>Ga0247724_1000311_pt1 | contig 12113 bp, 8 predicted proteins | sample OKSTACKMC2E_FD_182776 | JGI IMG/M metagenome (GOLD analysis project Ga0247724, IMG submission 182776) | Subsurface sediment microbial communities from gas well in Oklahoma, United States - OK STACK MC-2-E | ecosystem: Environmental > Terrestrial > Deep subsurface > Rock core/Sediment | place... | reverse complement strand
CGTCCGGCGTTGGGTAGTCGTTGCCAAACACCGTGAGTGCCTCACGCCGGCCGACCGCGACCTGGCTGATAAATGGCAATAAGTTATTCGGAATACCTTGTGGGTCTTCGCCGAGCTGACCCGACGGATGCGCGCCGACCGGGTTGAAGTAGCGGAGTACTACCGCAGAAAATGCCGCATTGGCAGCGCAATAATCGGCCAGAATGTGTTCCACCATAAACTTGCTGCGGCCATACACACTTTGTGGTCCGGTTGGCGATTGTTCGGTCAGCGGTAATGACTGCGGGTCGCCATAAACAGTCGCCGACGAGCTGAATACCAGGCAATTCACCTGATACTGCTGCATCACATTCAGCAGCGTCACAGTGCCGGCGACATTATGTTGATAGTATTTCAGCGGTTCGCGCGCCGATTCCCCCACTGCTTTTAAACCGGCAAAGTGGATCACCGCATCAAAGTGTTGTCCGGCTGCGGCCTTGGCCGCAAACACGGTAGCAAGCGCCTTGGCATCACAGATATCGAGCTGGTGAAAATCAAAGCCGCCGGGCATGCCCTGGCTCAAATTGCTGAGCCGTTTTAATACTTCGGGTTGGCTGTTGCTGAAATTATCCACCAGCACCAGCTGATGGCCGCGCGCCATCAATGCCAGCGCCGTATGAGAACCGATATAACCGGCGCCGCCGGTCAGCAGGATATTCATCCGTTGTGCTCCGTTAGAATTGAATACTGGCCACCGGCAGTCCGGCGGCGCTGACGGTTAAACGCCCTTTCAGGCCCGCGGCGCCGGTTTTCACCAGCACCACACCAACGCCACGCTCAGTGACTACGGGTTCCGGGTTGACGATATCGAGCTCTGCACTTTGGAAAGTCAGCGTCACGCCGCTGGAACGCACCGGATTGCCTTTGCTGTCGACCAGCTGCGCTTTGACAAAAACTTCATCAAAAGCGGCCGGCGCCGGGCCAGTCTCATCCAGCTGAATTTGAATGGCGGCGGCCGGTCCTGGCGTGTGTACCTGATGTTCAGCCACCACTTTGCCGTTGATCAGCGCTTTGGCTTCCAGTGTGCCCGGCACAAAAGCCGGCAGGCTGAATTCAAATGGCGGCCGGGCGATACGGTCGGACATCGAGTGTTCGCCAGCTTGTCTGTTCGCAGTGCGGGTCTCTACCAGCTTGCCGTTTAAGTACAGCGCCACTTGTTCGGCATTGCTGAATACCCGCACCTGTGCATTTTGTCCGGCAACAACGCCTTCGCCGCTCCAGTCGCTGGCGATAAACACCATGGGGCCAGAAGGGTAGAGGGCTGATTGCTCGCTGGCGGGCCGCTGGCTTTGGAACAGGTAATAGCTGTATTTCGGCTGCCGGTAGATGCTCATCAGGCCCGAGGCTTCCAGGTCGTCGGCGTAGCCACGGTTGTAGTCAAACATCACCCAATAGCCATCGGCAAAGGCCGGCGTACGCAGGTTGTCGTTATGCGCTTCCTGCAAATTGCTGGCTTGTTGCAGCAGGCGGGTTTCGCCGGCCGACAACAACTGGCGCGAGGTGCGCGCTTCAGCTTTTAAACCCTGCCACTGATGCTGGGCAAAACCGGCGTCCTGCGCGTAATACTCCCAGTCACCATATTCGGAGACGATGTAAGGCTGCGTCGGTGGCGTGTAATGTTGCAGCCGGTGCTGGCGGGCCTGCAGATACAAATCAAAACCCGGCATCCAACCAGCGGAATAGGCCCAAGGCGCTTCTTGTTTCACCGTCTGGTGCAGACGCTCGATTAACGCCGGCGCCATCGCGGTTTCATTGAGCGAACACTCAAAGGCCAGAATGCTTGGATGATTGCGGCTGCGGCGGATTAAATCGCGGCAGTTTTGCGCCATCAAATCAGCAAATGCCGGGTCCATGGATTGGTACTGCCAGCCGGGAATGGCGTCGAGAAGCAATAAACCTAAGCGGTCGGCCGCGTCCATAAAGGCTTTGGACTGTGGATAATGCGACAGCCGGACATAATCAAAACCGGCAGCTTTGATGCGGATGGCATCACGCTCGTCGGCCAAAGGCCCAACGGCATAACCCAAATGCGGGAATTCCTGATGGCGGTTGACGCCGCGTAAAAAGGTTTTTTCGCCGTTTAACAACAGCTGATGCCGGGTATCAAAAGCGATGGTGCGCAGGCCAATGTTGCGCTGTTGTCGCTCCAGCAACTGCTCGCCCTGCCACAGTTCAGTCACCAGTTGATACAGCGCCGGTTGCTGTGGGCTCCACAGTTGTGGCTGTTGGATAGTCAGCTGTTGCTGCAGCCTTTGTTTTTTACCGGCTTGCAGGCTTAATTGCGCCTGAGTTTGGCTGACTAATTTGCCGTTTTGCAGAATGCGCTGGCTGAGCCGGGCTGAGGCTGGCGCCGTTGCAGCCGATTGCAGTTCAGTCGCCACCATCACAGTGGCTGACGCTGTGCTGATGTGTGGATAACTGACCGCCACGCTGCCGCCGGCGACAGTGTCGCTTAATTGCTCAGAACTGATGTGCAGCGCCGGGCGCAGCGCCAGTGTGACTGGCCGGTACAGGCCGCCGTACGGATTAAAATCGAGTTGCTTGAGCGGCTTTAAACCGGTCAGCGCATGATCGCGGTTGTCCAGCCGCACCAGCACTTCGACCTTTTCCGGCTGCTTGGCTTGTTGCTGCAGATAAGGCGTTAAATCGACGCTAAAAGGCAGATAACCACCAAGATGCTGGCGTAAATGCAGGCCGTCAACATACACATCGGCCACATTCATCGCACCGCCGAACTGCAACCACAGCTGCTGGCCAGCTTGTTGTTTCGATAAATCCAGCGTGGTTTTGTACCACATAGTGCCTTGCCACTGGTCATTGACCACCAGCGGTTCGCGTTTCGGTGTATGTGGCAGCCGCACCAGTTCCCAGGCAGCATTGGCGGCCGGTAACTGACCGGCGCCCTGGGCGTCTTTGCTGAATAACCAGTGATGTACGGTCAGGTCGCAGGCGCTGGTCTGGATCTGGGCCGGACAGGCTGCAACCACAGCGGGCACAGCTGGTGCTTTAGCTTGTGGCGCGGCACTGGCTTGTTGTCCGGCAGAGGCCTGGCCGCACAGTAATAACAAAGTCAGCGCTGAAAAAGGCGTAAAAAAACGCGTCATGAAAAATCCTTGCACTAAAAAATGATGAACTGGCTTACGCCCGGTTGTGTTCAACTTATGCCAAGTCGCGTTCGACTCATGCCCAGTTGCGTTCCACTTGTGGCCGCAGTACCAGCTCGTGCCAATGGGCGCTGGCCGGCGCCTGCAACATCGCAAGCGCGGCGGCTGCGACATCTTCTGGCGTTAAATATTCAGGCCGTGCCTGAGGCCGGAAACCGGTATCAACGCCGCCGGGAATTAAATGCAGCACCCGCACACCGCTGTCCTGCAGTTCCCGCCTCAGTACTTTGCTGTAACTTTCCAGCGCGCTTTTACTGGCGCTGTATGCCGCAACACCTGGGTTGGCAAAACTGACGCAAGTGCTAAGCACCTGCAAAATGGTGCCGTGGCCACGCGCCAGCATGCCGGGCAACAGACATTCCTGGAGTAGCAGTGGCACCCGAAAATTCAGGGCCAGCATTTGCTCCAATGCCGGCCAGTCCGGGTTTTGCGCCAGGGCACGGCTTAAGTTGGCGCCGGCACAGTTCACCAGGCCATCGACCGGACAAGCGGCTTCGGCCTGCTGACAAAAGGCAATCAGCTCGGCCGGGTCGGTTAAATCAAAGGCGGCGTTAGACACCAGCTGCTTTGCCGGTGCTACGGCCAGCACCTGGGCGCAGGTTTCAGCCAGCTTTGCGGCATCACGGCCGTGCAAACTGAGGCGATAACCGGCTTTGGCCAGTTGCAGCGCTAAGGCGCGCCCGATGCCACCGGATGCGCCGGTTAACAGCAAATGTTCGGCCATCGTTTGCTCCTTGATTTCGTCAGATCCGGCTTGCGCCAGCATGGGAACAACACCGGCAGGCTGAAGCAGCCTGCCGGGACTCAGGGTTACATCGAGTAAGAGAAACCAATCAGGAAACGGCGGCCCCAGTCGAGGTAGCTGCCAATCCGGCTTGGGTCATTGTCGAAGTAAGAAGTCGAGGCTTCGTTGGTCAGGTTCTGGCCCTGCAACATCAGCTTCAGCTGGCTGTTCACTTCGTACGACACACTGGCGTCCAGCGTGGTTTCTGCGTCTATGCTGTTGATTTCAGACGGTGTCCAGCTGCCGACGCGGGTAAAACCGCTGCGGTAGTTGTACGACACTTTGGCGTCGAAACCGGCTTTGTAGTACCACAGCGTCAGGTTAGCGACGTCTTTGGACAGGCCACCGAGCGGCAGCGGATTGTCTTTTGGCACAAATTCATAAACGTTGCTGTCGGTGTAGGAGTAGTTGGCGTAAAAACCCAGGCCATCGAACGGTGCCGGCAGGTTTTTAAACGCCTGCTGATACATCATTTCAAAGCCTTTGATTTGACCGCCGTCGCCGTTGACCGGGCCGGTGAAGTCATAAGTCACGCCGTTTAATGTCAGCTTGTCGGTGCTGCTGCCAATGTGGCTCTTTAAATCTTTAAAGAAGGTGGAGACGGTCAGCGCCTGATCTTCCGACAGGTAATATTCCACGCCGATATCCAGCTGGTTCGCCACAAATGGGTCTAACAGCGGGTTACCGCCCGAGCCGGTTTTAACCGGGCTTTGTGAATCGAGCTGGAAGCCGGTACGCATTTCCACCAGCGGTGGCCGCGCTAAAGCGCGTGACAGGCCAACCCGCAGTTGGGTTTCATCGGTCAGTGCAAAATTCAGGTTCAGCGACGGCAGCACTTCGGTGTAGCTATGATCGACGCTGACTGGTGAATACTGGTTGTCTTTAAACTGGTAGCCAATGGATTCAGAGTCAGTTTTCACTAAACGTACGCCGGCGTTCCCGGTGTAGCTAAAGCCAAACAGTTCAGAATTGAGCCGAACCATGCCGTACACCGCCTGGTTTTTCTCGCTGACGAACCAGCTGTTGATGCGGTCCTGGTCGGTTTTCGTGTAAGCCGAGCGGTTGTCGATGCCGCCAAACGCCTGCTGTACTAAATCGCCCCAGTTGTTAAAACCATACATGTCCGGCGACTGTAAACCACCACCTAAGGCATAACGGCGGCCGTAGTTACTGACGTTCGGGTTCTTCACCGCCTGCCACCAGCTTTGCACGTCATTGTCTTTTTCACGGTCGGAGAAACGGCCACCAAAGGACACACTTTCAATCAGCGCATGGTCAATGCGGCGTTCAAAGTCGAGTTTCAGGCTGCTCATTTCGTCGGTTAAATCACGGTCGCTGTCGACCGTCATGCCGTTCACTTTGTAGTATTCCGGCTTGCTGATGTCCTCGTTGACCACCACGCCTAAACGGCCACCGGCAGTGGACCACTGCACGTCGAGCGGAGTAGGGCCTGAGTAAGTGGAAGTGACGTTGACCCAACGTGATTTGATGCTGGCTTCGGAGTAACCGAGGTCGGTACTGATGGTCCAGACATCGCCTTCCCAGACCGACTTCAGGCCAGTGCTTAATAATTCATTGGCCTGGAACCAGGTGGCATTGTTGGCCGAATGCGCGCCCCACAGCAGACCGCCGCCGGTCAGCTGCTGGCTGCCATCGGCTTTGGTGATAATTTGTGGTTTGGCGACTGAGTTGTTGTAGTTCCAGTTGCTGCCACCGCCCCAGTTGCCCCAGCCGTCAAACCAGAACTGGTCTTCCAGCTCTTCGATATCAAATTCAGAATAAAACAGGTCGTATTTCAGGTTCAGCTGGTCGCTGGCTTGCCATTCCAGGATGGTCATGGCGCCGGTACGCTGGTTATCGCCGAGTTTAGTCGCGGTTTTGCCGCCCCATGGCGCTGCTTCGCGGATGCCGTCACCGTTGACATCGCCCTGATCGGCCGTGTTTTTGTTGTACGCCCAGCTGCTGGTTTCGCGTTGCAGCGACGGCTGGTCCTGATAAGTCAGGCCAAGCACCACACCAAATGTCTCGCTCCACTGGTCGACATAACTGAAGCTGCCTTTATGGCCGCTTGCGTCAGCGCCATCGATGTCGTGGCCCAACTGATAGTCCATCAGGTGGCCGGTCACGTTGATGATACGTTTGTCTTTCGCCAGCGGGCTGACAAAGTTCATGTTGACCAGGCCCGAGATACCGCCTTCGACCTGACTGGCCAGCGGGCTTTTATATACTTCAACCGAGTTAATCAGTTCAGCCGGGAACTGCTCATAACGCACTTCACGGCTTGGCTCGGCGCTGACAATCTCGCGGCCTTGCATAGTCGCCATATTGAGGCGCGGGCCCATACCACGAATGGAGATACTGCTGGCGTTACCGCGGTCGCGTTCTGCTGCCACGCCCGGCAAGCGGCCTAAGGCGTCAGCGATGGTCACGTCAGGCAGTGAACCCAGGTCATCTGTGGAAACGATTTCCACAACTGAGTCCGCTACTTTTTTCTGTAATAAGGATTTTCCAAGGGTGGCACCGAAGCCGCGGACTTCGATTTTTTCAATCGCCACTTCTTCTTTTTTCGCTTTGTCGGCAGCTGTTGCTGCAGTGCCTTCTGTCGTCTGCGCCTGGCTGTAAGCGCTGAAAATCGCCGAGCTGACCGCCAGTGCCAGCATCGATTTTTGCCACATTGTCTTCATAATCCACCCTTGTCGTACCGGTTATTGTTGTGTTGCCTGCCTGTTATCCGGCAGTGCGCAGCGTTGCCCTGAACCTGCTGCCGCTTTTTTCAACAGCAGTTCACCGGCGGATTTATAGCATGAAAGGGAAAACGTTTTCCAATTGATTTTCAGTGAGTTTTCACGGATGAGTTTAAATGATTGAATTTATTTGAATTAAAGTGTGGAAACGCTTGCTTTGCAGGCGCGGACATTTGGCAATGGCGGGGAAACATCGGGTAGGTATCGGGTAGGTACCGGCGAGCGAAGCCCGCTGGCCACCACGTGGCGTACAATTTGTCGCCGCCGTACATGGGCACGTTGGGCATCACACGCTGGCCACCACGTGGCATACATGAGGCTGTTGGACGTCACACGTTGGACGTCACACGTCACCTGCCAGAAAAAGTGCAACTTTTTCACCGTGCGCGTTACGTTTAAACCTGTCCCCGGTTCAGCGAAATCGAAAAAATATAGTTTTGATCTCAACAGGAATCAGTAGCGTTTAGTCAGAGGATTTTTTGTGCAACCTCAAAGGAAACGAAAATGAAGCTCTCTGTACTGTTCAAATCTGCCGTATTCTCTGCAACTTTGTTAGTCGCTGGTGCTGTTCATGCGGGTAGTGCCAAATCTGACATCGTCGACACCGCTGTTGCCGCCGGTAGTTTTAATACACTGGTGACGGCAGTCAAAGCCGCCGAGCTGGTCGACACGTTAAAAGGCGCAGGCCCATTTACCGTATTCGCGCCAAATGATGCCGCGTTTGCCAAAGTACCGGCTGACACTTTAAAAGGCCTGCTGGCTGACAAAGCCGCGCTGGCAAAAGTACTGACTTACCACGTGGTGCCGGGCAAAGTGATGGCGGCAGATGTGGTGAAGCTATCAACCGCCACCACGGTACAAGGCCAGGCGCTGAAGATTGAAGTCAAAGACGGCAAAGTGTTCGTCGACGGCGCGCAGGTGATCAGCACCGACATCGAAACCAGCAACGGTGTGATCCATGTGATCGACAGTGTGGTACTGCCAAAAGGCTAATCCTGAGTTTTATTGTACAAAGCCCGCCGGCATTTTTCTCCCGGCGGGCTTTTTGTTCTGGCAAACAATGTGTTGGGCGTCACACGCCGTACATGATGTCAATCTGCGCGCTCGGTTGAACACCAACGATAGCGATATTGATCATGCGCAATGATTCCGAATTTTTTACCAGAAATGCCGGGAAATAAGCTGCAAATGGCTGCTTTATACGCGAATTGCAGTTATCGTTATTCAGGTTTACCTTATATGCATACACAAGGATGGGGTCCGTGATAAACGCATGCCGCGCAAGTGCAGATAGTCCGGGAGATTGTGCAAAAGACTGTGCCGCAGATTGTTCCGCGCTGCAGGATAAGCACAACAGCTATCTGGCGATCAGTACCATTCTGAATAGTCTGGATGCCCTGGTGTACGTGTCGGACTTACAGACTTACGAACTAATCTATTTGAATGATTATGGCGCGAAGGCGTGGGGGCCAATCGCCGGTCGCAAGTGTTATCAGGTGCTGCAGGCCGGTCAGGATGCACCTTGTCAGTTCTGCACTAACCACCTGTTGACCGACGCCGCCGGAAAACCCGCCGGTGTGCATGTCTGGGAATTTCAAAACACCATCAATGGCCGTTGGTATCAGTGCCGCGATCAGGCCATTGTCTGGGTCGACGGCCGGCTGGTGCGGATTGAAATCGCCACCGATATCACGGAACGCAAAACCATGGAGCAGCAACTGGCTGCAGCCAAAGCGCTGGCAGAAAAACAGGCCAGTACCGACGAACTGACCCAGCTCTATAACCGCCGGGCGTTTTTTGCATTAAGCCGCCACTTATTCCATCAGGCGCACCGCGCCGGTCAAAGCCTTGCTGTGGTGATGTTCGATTTAGACCACTTCAAAAGAATCAACGACCAATGGAATCACGCCGCCGGTGACGCCGTGCTGGTGAAAATCTCCGCCTTGGCCCGCAAAATCCTGCGCGGCTCCGACCTTCTGGCCCGCATCGGCGGCGAAGAATTCGCAATTTTGCTACCCGACACCGACGAAGCCGCCGCCTGGCATCTCGTGGAGCGGCTACGCGCCGGTTTTGAGCAAGGCACCGCCAACGACGACATCCAATGCACCGCCAGTTTCGGCATCACCTACCTGTCAGCCTTCCCAGCAGAATTTGACCCGGAAACCCTATTAGGCACCTTATTACATCAGGCCGACGTGGCGATGATGCAGGCAAAAGCTTAGGGTCGGAATAGGGTTTGTGTGTTTGGGCGGTGAGGGGGCTATTTTCTGAATCTTTGTTGATTCAATCCTCAATAGTCCGAGTGCTGACTGCGTGTAATCACTTATGATAGAGGCAAATCCGCAGCAAACGGCACGGACGACTACAACGCAGACACGCCGTGAATACTCCCGGGTCTCGCAGACCTGTAGGCTCCTCTGCGGCATCCCTGCCGCAGAGGGTCTGCTTTTGTAATCATCCGGCCGTTTTGCGAGTTCATTTGAATCTTCGTTTTGTGCCAAAACCGGTCATTTACAATAAGGAAAAGGCAATGTCCGCTAAGAGTTAATAGCGGAATATAACGCCGCCGGCACTTTGCTAAAACGCTATGTGCATGGCGTGGGCAGTGACGACCCGCTGGTGAGTTATGACGGCAGCGGCACCACCAGCCCGACTTACCTTCTCGCCGACGAGCGCGGCAGCATTATGGCCGAGACCAACAGCGCCGGTACTGTCACCACCAAACATCAATACGGCCCTTACGGCGAGCCGATTAACCAAAGCACTTCGCGCTTTCGCTACACCGGCCAAATCCTGCTGCCCGGCACCGCGCTTTATCACTACAAAGCCCGGGTGTACCATCCAAAATTAGGCCGTTTCCTGCAAACCGACCCGATTGGCTACAAAGACGGCATGAACTGGTATGCCTATGTCGGCAATGATCCGATGAATGCGGTGGATCCGGATGGGCAAGAAATGGTTAAGATACAATTACGGGGTACAAATGCTGAAAATCCGGGTCTTGCAATTAGAGATTATTGGGTTGATGCGAAGATTGCGAATAACATGGTCAACTTTGTAAATCAAGCTACTGAAAAATACCCGAAGCTATCGGTAAACAATACGTTTAGACTGCAAGATTCTTCAACTATAAAGACTAATAATACAAAGGCTCAGGGATTAAGTAGGCATCAAGCAGGTTTTGCAATAGATTTAAATGGGACTAATTCTTTATCGCCATCGGAATTAAAAGATCTAAGAGACATCGCCGCGACTAATAGTTTAGCGCCAGCGTTGAAACCTGATTCAGACAAGCCTCATTTTTCAGCAGACCCTGTAAAGCACGGTTATAGCTCTTTGAAAGAAGCTGTAAAGGTTAATAGAGCAGATTTCAAAGAAAAAATGACGTGCATCGGCAGTAGAATCAAAAAGACAAGTTGTTAGCTTCTATTGGGAGTTAGTATATGATTAATATATTAGAGCTATGTGTCCAATGTATCATCCTGGAGTTTTGACATGAGCGTAGGACGTTATTTCTTTATTATTACATTAATTAGTGTGCTTTTGACTGCAAGTTGTTCAGCTAATGGTTCAGATAAAATAGTTGTTTATTTCTCAGGGTGCGCTGATGCTGAGATAGAATCTGACATTTTGTACTCAAAGAAAGGAATTGAAAAATTTGCAAGCGTCAATGACATTGACGTTGAAGTCAACGATGTGCAAGACAAGTGTGGATATATTTTCATTAGTGGGGAAAGTAGGAAGGAAATCAATGGTTCTTTAACGGATTATGATTTAATGCAGGAAGCCATATTATTCTTTGAAGTGAAATAACCCGAAACACCCATAGCTTCATCCGAACTATGGGTGTTCTTTCAAGCACCAACGACCGATTTCAGCAATGTCCGCAACAGCAGCAAAGCGGTCATTTAGTTTTTCCAAAAATCAGGCATTTTTAGATCTGCTTTTTGCTCATAGCAGCCAGCCCAAACCCCAACAAACCCGGCAGCGGCATCCACGGAGTGAGCGATCAAGAGTGAGCGCGGGAGGCGCGAGCGGGCGAACGCAGTGGTGGCGGTGTTGGGTTTGCCACTGTGTTGGAAGTTTATGGTGTTAGTTGTGTATCGGGTAGGGGCCATCGTGCGACGACCGGCCCCCCCTACAACATGACAACATTACCAACCCCAACATGACAACTTTGTCATCTTGCTGTCAGGTCGTTGTTGGGCGGGCTTTGGCACACTGCCAGTCTCGGAATATTTCTGGACTGGGGTTTTATGATGGTTTGGGGTTTGGTCAGGTCTTGTGCGCTGACAATTTGTTTGCTTGCTGCACCGCTGCAGGTGTTCGCCCATGGCGGTGAAGATCACGGTGATGAAGACAAAGCGGCGTTAGCGCTGCCGGCGGAAGGGCAGAGCCGGCGGGCTTATGCCAGTTCGGAGTTGTTTGAGCTGGTGCTGGTGGCACCAGAGGCTTCAGAGAATAGCGCCAGCTTGCAAATTTACCTCGATCATTATGCCGACAACAGCCCGGTGAAAGACGCGGTGATTGAACTCAGCAGTTCAGCCTTTAGCGGCACCGCAAAAATGCTGCAGCCTGGTTTGTACCAGCTTGATGTCAAAACCTTACCAGCTAGCATCCACGCCATCGCGCTGACCATTGAGGCCGGCGATGATATAGACCTGCTCAACACCAAACTCGATTTAACCCCACACAGCACCACCGTTGAACATCAACACAGCTGGACTGAATACAGCACCCAGTATGTGATTGGCGTCGGTGTGCTGTTAGTCGGTTTGTTGTTGTGGCGGCTGTCACGCCAGCGCAAAAATGCGGGGGCAGCAGTATGAACCTGATCAAAACCCTCAGCATGATGGCGCTGGCAATCCTCAGCCAACAACTGCTGCCCCAACCAGCCCAGGCCCACGGTGGTGAAGACCATTCGCATAGCCCGGCGCCGCTGGCGCAGGCGACTGGCGAACAGCCGCGCCGCTTAAGCGATGGCAGTTTATATATCCCCAAATCCGCCCAGCAGTTATGGCAACTGCGTACCCGTCTGGTGAAAGCGGCGCAGCTTCCACAACAAATTGAATTACAAGGCAAAGTGATAGTTGACCCGGCTTTTGCTGGTTTGGTCGAAGCGGCGCAGCTTGGCGTATTAAGCGCCGGGCCGGATGGCTGGCCGACGCTGGGCCAAAGCGTAACAGCCGGTCAGGTGCTGGCCTATTTGCAGCCGGTCGATACCACGCTGGACCGCAGCAATCAGCAGGCGTTATTGGCTGAACTGGACGCACAAATTGCACTCGCCAAAGACCGGGTGCAGCGCTTTAGCACGCTGGGTGCTTTGGTGCCGCGCAGCGAACTGACCACAGCGCAGATTGAATTAAAAGGCCTGCAGGCGCG
>Ga0247724_1000308_pt1 | contig 12177 bp, 20 predicted proteins | sample OKSTACKMC2E_FD_182776 | JGI IMG/M metagenome (GOLD analysis project Ga0247724, IMG submission 182776) | Subsurface sediment microbial communities from gas well in Oklahoma, United States - OK STACK MC-2-E | ecosystem: Environmental > Terrestrial > Deep subsurface > Rock core/Sediment | place... | reverse complement strand
AATGGTTCCAGGAAAGGGTTTACTACAAAGGTGAAATGAAGAAGTGTTATAAAGCAGGAGATGAAAAAGGTGGTGAAAAATACCATCTACTACAATATACAATGAAAATCCTACTTAACTCACTTTATGGAGCAACAGCACTACCTTCATTCAGATATTCAATGAACAAAGCAATATTGAGTGAAGCAATTACACTATCAGGGTGGCGTATCATCCAGGAAAGTGCTTTGGCTGCAAATCGTCATATGAATAAAGTTATGAAGGGTGAAATATCTTTGGAGATTTAAAATATTTTTATTATTTTTCAAATAAAAAACCATGTTAAATAAACAATCAATTAGAGGTAATATCCAAATATTCATCAACGATGAATTAGCAACAAAAGAACAGCTAATCCAACTATCTGAATCTTGGACAAACAATGAGGAGGCTCTATTTCGTAAACTCCTAAAACAAGGAGGTAAATTTAAGATCAAAGGCCAACATTATAAAATAATGGTTGAAGAACAAATTATGAATAGCAGAGGAAACCTAGACTCAGCTGCTAAACCCCTTGACCATACTGGAGATGATGTTGATTTAAATTATTTGAGATAAATGAAACACTTAGAAGAGGTTCCTTGGATGGTATGTGACGAAAATGATACAAATTTTTGTGCATATTCAGATACAGATTCAGTATATCTTCATGCTGAACCTCTCCTAAAAAAACTTTACCCAAATTGGGATGAATTCCCTAAAGAACAACAAGATGAACTTTTAGAGAAAGTAGCTCTATACTATCAAGATCATATTACCTCCTACTATGACACCTTAGCCAAGGAATGCTTTAACGTTCCTGAACATAGACTCGAAATGAAAACCGAGTGTGTTATCCGCTCAGCATATTTTAGAAAAACTCGAAGATATGCTCAATGGATTACAAAACAAGAAGGTATTGTAAAAGAAAAACTAGATGTTAAAGGTTTAGAGTTTAAAAAAGCAAACTTCCCAAAAATACTAGGTACATTTTTTAAAGAGGCACTAGTGGATGTTTTGAAGGGTGCCACACAAGCTGAAATAGATAAAAGGGTTAAAGAAATGAAAGCCAAGATATTAAAAGGTGAAATATCTTTAGCTGACCTTGGTAATCCAACAGGGGTTAAAAAACTTAACCAATACATAGAACGTAAGCCCAAAGTAGGAGAAATATTTACTATCACTAAAAAAGGTGCACCTGTAAACACAAAAGCAGCTATTGTCTATAATGACTTGATAAGATTTTGGGGCTTAAATAAAGACCATTCATATATTGCTCAAGGAGATAAGATAAAGTATGTTTATCTTAAACCCAACCCATACCAAGTAGATGCACTTGGCTTCCTAGACTTCGATATCCCCGATAAGATAAACGAGTTCATGGAAAAATACGCAGATAGAGAAAAAATATTTGATTCTATCTTATTGAATAAACTAGAGAACTTTTACGATGATTTGGGATGGAGGTTAAACCTCAACCCTTACATGGATCACTTTTTTAACTTTGAATAAATGATAAACAAACTCACACTACAATCCATCATCACCAAATACTATTTGGGTGAAAATGAATCTGTAAAATGGTCTACCAAAAATAAAAAACTCTCAATTGACTTTGTTTCACCAAACAAAGAAGTTATTGGAAATGTTTCTTGCCAAAACTTTCCTTTAGAGGATAGTGATATAGCAATTTTTGACACCAAAAAACTCAACAATATTATTGGTATTACCCTTGGAGATGTTATACTTGATCTAGAAAAAAACAATAAGATCTTCACTAAACTAAACATTTCAGATGAAAACTTTAATTTATCATACGCTTTAGCAGATCTTTTATTGATAGGTAAAGTAGGAACAGTAAATGAACCTGAATGGGATGTAACCATAACCTTTACCCCAGAAGAAAATCATATTCTGAACCTTATCAAGGCTAAAAATGCTCTATCAGAAATAGATAACATGGTTATATCTACTGAAAAGAATCTAGATGATGAGACTATTTGTAAATTTACCTTTGGAGATGAACATGGCCATAACAATAAAATAACCTATTCAATGTATGGTAAAATAGACAAAGAAGACATTAAATTGCCCTTTAACTCAAACATGTTTCGAACAATTTTAAATGCAAATAAAGATATGGAGAGTGGTTTTATGTACATTAGCTCCAAGGGTTTGATGAAGCTTGAATTTAAAGTTGGAGATATTTCAAGTATGTATTATATGGTTCGTAAAGAAAGTACAGATTTTTAAAAAACCATATATTTATAATAAAATAACTTAATAAAAATAAAATGAACAAAGAATTTTTCCATATGCAAAAACTCGCCGGTATTATTACTGAAAGTGAGTATAAGGAGAAAGAAATTATGGGTGAAGTATCTGGTGGGAATTTTGAAGAAGAAGTTGATTATGCAAAATCTTTAATTCAAAATAAAATGGATATTGCAGATAATGCAAAAACATCGAGAACTAGATTGATTGAAGTTTTAAGTTCCATGCGCACTCCTACTGGAACTTATGCTGATTATTTTAATTTCGATTCCATGGGATTCCGTATTTTAGAACTAGGGGGAGGGACTTTTGGGTTTTTGTATTTAAATACATCTGAGTTTATATCCCCAAAAAGTCTTCGCTATGACCAGATTAATAAAGACCCAAACTTTCAAAAGTATTTTACCGAAATTAGCCCCAGTGGTACCAGAAATTCATACGAAATTCAGGTGCAAATTAAAAATTAACTATTTAAAAATACCATATATTTATTAATATAACAAGACTTTAGGGCACCGTTATATTTTTTATTAACCCGAGCAGCTTAGGCGCTCACAAAATTTAAGTGATATGAGTACACTACAAGAATTCGACATTCTATTTAGAAATTTTTTCGATCAAGGGACGTATTTCCTCCCCCCAACCCAAACCAAATTCCCCCACCCCCTAGACATCTATTCAAACAAAGAAGGACTATTCTTTGAGATAGCTTGTACTGGTCTTGAGAAAAATGATGTTGAAATAAGCACTGAAGGGGATACTTTAAAAATAATCTACAACAAACCAGAAGATGATAAATGTTGTGATGTAAACGAATGTGAATATATCCATAAAGGTATAGCACGTCGTTCATTTAATTTAGGTTATAGGATTTCATCTAAATTGGACATTACAAAAACAGATGCTGAAATGAAGAATGGTCTTCTTAAAATCTTTATCCCATATTCAGAAGTATCTAAACCAAAAGTTTTGAAAATTAAATAAGAGTTTTAAAGAAAAAGTGCCCTAAAGCTTGTTTTTTTAAAATATCTTTCTTATATTATAAACAAAAATAAAAGTTTTATGGAAGAAATGAAAAGAAAAGGTCGCCCTAAAAAAGGCGAATCAGAAAATTTTACTACACAATGTATTATTAAGGATCCACTAATGGAACCATTCTACATTAAAAAAGATGCTAGCAACTTTGAGGTAATTGAAGTTTCAATATCTACACGAGGGTTTAAAGGCAAAAAAACCGAACCTAAAGAGGTAGAAAAAACTGTAGGTTACTATACTAGTTTTAAAAATGCTCTAAATTGTGTTGCTAAACATAAATTCTATGAAAATGAAGGTGAATTCACCTCCATCCAATCCTACATCAACTCATGGGATAAAGTAAAAACCGGAATCGAAACACTATTAAACAAAAACGAAATATGAATCTAAAAGCAAAATTTAATGCAGTTATAATCAAACCTTTAGAGGAACAAGAAACCACTTATGGTTCCATCATTGTACCTGATCTAGATAAAGATAGAAATGTTCATGGAGAAGTAATAGCAGTAGGACCTGGAAAACATTCAGTGACAGGTGAATTTATCCCTACAACAACCCAAGTTGGAGAAATTGTAATTCTACCTACAATGGGATTCACTAAACTAGAACATAAAGGTGAAGAATATTTTATTGGGGCAGAAAATCAAATCTTAGCAGAAGTTATAAAAGAAGAAGAATAATATGAAAAAACAAATTAAAATTGGACCCGAAGCTAGAAAAAAACTTGTTGAAGGTATTGACAAACTAGCAGATGCAGTAGTATCAACTCTAGGACCAAACGGACGCAATGTTGTCTTCACAGATGGATATAATGTATCTTCTACAAAAGATGGTGTTACCGTAGCAAAACAAATTGAAAAAGTTGAAGATCCATTTGAAGATTTGGGCGTTAATATGCTAAAACAAGCCGCTATTAAAACAGCCGATAAAGCAGGTGATGGTACTACTACCTCAACATTACTCGCACGAGAATTGGTAAAAAGTGGAGTACAACGACTAAACGATGGTGCAAATGCTGTTGAAATCAAACGTGGAATTGACAGTGCTGTAGAAGAAGTTTTGCAAGAACTCCGATCCAACGTTGAAAGTATATCATCCGAGGAACAGTTAGAGCAAATTGCAACAATTTCTGCAAACAATGATCCAAAAGTTGGTAAACTTATCTCTCGTGCCATTGAAAAGGTAGGAAAAGAAGGAGTTGTTCATATTGAGGAATCTAAAACAGGAGAAACATATCTTGAGGTGGTAGAAGGTTTACAATTTGATAGAGGATACAAATCCCCATACTTTGTAACCAACAATAACACAATGTCCTCAGTTTTAAAAGATGCATATGTTTTAATTGCTGATCATAGATTTACTCAAGTAAAAGAGCTATTACCTATTTTAGAGGGTGTATCAAATACTAATAAATCTTTGCTTATCATTGCCGAAGATATTGATGGAGAAGCACTCGCTACTCTTATTGTAAATAAGATGAGAGGTACTTTGAAGGTATGTGCTGTTAAAGCCCCTGACTTTGGTGATCGCAGAAAACTTATCCTTGAAGACATTGCAGTGCTAACAGGTGGTACAGTGTTCGATAAAGATAAAGGCATGAAACTAGACAAATTCAGTTGGGAATGGTTCGGTGAAGCCAAAACAATCACAGTAACCAAAGAAAATACTACAATTATTGATGGAGCAGGTAAGGAGGAAGATATCCTTAAACGTGCAGAAGATCTAGCAGCGCAAATCGAAAACGCTGAAACACCCTTTGAAATGGAAAAACTCCAAGAACGTTTAGCTAAATTCAGTGGTGGTGTGGCTGTAGTTCATGTTGGTGGATCTACAGAAACAGAAATGAAAGAAACAAAAGATCGTGTAGATGATGCTCTCCACGCAACAAAAGCAGCCCTAGAGGAAGGTATTGTTCCGGGTGGAGGTATTGCTTTGTTATATTCTCGAAAAGTTCTTGAAAAATCAATGAAGAACAAAATGAGTGACTCTACCAAATTTGGATATAAATTGGTATATGATGCTTGTGCTAAACCTTTCCTCCAAATTCTAGCAAACGCAGGATATTCAGAAGCAGATGCCTCTATGATTGCTATGGTTGATCTTAAAGGTGGAAAAGATTTCTGGACAGGATATAATATCAAAGAATGCTCAGCAGTAAACATGAAGAAAGCAGGGATCATCGATCCATTTAAAGTTACAAAACAAGCCCTAACAAATGCATCCTCTATTGCAGGTACTATTTTGTTAACAGAAGTTGCAATCGTTGATGTACCTGAGGATAAACAATCACAACCACAAATGGATCCATCAATGATGGGGATGATGTAATATGGAAATACAAACAGTAGAACATAATATCCTTATAGCAGAACGTGTTAAAGGAAAAGGTGATACTTGGATTTTAGTAGGGGAGGATGTTGAACGTCCTTCCCTTACTGAAGCTCTAGAAGCATATTTTCAAAAAACAGGTGAAAATGTTCATTTTAGGTTAGAGCCTTTAAATAGTAAACTCTATGCTATAAAAGAACATGAAGAAGAAGTGGTGGTTGAACCACCAAAACGTTTTAACATATATGGGGATTACTAGTATCTTGCAATATTTATCACCATATAATTGACTTTAAATGAAACACTCCGAACTAAAACAACTCATTAGAGAAGAGATACATAAAATAAATCTCTCCCCGGATTACCAAGAGTTGGATATAGTCGGAAAAAATTTGTTTGAAAGTTATTGGTTAATGGGTGAATTACTAGACCCAACCAACTCTTACCCATACGAAGAATTAACTAAAGGATATTGGGTATTTAAAGATGACGGTGGGTATGAGTTTTTTGTTCGAATGTTGTTTCAACCTGTTGGAGAAGGATATTGGGAGATAAAAATGGGGTGGGTTGACTTACCAAAACAACAAAAATATTTAAAACAAAGTGCTAGAGAAATAGATGAAAGAAGAAGTGATACTATAGCTAAAATATACAAAGATGAAATTTTACCTAGATTCCTATCACAAAACTACAACAATACTCTTAAAATAATCCCTTTAGATATTAAAAGATACCAATTTACAAAAAGACTCATAACCAAATACCCCCACCCAGATATTAAAATAGTAGAAAATAAACCAAAAGAGATAATATTATCAAAATGAAATTAACCGACCTCTTAAAAGAAGTAGAAGATGAGCAAGGTGGAGAGCAAAAAGTTGTTCGAGCCCAATACGACCTTGCTATCCAACCATCATCTATTGAAGATGCTATTAAAGCATTAGATAACATAGATAATTACGGAATCTACGCACAAAACATGCGTAAACCTGATGTTATCAAAAAAGTATTTGGTCCTTCTATTCCTGCACAAAAAGCAGGAGCTGCTTGGAAAGATTGGGATGAAAGATCCAATGAAGAAAAAGATGCTAAAATAGCAGATATAAAAAATCGTGTTCCTGAGGAATGGTCAAACACGGTTGAGAAAAATACTTCAAAATTTGAGGCTTGGAAAGCTGAAGGGAACGAGGGGGATTTTGAAGAATGGTTAAAATCTCTAAATGGAAGATCTTTACCTCTAGAATTCTATGGAAAATATGGTAAAAACTATTTCCCCATGAAAACCCCAGACAACCTTAAAAAATATGCGGGGAAAATGGATAAAGATGTTCATTACGTGGTTAAAGATAATGTTATAGTATTCCCACAAGAAAACTCACCCTTTAACCCTAAATCTTATCTTAAAAAAGTTTTAAAAACTATAATGGATAATTCGGGGTTGGATTATAAGATAGTTGATGTTGAGAAAGAGGGTGGAGAAATAGAAACTGCTCCTGTAATCGCTAAAGTAGAAAAACCAACAGTACCACCTCTATCAACCACTGTAAACACTGCTGATCAAGCAGATAAACTTCGTAAACTATTGCAAAATAGATTAGGAGATGTTCAAGGAGCAAAATATGAAATTGAACCTGTTGGAACAGGAGCAGACAGAAAATATAAACTAGTTGTAACAGGAATTTCATCAGATCAAAGATCCAAAATTCAACCTCTAGCCTTTGATTTTAAACAAAATCTTAAAGAAGAAGCTGATTTTGAAAAGCGTAGGATGCTTGTTAGAGCAGGAATTATAAAATAAAATGAAAAAAGAACAACTCAAACAAATGATCAAAGAGGAAATCAAAAAAATCCTCACCGAAGAAATTGATATAGCTTCTGAATTGGATAGTTTTTTCCAAAACAACCCATACACAAAAGAAAACCAGTGGTCTCATGAATATGAAGCTAAAAACCATATTCAAAATGTAATGGGTAGACCTTTAACACCTCAAGAAAAAAGCAAAGTTACTAAAATGGTAAAAAAATACCGCGATGATTTTTGGGGAAAAAGCTATAGAGAAAAAAGAGACACAGAAGATAAAATAGCCCGAGAACGTTACTTAAACAACCTCCTCCCTTTAACTACAGACAATGGGAGAGGTACCCCAGATAGCATGTACTACACTTTAGCTAACATGTATCGTGATGTAGATAGAGATGGAAATGTACGCATTTCATATAGTGATCCAAAAAGTGGATACACTGACTATAAACTAAAAGATAAATGGATAAACACCCCAGTAGACAAAGCAACATTGGATAGGTATTGGCATCCTGGGCAATTACGAATGATAGGAATAAAAAACCTATAATATTTATAATAAAAAATATGTCAACAGAAAAATCAAGATGGGCTAAACTAGCAGGCCTACCAGAACCAACAGATAAACAACAGCTAGATGAAAACTTCGTTGGAATGGGGATGGTTGGAAACATTTTCGATCGTGAAAAAGAGCAATACGAAGATGCTTTCGAACACTTCCTATCAGAAAGATACGAAGAAAAAGTAGAAGAAAACTACGCAACAGAAGTACGAGATGCTTGGCCTTCACTATCAATTGACGATAGAGTAAGTCTTCTCTTAACAGTATTTGACGATCCTGATATGGCAGAGGAAATGGCAGAGAAAGATTTTAATGAACTACCTGAAGCTGCAAAAGCAAACATGCGAATGGATATGTTGGAGGAAGGGGAGTTGAATGAGGGTGAATTGGATTTTGAAGGGAAAGTAATTGGAAGACAAACCTATGATGTATTAGATGAGTATTTACCTAAACTGACCTCCAATCAAAGGTTTAAACTCTGGCAAACTATGTTGAGTTTCGTTAAAAAAGAAAAAGATAAATATTAAAACAAATCATTACTTTACGACTATAAAAAATTAAATTCCTAACAAAAAGAGCTTGTCTATCGACAGGCTTTTTTTTTTATCTTTAGATAAAATGTAGCTAGTCCGTAAAACCATAATATTTATAAATATGAAATACTATGTTTATACACATTTGAATCCTAAAACCAAAGAAGTATTTTATGTTGGTATAGGAAAGGGTAACCGTGCTTGGAATCAATGGGCTGGGAGGAACAAATTTTGGGAAAACTATGTTAATAAACATGGTTTTAAAGTAGAAATGATAGCTGAAAATTTAACTAGAGAACAAGCTGAAGATATTGAAATGAAGTTAATATCTCATTTAGGGAGGAGGCAAATAGATGAAGGAGGTACTCTTGTTAATAGAAGTATAGGAGGGGATGGAAATAAAGGGTATACCCATACTGAAGAATTTAAACAAAAAATGTCCCAAGACCGAAAAGGTAAATGTACAAGGAAGGTTAGAAAATTAAGTAAAGAATCTAAAGAAAAGATAAGTAAAAAACTCAAAGGAAGAAATATTACTTGGGGCAAACCAGTACTACAATATGACAAAAATGGAAATTTTATAAAAGAATGGGATAGTATGAAAGAAGCAGAAAGAGCCACTGGAGCTAAAGCAATATTTGAAGTAGCCAGTGGCTACCAAAACCAAAAATACAAATCCTCAGGGGGTTACATTTGGAAATATAAAAATTAAATTTTTATTTGGAGTTTTATAAAAGGGTTCATATATTAACCTATAATTAGTTATAAAAATATAATTTATGAAGGATCACGGGTTATTAAATGAAAGATATAGACCTAAAACATTAGACACTTTTGTGGGGAATGACAATATAAAAACTAATATACAAAAATTTATTGATCAAAATGACATTCCTAATATGCTATTCTATAGCCCTGCGGGTTGTGGAAAGACAACTTTAGCTAAGATTATAGTACAAAATATGGACTGTGATTATCTTCTTTTAAATGCGAGTGATGAGCGTGGGATTGACACTATCCGAGAAAAAGTAACAGGTTTTGCATCCACAGCATCTTTCAAATCTCTAAAAGTGGTAATATTAGATGAAGCAGATTTTCTCACTATTAACGCACAGGCTTCATTAAGAAATGTGATAGAGACTTTCTCACGCACCACTCGCTTTATTTTAACTTGCAACTACATCGAAAGAATCATTGACCCAATCCAATCTAGATGCCAGGTTCTAAAAGTAATCCCACCCTCTAAAAAAGAAATAGCACACCATCTAGTTGAAATACTTGATCAAGAAAATGTATCCTATGAATTAGAAGATATAGGAAATATTGTAACCCAATTCTATCCAGATCTTCGAAAGATGCTTAACACAATCCAACTTTCAATCATAGATAGTACTTTGAAAGTAGATAAAACAGTTGTTGTATCCTCTAGCTATATGAACTCTATTTTAAAGGAACTCAAACAAACTAAACCTAGTTGGACTACCCTGAGGCAAATTATTTTGGACTCTGGTGTAAATGATTTTGAAGAACTATATAGGTTTTTGTTTGACCATGTTTCAAAATATGCTCCTGGAAGGGAGGGAACAGTGTCTGTTATCTTAAATGAACATCTGTATCAAGCAAATTTTAGAATAGACAAAGAAATTAACATTGCGTCATGTTTAAGTAAGATTATAGATGCTATAAAACCCCAAGTAATTTAATTAAAAACAAATATATATTGTTATGATGGAAAATCAACCACAAATGAACATTGACCTAAAAAACACAACATCCGTAGAAGGATTTGATGGTGGGGTACTATTTGGTCAAGCAGTAATCCTTAGAAAAGTATCCAAATTCGTAGTTGGAGGATCCGAAGATGCCCTTCTCCCCATCCCTGTATTCTATGATTTGGAAACTCGTAAAATTTTAGTAGATTCAATTCCAAAAGAATTGCGTGAAGAATATAAAGACTATGTCATCGAAGCATAACATAAAAAATATCTTTGATTGGTTAAACCATATGACCTACTACAAAACCCCCTCCTCTGAATTTACAGAGGAGGATTGGGATAAGTTTAATTCTTATATGGTTAATAGGTTTATCTCAATGGATAAAAACTATGTTGAGTTAGCTAATTATGTTCAAATCACTCCCTATGATAATAAAGAACAACTTTATAATATTTATAAGGAGTATTTACCCAAAAAGAAAATGTTTTTTAAATATCTAAAATCCTCCCACAAGTCTCCACCTCAAAAACTCGTAGAGGAATTCACAAAGTTTTTTGAATGTAGTGTAAGTGAAGCAGAATCACATGTCAAAATCCTTAAACCCAAAGACCATAAAAATATTCTTTCTCATATGGGATATGATGAAAAAGAAATTAAACATATTTTAAAATGAACGAATTCTCCTCTAGAAAAATCCCCGTAACAGACACCATTGTAGACTCTATCATTGACCAATTTGTAGAAAGAGCAAAAGTTGGAAAGAAAAAATATGGAACCGATTTAGATAGAAACGACTTAACCCTCCAAGAGTGGATTGTCCACATGAAACAAGAGTTAATGGATGGAATTTTATATTTAGAAAAATTAGAAAAGCTGTTTGGAAACCGTCCTCTTTAAATATGTATAACATATGAAACCGTCCCAACTTAAAGATCTAATCCGAGAAGAGCTTAAACAAGCCCTCACCGAAAAATACCAGGACCAGTACAAAATGAAGGGTCGTTTGATCACAAACATTAAAAACAGACCACAAAAAGAAATCTTGTCTGACATTAGAGCTATTGCAGGTATAACAGTTGTTTCAACAACTGAACTTGAAGATTATAGTGAACAAAATTTTGATCAATTCACAACTATCCTCAACCTAAAAATAGATGGATATCCATTTATAAAAACAGGTGGTTTCTCTCGAGAAAAAATTACCGATATAGCAAACATGATCCGAAAAGTTCCAGATGTGGTTTCATTTAACTATAACCCCGAAAGCATAACCCCAATGTAAAGATACGGTTTAGGACCGTTTGCGTTACGCAAAATTAAAAACCACTTAAGTGTCGCTACCTAGGTGGTTTTTTTCTTGGAAATTCAAAATAAAGTTTGTATATTAAAATTATGAAACTTGCAATAATAGGAAGTAGAGATTTTACAGATTATGAATTTCTTTGTTCAACCTTAGAAAAATATAAACCCAAAATCACTCTAGCAGTATCAGGTGGTGCTAGAGGAGCAGATAAGTTAGGAGAAAAATGGGCTATTGAAAATAGTATTGAAACTTTAATCTTCTATGCTGATTGGGATAAACATGGTAAACGTGCTGGGTTTATCCGAAATGATGATATAATTAAAAACTGTGATGTTTGTATAGCGTTTTGGGATGGGATATCTAAAGGAACCCAACACTCACTTTCACTATGTAAAAAGTATGACAAGCCTGTCAAAGTTATAAAATATGGCTAAAAAGAAAAAAATTCCCCAAATCGTAAAAGATATACGAAATTTTAAACCCCAAGAAATAGATTGGGTAAATCAAAAAGTAATATCCTATTCACAATTTTCTATGTTCACTGAGTGTCCTAAAAAATGGTCCCTACAGTATAGAGAAGGATACAAACAATTTACCTCAACAATCC
>Ga0247724_1000307_pt1 | contig 12183 bp, 11 predicted proteins | sample OKSTACKMC2E_FD_182776 | JGI IMG/M metagenome (GOLD analysis project Ga0247724, IMG submission 182776) | Subsurface sediment microbial communities from gas well in Oklahoma, United States - OK STACK MC-2-E | ecosystem: Environmental > Terrestrial > Deep subsurface > Rock core/Sediment | place... | reverse complement strand
GTGGCCTCAATGAGGGCAAAGACAAGAACGGCGACTACATCAAAAACGGTATTGATGTTGAAGCCTGGAACAAGACAGGCCAGGTCATTCTTGACTATGCCCCCAAGGGTTCGGTGATTCACGTCTCCGGCAACATTGTCCGTGAGGAGTGGACCGATAAGGACACTGGGGCCAAGCGCAGCAAGCATGTCCTCAAGGCCTCGCGCATTGAGCTGCTGTCTGGCAATGCCTCCTCGGGCCAGGCCAATGCGGCTCCCAGTGAGCCGTCTGTTGACCACGACGAAATCCCGTTCTGATCCACAGCAGGGGGAGGTCCAAGCCTCCCCTTCCTCCTATGGCTGCCATCCAGCGAAGCAAGTATCTCTGCAAAGTCTCCCTGCCTGGCAATACCGTCGAGCAGGTAGTGATTAACGCTTACTCGCCTTCATCTGCCAAGCAAATCCTGACCAACAAATACCCCAAAGCACGGGGAATCCTGGTGCTCAAAACGATCTAACCCGCTTCACCATCGTTCCCGTGCTGATCTGTCATGGCCAATCCCGCCAAGCGCAAGGGTGATTCCGCAGAACGGGAAGCCGCTGAACTGCTGAGCCAAATCACCGGCTTTCCCGTCAGGCGCAAGCTTGGCGCTGGGCGTCAAGACGATGAAGGGGATCTTGATGGCATCCCCAACCATGCGGTGCAGATCGCCAACTGGGCCGATACCGCCGCTGCAGCCCGCATCAAACCCAAGGGTGCCCAGGTGCAGGCCGACAATGCCAAAGCTGACTTTGCAGCCACCCTGGTGCGGTTCCGTGGCGGAACTTGGCGGGTGGTGCTGACCGTTGAGCAGTGGGCCGCGTACCTCAAGGCCATCAACGAGGATTCAGCCGCTTGAGCTTCTCAGCCAGGGTTGTGGCCTGCACATGGCTGTAGCGGCGCAGCATCCTGAAGTCCCTGTGCCCCGACTGGCTGGAGATCTCAATTTCATTCAGCCCCTGCTCCCACATGCGGCTGATGGCCTCATGGCGGGTCTGGTGAAAGCAAAAGTCCGTGATGCCCGCTTCCGCCTTGGCCCTGGCCATGGCGCATTTGATGGCACTGGCTGAACAGCGCAGCACCGGCCCTGCACGCCTTTCACCTTGTAATAAAAGTTCAACTGCTCTGGGACTGAGGGCAACGGTGCGGGGATGACCGTTTTTCGTGACCGCCAGCTTGGCGATCCGGTTCTCAAGGTCGATGTCATCCCAGGTGAGGGACAGCAGCTCTGAGCGCCGCATTGCCGTCTCCAGGGCCAGCTCCACTGCCCTGACGATCTCTGGGTTCCGCTTGCGGGCCAGGGCCTGCAGCAGGGCCTGCATCTGGGCCTCGGTGAGGCGCCCCTGGCGGGAGTCATCCCCCACCCGCACCGTGACCTTGCGGGCTGGGTTGCCCTCAAACCCAGCGCCCCATTCATCCCTGGCCAGGTCGATCATGGGCCGCAGCAGGTTGAACACCCGCCTGACGCTCCCTGGCTTGACCTCCTGCAAGCGGTCATCCCGGTACTGGGCCAGGTGGCCAGGGCTCAGCTCATCACAGCGGACCTTCCCCAGCCAATGCCGGTGGATGTGCCGCAGCAGGTAGGCCTCGATGGGGCCTGAGCGGTGCTTGGGCAGCTCCAGTTGCTCATAGCGGCTCAGCACATCAGAGACGGTCCTGAGGCCTCCCTGGACGGCCCTGGTGGTCACATGCGGGGCCTCCAGGCGATGCGCCCACAGCTCTGCCTCCTCCCTGGTGGAGAAGGTTCTGCTGGTGGTCAGCCCCTTCCTGCGGATCTGTGCCTGGTACTTCCCAGACACGGCCCTGATTGATGCCATGGGTTTCGTGTGATCACAGAATCACCGAAATCCCTGTATGGGCGATACTGGATTCGAACCAGTGACCCCTTCCGTGTGAAGGAAGTTAAAGAGAGCAGCCTTGATATTAGAACTTGCCCGCCTTTGGCCCATCTAGAAATCGGTGTACGTCATTCCTAGTAGGAAGGTTTCAGTTTTGTCAAATCACACTATAAAATTCAAGGGCATGATCGTGCTCGTTGTCTGATCTGGCTTTTTCGTAGTGCCAAATCCAGATCAGCGCTTCGCGAGCAACGGCATAAAACGGCTGCGACCTGTACCACTGCCATACAGGTTTGTCGCTCTTGGCGACATTGCATTCCTGGCAGCAGGCAACAAGGTTGCTTTCAATGGTCAAGCCGCCTTTGCTGGCGGGAATAATGTGATCAAGCGTCGGGGCTTTGCTGATCTCACGATGGCAATATGCACATTTCCAGTGCCAAGCTTCTAAAATAGATCGCCGAAATTGTTTTCTCGTCTGTTTTTTCGTGACTAAATGCGAGCCATCAATCCAATGGATGCCACAAGTCACGGTGTTCTGGCCGTTACCCAAGCCTAGAAACGGGGCAAAGCCCAGTCGTGCCAAGGGCTCCACTTCTGGTTTGCAGTTGCGGTTAAACGGTCACAGGCATTTCACAAGGGCTTGTCTGTGTGTGCATAATGGTGTGCGTTGCCCCCCGCATCCAATGCCCCGTACCGTCAAGCCTCAAATCGAAGTCCAGATGCTTTCTGACTACAGCCGGAACATTGAGTTCCAGTGCTTCCGCCGTCAGTGGAGCGTTGAGGATCTCGTCAGCAAGACCGGCCTGAGCCGCAACACCATCCAACGCATCCGCGCCAATCGCCACAAACAGATTGACGCCCATGCGCTCAGCAAGTTCTGCGAAGCCTTTGAAGTGAGCCCTGACAACCTTCTGCTTCGTCACGAAGGTATCACCTACTGACGCGATTACAGAAAGTCTTAAGGGCAAAGCCCAAGCGCAAACTTCAGACGCTCAAAAACGCCTGGTGTGTCCCATGTGGATGCGCCAGGCGTTCTTCTTTTCAGTCAACGCTGTCAACCAGCACTGCCCAGCCTTTCCCTGGTGCGTAGCGGTAAATACCACCCCCAGCAGGCTCAACCATCCAGCGTTTTCCAAAATTGAGCTGCGTGACCTGGCCTTGCCAGTTGCCCTGCGTCAACGTGGCTCCACTGACAAGATCCGGCTCTCCCCATGGATCACTGATCCATGCCTGGCCTTTGGTTGCTCCGTAACACAAGCACCAATGACCACCCCCTCTCGGCCCCCAGATTGGTCCGCGATGCAGATAGCCAACGGGAACAGGTCTGCCAGCGTTGACCTGTTCCTCGATCAAATTCCAGTCGGCATTTTGAACAAGTCGCGCTTTGATGCCAAAACTGGCCAGGGTGCGCTGCTGTGATGCCCAGTCCGTCGTCTCACCACCCAGGCTGTTCAGTCTTGCAAGATATGCATCATCCCCATTGGGGCCTTTGAGCGTCCCTGGCTTGAGGTATTCCACCAGCATGGCGTTGGTGGAGCTGTAACAGGTCCGGTCCCGCTGGGAGATCCACTGGCTGTCCCGTTGGGTGAAGCGCGGGATCCCGGTCAGTGGATTCGGCCCTGCTGGCTTGCTTGGCGTCGGCGGTGGGACAGCAGAGGGCTTGCTGAGGCCATTGCGAAAGCGAACAGCAAAGCCCTCGATGACCGATGAGGGCAAGGCTGCCTGCATCTGATCCCAGCTCTTTTCAGAAGCATTCTCAAGCAGCCATTCCCAGGCATCTTTCTGCCAGGGCAGGCCACGGTCATACCTGGCTGCATCGGCAATGCGAAAGTCCATGGATGTGGCAGGGCCTGCACCGCCCTTGGCGATCAACGCGATTTCAGCTTGCCGTCGCCTCTCTAGGCCAGGTACGACATTGCGCTCATCATCGTGAACCCATCGCGGCAGCTCAATTTTTGCTGCAGCCAGGATGTTTTCACCAGCATTGATGCGGCGTCTCAGCGTGCTGTCGGCAAAGGCTGTTGGGCCGATGTTCTGAACAAAGGAGACAAGGCCTGAAAACTGCCAATCATTCAATGGGACAGAGATAAGCTGTTCAACATATTTTGCAGCAGATGCAATGTCCTGCTGAAACTGAATCTCTGCTTCGGCCTGGCTGCAAACAGTTGATTCGGTGACTCGTCTTCCTTTCAGCGTCGTACTTCCATAGCCAATTGTCCAGACATTGCTGCTGCATAAGTATGATCTAAGCATTCCGCCTGGCATCTTTTCGTGCAGGCCTTCGTACTCTTTAATCAGTTCAACCGCTTCTTCATTCGGATATTGCCAGGGCTCCATGGTTAGTCACCAACCGAGAAACCAAAGACTGCGGTGGTCAGACTAAAGTTCTCGGAGATGACAAAAGAAGCATCAGACTCAATGCCAAAGTTATCGGTCAGGATACCCGTTGCTGGGGAAACCCTGGTGATACCCAAAGAATTTGATCGCAATGGTGTGTAGCCAAATACTGTTAGGGCGAAGTCTCCGTTTGTCCTTGTTTCGCAAGGATTCCCCCAGACTCCGAATTGACCCTCTTTCTTGGCAAAGACGTGAGCCTGTGAATACGTTGTAGTAAAAGCGCTTGCAGTTGCTGAGCTGTCATTCGTAGATAAAGGCAAAAACTCGGAAGACGTGTTCCCTGCTGTTCGCGCAAATCTCACGGTTGAACTAATGCCCAGTAGGCTGCGTTCGTTGAAAGCATTTTGAGTGAGCGAGCTTGTGTTGTAGTATCTAACAGCAAGATAGTTGCCGTCAGAATCTATCTCGCTAATACCTGCTCCCCAGTTGTAAGCAAAGGTGCTCCAAACCCACGTCTTACATGGTGCAAGCTGCTGGAAGCTTGTATTGATAGCCCTTCCAAGCAGAAAGATCCGTCCTTGATTGTCAACATGAACATCTCTCGGGTAAAGAGCATTTGCACCAACCTCCACGCTGCTCGGTCCATGATTCAAGGCGTAAGCCCAGGCAGCATTGAGGCTTGAAGTGGCTTTTAGAACGTAGAGCTGTTGATTCCCACTGCCAAATGAGGACTCACTTGCCATATACAAGGCATAAACACTGCCATCAGGCGCCATGTCAACAGCTTGAATCCGGGCATCGTTCTGTGTGATTGACGTAATGTCGGTTTGAGCCGTAAAAGCAGTTGGACCTATTTTTGTTGATCCATCAAGGTTCAACTTAACAAAAGAGGCTGGCCTGGTGTAGGTGCCAGTAAAAGTCTCTCCCCTTGTATTTTTGCATCCAATGAATACTTCATTGCTTGTAACCTTAATTCTTAATAGGTAGTGATCGCCGCGATTTCCAGATGTCTTTGACAACCTTCTCACCCATGAAATTACGCCATCAGAGAAAACCTTGATGATGCAGGGATGAAACTGAAAATTTGAATCTCTCCAGTGAGTACCAAGGTAGATATTTCCTGAGGTATCAAAATCCATATCGACAAAAAATGGAAGTGATACGGATTCGTAGGTGACGGGCACCGTTATACAGAAAGAAGTAATTACCGATCCGTCAGTGGGCTCAAGCTTTGCTACACAGATTTTATACTTAAGAGCGGTTAAATTCTTCTTAACAAAAGCAGACCAGATTCCGCCCTGCTTGTCTATGCGCACAACAGTACCATAGCTTTCATAGATATAGTCATCGACCACTTTTAGTATTTTTGACCAGTTTGGCCAATTTAGATTTGCTCTACCGAATTTGACTAATGAGCACCCTAGTGGAGGAGTGGTTCCTTGATTGCCGGGTGTTCTGGCTGGATTTGCAACATAATAGTCCCCATTCTCAGCAATAGATGCATTGATATTGAATGAATCCTCATAGTTGCCATAGTGTCCAGCGTAAAATCTAAATACACCAAGCTCGGTCCCGCTAGAAGTATATGAGTACGTTTTGTCTTGTTCAACATCTACCCCGAGTCTTACGGGGCCAGTTGTTACGAAGTCTGCACTTCCTGCAATTAGACCATCCCCACTTGAATCAACACTTGTATTCGTTAGGAGCAGTTGAGCGCTGTAATACAGCTTCTTGTGGCTTGATGGCAGCCCCTTTGTGGATCTTCTCGGGCTTGTTTCGCTCACATCGGGAGAGAGGTAGAATCTGGCATTTCCCTTTGCCCCGTACTCCAGCATTAGCGCCAGTCTCAATAGTGAGGTACTGTCGTCTATCGCTGGCTGTGCATAAATATCTACCAGGAAATCAAATGTGCCACTGCCACTTAGGGTGCTTTTGATTGACTCGCTAAATCTCTGACCTATCGCAGAGATGTTGATGTCTGGAGTTTGAATGTTGAGCTGCCAACCCCTAAGAACAGCTTGTGTCTTCCAGCTCAAGTAAGGAGGACCGTAAGATTTATACGCTTCATAGTTTTCTACGTCCTGACTTAGCTGATACTCTTTTGAAAAAGATATTGACGAGTCATACAGAAAGCGTCTAAAATAGTCCGTCAAGAAAAGAGCCTGAGGAGCGTTGGTATCGTGAGCCAGTAAAATACTGGTACTGCGTAGACCACCAAGGGAAATAACTTCAGATGCAGTTCTATTCAGTGCTCCCGCCTGTGTCGAATACAGCGAGGCGTTGCCAATAGTATCTCTGCCTAAGAATCCCGAAAGAACTGTTACAACTGATGTTCCGTCTCCGTAAAGCTTGAGTGGATCGCCAATCCAAAAGTCATCGCTATTTATGGTAAATCTATTGTTAGCAATTGACAACTGACTCGATGGAAGAATGAGCGGCGGGGTCAGCTCACGACGCAGCTCTAGAATCCCCTCACGTCCAAGCAAAGCCATCAGAAACCTCCAACCATGCGACCAGTTGCTTGAAATTCAATCTGACAGGTTTGCGCTTCGCCGTATGCAACACTTACGCCAACCTGTGTGATAATAATCGGATACTGCGTATAACGTATTCCTGTCTCATCTAAAACCAATTTAATTTCCACTTGTTTGGCGATATTGTCATCTTGCATTTCTCTTAGCAGTGAGATGGCTGCAGAGTCTTCAGGGTCGTAGAAGAGGGTTGCTGTTCCGGTGGCAGACCTCAGCCCTTTGATGAAAGTCTCATCCACATCACCTTGCTTCGTTGTCCTGAAAGTTGACCTTGCAATGTTGATGTTGACATTTGTGCAGCGACCAATGCGCTGCGTGTTATACCAGAGCGAACCTGATGCGCTTGTTGGAATCACTTGCCAGTAATCATCTATCAGTATTTCTATTCTAGCGAGCTGCACAAGATTGCTAATCTAGGAAAAAGCTCATTGATTAGCGATGTCTACCCAGGTTTTTGCGAGGATGCAACAGCGGTATGACACCGCAGCAAACTGGACGGCTGAAAACCCTATTCTTCTGGATGGCGAAATAGGTATTGAGAGTGATACTAATAAGTTCAAATTTGGAGACGGTGTTCTTGCTTGGAATTCCCTTACCTATGCTGCTGCTAACTCAGGTGCCGCTTTAACCCTTGAATCACTGACAGATGTAGATCTAGATCTAGTACGTCCCGTTTCCAATGGCCGTACACTGATATATCAGAACGGACAGTGGATTGCCGGACCAGTCATCGGTGGCTATTCATTCTCTACAGGAGCCGGTGATACCAACTTCGACAAGGTATCTCTTCTTCTGAACTTTGATGGTGTCAACGGTGGGTCAACTTTTACCGACTCAAGCTTGAACGCTCATGCTATTTCAAGGCTTGGCGGTACAACGATCAACACAGTAACAAATCAATTTAAGAACGGAACCGCCAGTGCATTTTTTACCAATACTTCCGGTAATGCCTATCTCCAGACACCTCTAAGCGCTTCAACTCGCTTTGACGATGGCGACTTTACCATTGAATGTTGGTATCGTAGGCGTCCAGAAGATACTAACTCCTACTGGCTGTGGTCTAACGGGTCCGACAACGCCTTGATGGTCATCCCCGGTAGCACTACCACTGCACTAAGATATGGTTACTCAAGCTCAAATACCGCAAACTTTTCTGCAGCAATCGCAGCTGATACTTGGTATCATATTGCATTGTGCAGGGTTTCAGGGCAGATTCGATGCTACCTCAATGGAGGGCTAATAGGAACGTATAATCATAACATATTCCTTACTAATGCGCAAATCAAAATTGGCGTTAATAGTTCAAACCAGAACGGTCTATGTGGCTGGGTAGACGACTTCAGGGTAACTAAGGGCCTAGCAAGATACACATCCAACTTCACTCCTCCTACAGCCGCTTTTCCAGCAACGGCTTCTAGTGCTATTGCACTAGGTTATGTTCTTTCCAACCTTGAAGATACACAGATTGGTAGCACTGAGCCATCGAACAAGGCTGCACTCGTTTGGAATACAGCACAGAAGAAATGGATACCAGGCGGGCCAAGTCTTGCCGGCGAAACTCTTGACTCACTGGGAAACGTAAATCCAACAGGAAAGGTATCAGGAAGCTCACTGCTATGGGATGGAACCAAGTGGGTACCAAGTCCGAAACTTGCTGATTTTACTTACAGCGGTGATCAGAACTATGTGAATACAGTTCTTTTGTGTAACTTTGAAGGAGCAAATGGTGCAACAAGCGGCTTTGTAGACGAGAGCCCACTGGCTAATCAGCTCTCCGTCAATGGAAGTCTGCAGTTTTCATCAGCACAAAAAGTCGGAGGAAATACATCTCTGCTGTGCGGCAGTGGCTCTATCCGAATTGCTGAAAACCCCAATATGTTCTTTGGGGCAAATGAGGACTTCACGATTGAAGCCTCTTTCTACATGACAAGCCTGCAGGCGCTTCAGTACATCATTGCCTGCGGTCCTAATGGAAGCTCTGGTCAGGCCATTGAAATTGCCTATCGCACATCAGGTGGTAGCCCGTCACCGCGATGGGAAATTTCCGTAGCCACTACCACTGGAAACCTGACCTATTCAAGCACGCTTCTCTCTCCCGCGCTTTTAGTAAATACATGGTACAACGTATGCCTTGAGCGTCATGGCGCTACCATCAACTTCTACGTTAACGGTACACGCACTCTCCTTTGGACAAGCTCTAGCTATACAGGTGAAGTGAACAATGGGTTCCAGCAGCGTAACTGGTTCATTGGGGTAAGAGACTGGGCTTTCCCAACTTCTAATCGACTTGTTGGACACATTGATAATGTAAGGATTACGAAAGGCGTATCGAGGTATAAAGGCTCTTCTTACACGCCAGTCACAGGCCTCCTTCCGAACCAGGCTGTGACTGGTGTTGCATCGACAAAACTGGGATACCTCAGCGATGTAGACACAAACACTTCCGCTCCAACATCCAATCAGTCTCTTACCTGGAATGGAACCAACTGGGTTCCTGGTTTTCCTGAGCTGCGTCGTCTCAGTCTCGATCACACAACGGCAAGCCTCGCAGTTGACAGCGCAGAAGACTTCACAATTGCCTCTGGCGATGTATTCCAGCTTCTGAGCATTACCGCTTCAACCCCAGCCTGGATCAGAATTTACGGAACCAGTGCCGCCAGGACAGCAGACACTAGGACCGAACCGGGCGGCACATTCCCAGCTCCCGGTTCGGAGTTCTACGCTGAAATTGTTACCGACACACCAGCAGAACAGGTTAGACTTGCACCCATTCCGACAATTCTTGCAACTAGCGGACTGAGCTATGTGCGAGTCGTCAACAGAGATACTTCTTCTCGGGCTATCACTCTCCAATTCCAAACCATTGTGATGGATGCCTGATCATGGGAAGTCAGATTTGGCCCGTTTCCTTCTTCGTTAACGGGCAACAACTTTCAGGCTCTTCGTCTTTCCCCGTCACTGCTTCAGATCCAGATGCGGCAGCTTACATTGACCTCTTGCAGAAATATGACGAGGCAGAACTTGAGTCCGGCGTTCAAGATGCAATCAACACGTTTGTCGTAACATTAAAGAATAACAATCTCTGGGCCAATGTTGTTCACATGCAACTACTCGTCGGTGCCAGAACCCTTGAGGGTATTGCTGTGCCACTTAAGGGCGCAACCCCAACTCTTTACGGATTTAGCATGTCTGACTATAATCGGCGAGAGGGTCTGCTTGGAAATGGAGTTGATTCGTATATCAATAGCAATGTTTCAATGTCTAGCATCTTTAATGCTGAAGGCAGGTACTACATAGCCCGTCTTAAGAGAGGAAGTATACTTAATAGCGTCTATATTGGTGCTTCAGGCATTGCCACTAACACGGGCAGTGTTCTTCTGGGTATTGGCGGCACTCAGACTACAATCAGGCAAAGAGTTGTTATGCCAGAGACAACAAGCAATGACAACTCGCTTCGGCATGACTTGGACGGCGTGTATGGAGCAGCTAAGCCTAATGGAGCCAACCACATATCACTATATCCTAACATTAATGGCTCAGGTGTTTTCACGGTAGCGACAAACCCAAGCAATCGAAACATCTATGTGTTTGCCAATAACCGCAATGGAGCCGCTACCAACCATAGCAACGGTCGCATAGGTCTGTACTCTTTTGGGGATTATAGCTCAACAACAGCAACTGATTTTCTGAACTTTAGAACAGCTATCGACACACTTTTTTCGTCCCTTGCCTCTGCAACCCTTACTTCGTAAACTGGAGTCTTGTCATGCCTCAAATCTGGCCTGTTGGAAAATTCAATCTAGGAGCGGTTTTGCCTGCTGCCCCTGTCTTTCCGCGAACTGTTCTTGACCCCGACGCCGCTTCTTACATTAGCTCTGTCGAGTCTGCTGATGGGCAGCCTCTTGAAAGCCAGTTGCGTTATTGCATTGAAAATTTCATCTTAGGACTTAAGGGCTATGAAATCTGGAGCAAGATCAACAATATCGGCCTACTTGCGGGACCGCGTACAATTGCTGGCTGCGCCATTCCGCTAAAAGGCGCAACCCCAATCTTTAATGGATTCGACAACAATGACATCAATAGAAAAACAGGGGTCATCGGTGATGGATCTTCAAAATATGTTAACTCTAATGTCCTACTTACTTCAGAGTATGCGGGAACCGAGTCTCATGTCCTTGCTCGTATTATCCGATCTACGCTAACCAATTCTGCTTATATTGGGGCCAATGGCTCAAGCACGTCTCAGGGCGCTGTTGCGATTAAAGTTGGTAGCACAGCTACGACTATTCTCCAAAGAGTTCTTGAGGCTCAAACCTCGACCAATCATCAAAACACATTAAGGCATGACGCTGACGGAGTTTTTGGTCTATCACGAACAGTGGCTAGTGGTTGGAGAGTTATCTACCCGAATATCTCCTCGTCAGGAAGTGCGACACTCGTTAGCAATGTGGCGGCGCAACCTGTCTACGTCTTTGCAAACAACAATAACGGCACTGCCAATGAATTTTCCAATGGGAGAATTGGCCTATACTCTTTAGGTGGTTCTCTGGATCAGACAGAGTTTGGTAACTACAAAATTGTAGTAGACAGATACTTCTCTGACATAAGCTCTCTCACTTTGTCTTGATAAGCGTCAAGAAAGTGATCCTCTCAGGGAAACCCTGACGCTGCTGAAGCCTACAATTACCGCTTCGACTGTAGGCCTCTCAGCAAAAAACCATTTGACCCTGCCTTGCCCCTTGAAGAAGCTCGCAAGGTCATTGTTGCGCAAACCAGACATTAGCTCGTCTGGCAATTCGACTGGCAAGAAGCCACTAAGCGTCTCCTCGTAGCAGGTGACAATCAGAGCAGCATTTGCATCTTCGATGTTCTGAAAATCAAAATTCAATCTCTGGTCAAACGGCATGGTGCCGCCAAGCCTGGCGTACCTGACCATCGACTGAAATTCAGGAGCAATGACCGGAAAGCCACCGGCAATGAACTCCCGCTCAGTGGGTCGGATCGCAGGGAAGGTGGCCATAGTCAGCGCTGGTAGGAGGTCTTGCCGTTGAACTTCAGAGAGAGCGTGCAGACCCCTGGCCTGACTGATCGCACTCTTGGGGGCTCAGCGAAGTACCACTTCATTGAAGTACCAGAGAGCCTGTATTTATCGCGAAGCTGCTCTGATGCACCAGCAAAGGTGTCATTGGGTAGCACAAAGCTTGCGTAGCTCCCGTATGCAGCCTCATACATCCGCAGTATGTCCAGTGCCACTGACTCCAAGATATTTTCGTATTCAAGCTCCAGGCTTGCATCGTTTGATTTGTTTCCCCAGATTCGTCTCGTTTCGGTTCCCGAAATCGTCTGAGCAACTGAGTAGAAATGAGATCCTGGGTTGAACCGCCGAGTGGTTGGCCTGTAGCTTCCGAATACTGTTCCGAGGGAAAGCGAGAAATTGAGCACCCCGCCCGTAAAGGCAA
>Ga0247724_1000304_pt1 | contig 12351 bp, 19 predicted proteins | sample OKSTACKMC2E_FD_182776 | JGI IMG/M metagenome (GOLD analysis project Ga0247724, IMG submission 182776) | Subsurface sediment microbial communities from gas well in Oklahoma, United States - OK STACK MC-2-E | ecosystem: Environmental > Terrestrial > Deep subsurface > Rock core/Sediment | place... | reverse complement strand
ACCTTCATCCCACGAGGACCGAAACGGTGGCTGATGTACCGATGGTGTGGATCCCGGTGGGGGTGACAATGGTTCCATTCCTAGGATTGAGGAGGATCGCTGGAAACACCTGGTGGTCCTTCATGAAGGCGTTCCTCTCAGAACACAGGTAGTTGCCGCCTCCGGGGCTTTCCCTGGCGTGGCGGGATGGAAAGAGTAGGGTTCCTCGAGGTAGGTCGATGACGTGTGCGTCCGTGAACTTCACTGAGGATCCTTGTGTCTTGGGTGGTGTCGAATATCGATGAGGAACCTCGATGAACACCAGCCGGTGGAACCAGCCGAGGTGAGGACCCGGGTGTAGATTGTCTCTCCTTCGAACCACCTACGTTTCATCACAGTCTCGAGGACGATCCCTACCTCACCGCGTCTGAAGTCACCGACGCCATAGGTTAGCTCGGCGTCGGAACAGAGGTCAATCTGGTGGACAGGAACGACCTGGTCGCCAACCTTCGGTATCATGGATCTAAAATACCATTTCTACGCGTAGCTTTCACAGAAAAAATCATTTATGATAGTTGAAAAGGGCGAGACCTGAAAGTGTGAGGAGGGTTGCGACGACGTGCCGCGCCTCAAATTTCTCCTGAAGAAACAGCATGGAAAGTAGTATCGTCACCACAGGGCTCGAAGAGACCATCACCGAAAGCATGCCTGTTGAGTTGTTCGACTTCAGCAGCAGGCCAAACATCACGGCACCAAGAATGTGGATTCCTGTGCAGAGAATCCCAAAAGCGACACCCGACCAGCTGAATTCGAACTGCTTAGGTGCCACGTTGTACCAAATTGGTATCAGCGATGTGTAGACCATGGCGGCGATGATCTGTAGGTGGAATGGATGAATTCTATCGACGGCTAGCTTTCGAAAGAAAGCCGAAAAACCGAATGCAAGTATCGTTGCAACTATCAACCCATAGTTCATTGTGCTCACTTATAATAACACATTCAAAAGACCATTTCCACCTGCAGGTTTTCACCGCTCGACTTCAGGAGAGTTCCTGGTTGATCCGCAGCGAGGCACACCTTGTCGAGAGACATTCCCTTCGACAGCTTCACCAGGTTTTCATCGCCGAGGATCCTCCTGCGGACCTCCTCGGTGGGCGGACCAAACTCGCGAACGAACTTGAAGCGGGAAGGCCTGTCCTTCAGACTCTCATCCACCTTGGTGATGTCGTTGACCGTCATGATGAAGACGACCTGGCGGTAATCGTTGTGGACTCCGTCGAGGGAGTTGATGACCGAATCGAAGGTGAACTTTACGGTGTCGTTCTTGATGGCCGGTTGGCGGCCGTGGAAGTGGTTGTCGAAGTCCTCGAAGAGAACGATGCAACGATGGGGGACCGAGGAGAACATCAACATCACATCGTGGTTGCTCCAGTCGGCATTGAATTGAACCACATGGATGGGTAGGGAGTACTTGGTGGCCAGGTAACGAACGAAGCGAGACTTTCCGTTTCCTGGTGGGCCATGGAGGATTGCCCCTGTCTTGTTGGTCTCCCGCTTCAGGACGCGGACCACATCCTCCTCGATGTCGGTGTAGAGTTGTGGATCGAGAAAGGGTGCCTCCTGCGATTCGTTGGGTTGGATCTCACCTAGCCTGTTTGATTCATAGGGACCGAGGAGGTTGACCGGAATGGTTCGTGATGTTGTGTCCTTGCTGAGGAGTTCATCCACACGGGATTTCATGAATCGGGGAAAGGTAACCGTGGTCTGTTCCTCCTTTCCTTTCCATCCTGCGGTCATCATCTTCTCGTGGCGGGAATAGAAGAGTGGGATTCCGTGGAGGACCGTGAATGCCTCCCAGGTGTTGGGGTAACGTGGAAGTTGTGCGAAGTCACCGGATAAGGTCCAGGTGTAGTGACCTTCAGACTTGATTGTGTCGAGTAGGCTCTTTGAGAGAGAACCGTCGAGACGATAGTTACCTAATAAAACATACTTTAAAACAACCCATGCAGAAAGCAATGATGAGCCAACGATACCAAGAATCGTTACGATGTTGTAATTCATGTTTACAATCTTTTTAATTCTGAAAGGAGACAATGTCCAAATTTAAATTCGACGTACACTGTGCACCAGGGATCATCCTGTGCGCCAAGAGAAAAATCAACTTCTATTAAGAATCCGATCTTTGATTCAGGCCAGATGAACGATCGATTGTCGATAGAAGGGCTTCCAACAGGATCGAGATAGAATGGTTTTCTTGAAGGAACAACTAACGAACCTACAGCTGGACGCATGTCATTCTAAATAATGGACCTATCCCAAAGTCAAGCACGGGCTGACCTGTCCAATATTTATTTTTACCACACAACCACGAAGAAGGCTGTGGGACAATGTGCAAGTCCATTATAAACTTCTTTGAAGTGACCACATGAACCGAGATCAATCCTTTTGATGTCCAAAAATAATCTATTTCAAATTCCATGCAATAACTATAAAATTAGTTTTTCAATTTTTCTACGTAAGGCCTTGAGCCTCTCTATTTCATCATAGTTGCCGTGCTCAAGCTCTAATGAGATGGCTGAAGAAATGCACGGGTACACTTCCTTGAGAAGTTGAATAGGTTCATCTACAGCTAATCTTGAAGTTTCTTCCTTCATAGGACTCCTTGTGCCGGCGGTTGGATTCGAACCAACACTGTAGAGGGTTTGAATCTCCTGCCTCCTGCCGTTGGGCTACGCCGGCCTGGGTTTTCACCCGTCTGCCATGCACATGTCGACACACTGACCAACACAAACGTCGCACATACAAGACTTCATAGAAGAACATTCGCTGTGTGTATCTGAGTGTGAAACGTCGCAGTCATCATAGCACGACTGATCGCCTTGCGTCTTTACACAGTCTTCAGTGCACGACAACCAATCGCTACAATCCTTCAGGTCTAGGCACTCATACGTTTCACTCTCACACGAGTCGGGCACAGCCTCCATGCAATCCAAGCATTCTACAACTGCGACTGTCGACGCAACGGGTTCAGGTTCAACAGACCGTTGTGAAGAAGAAGGAGCTGAAGACGACAGCAACTGATAAACAGCCGTACCGGACAGAAGAGTCATGACAAGAACAACAGCCTTTTTTTCCATCATGACAACATAATATCAAGTAAAAAGGATTTGTTCACGTCACCAAATTTCACCGAATTTTTTTGATGAGTCTAGTGTACCAGGAGGAACGCTCCAAAGGACCATCACTTCGTCGGAAGATATGATTTGAACGATCATTCCTGTCGATTTTTTATCGACTGCAGATCGGACCAACCCACCGATTACCAGCTCGTCGTCGACAAGAACAACTTCGTTTATGTTTGTTTGCAGCTTCACGTCGTTTATATATTCGTCACAAGATGAGCAATTCTTCAGGACCAACCTTCCCCCAGTATGAAGAAGGAATAACCCTACAGGTAAGATTTTTTGCAACAGTCAAATTACACGAAAGATGAGTATGACCCGCCAGCACAACGATCTGCGATCTTGTGGATGACGCAAGCTTTTCTAATCTTTTTCCTAAAGTCGTGTTAGTGTTATAAGCGTACCACAGCTTTTCAAGGATCTTACCATCAGCTCGGGATGCTTCTGGCCATGGCGGGAAATGCGTCGCTACGTAGATCACGTCGGACATCTTTGAGGCTGACTCAACCATCGATTCGATAAAATCTGCCGACATTTTGGACATTTGGCGCCACATGTAAATTTGATCAACGTGGTCGCCAACGCGCCAAAAATCAAAGTTAAGAGCTCGATCGATGGCCCACCATGTTGAATCACGATCACCGCAATTGGCGTCGAACCATCCCTCGTGTCCTACAAGAGAAACCCCAGGAGCGATTGCTATCGGATTATCCTGCTCAGAAAGCCACAACAGGTTCGTGTATTCTTTGCAGAGACGACGTACGTCTTCGTGAACTGAACCCATGTGACGCCAATAGTAATCATGATTGCCTAGAACGAAATAAATAGGCTTTGGATGGTGCTCGGCAAGATACCGAAGGTCAGACTCCAGCCACAGTCCGTTGCTGATGTCTCCCGTGATTATCAGGCCGTCTGCCTTGATTGAAGTGATTCGATCAATGAACCGCCTTTTCATCGCAGGAACTACAGACATCGAGAGATGAGTGTCGCTTAGCCAAACGTATTTCTTCGTCATGTATTAAGTAATGCTTGATCAAAATCCGTTTGTTTCATAGGCGAAAATTCAAGGTAACAGATTGTTCACGTCTTTGCAACATCGAAATCCTTGTTGATAAAATGTATGACCGGGACCGTGATTTCTGGTGGACGGTCGACAACGTGTTCGAACAGGACCCCAATAGCCCCCTTTAAGAATAGACGGATACTGCCCTCTCATGGTGGCCTTTGTCCATTCGTCGACCGATCCGTTCATGTCCTCAACACCGAAAGACGAGGCACACTGAGGTGCCGACCCACTTCTCTTTCCTTGCCACAGCCTTTCAAGTTCTTTTGAACATTTTTCTGAGCCTCTTGCTGAAAGTGCCGAAGAAGAATACTGGCGCCATCTATTGTCGAGGTTGCAGTCCACTGATCTTCTTTCGTATCCATAGGGGAAAGGCGTGGCTTCTTCACCTTCGCAAGCAAAAGTCCATTCTTCTTCGGTGCACATTCTTTTGCCAGCGGACCAGCACAACTCGTGCGCTTCAGGCCAGGTGACCATGACCCACGGATAAGCGTTTTTTTTGTTTGGCCACTCGTATGTGTCAACGCAGAAAGACATGCGTTTTCGTGGGAATTTTTGTGAAACCTTCAGCCATTTGTCCCTGTCAAAGATCGCGCATCTTTCAGGATATTTCTTTTCAATCCACTTACTACACGTCTGCTTCTGCTGGTACTCTATCGAATTGGTATTCCAGCTGCCTAGACCTCCATCATCCAACATTTCGCCTGAAACATGCTTCATGTCAAGCGGGCATTCAGATTCTTCTTGAAGATCAGCCACAAAAGTATATGGCTCTGGCTCAATGGACCACCATATGCCATTAATAAAACCTGGGAAAGTCGATGGTTTTTCGACTTTCCCAAGCAGGAGAATAGCAAGCACTACATTTAAAAACATATCATTAAACCCTAGCCTGTAAATTTTTTCTTCATGTCTTTCGATAGCAAAGTCATCATATGCTTTATTTTAGGCGCCAACAACAGCATAACCTTATCTAGGTCAACTAGTTCAAGCTCTTTGGGATTTACTTCTTGCAGCTTTCTTGTCGATCCATCCCATTCGACGATCTCAAAATTTTCAACCATGTCATGGTGTAATTCTTCATGATAAGCAGAATATAGCATTCCTTCGACCAAAGAGGAAGCCCATTTGTTGACATCAAACTGCCTTTGACCTGCGGGCGTCTTCAGAGCATTTTCGTTCTTCACAAGCGTCGACAACGAGATCAGCATGTCGCCGATGAATGAGCCCTTGTATCCTTTGATTTCGTCGACAACATCTTGAAAAGTTATTTGAAAGCTATCGGACCATTTCGTTCTAAGAGTCCTGTTTATGCTAAATTTTTTTGGAGGTCCTCCTTCGTTGTCTGGGAATGAAACCTCTAATTTCAATATTATTTTTGGTCTTTCATCAAGCGACATATGCAATCATTATACTCAAATTCACGAATTTGTCTTGTCAACATTCCATAAATATCAATTGTGATTTTGCGGAGGTTTGACATGCAAAGCAAAGAAGACTATGAGAGGCTGCTAAAAGACATCAAGTTGGAGTTTCCTGATTTCGAGATCATCAAAAAACAACAATCTTCTTTTATGAAATTTTTAGATGTCTGTCTTAAAGCTATCACGCTCGGCCAGATGAAAAACTTCATGACATCATTTATTACAACAATCGGCAATAAAATGTATGTAACAGAGGCGTGGGATTCACGTTCGGTCTCGACCAAAGCGATCACGATTAGACATGAACGAGTTCATATGCGTCAATCTAAAAAATATGGAAAATTTTTATTTTCTTTCCTCTATCTTTTAGCTCCTCTTCCTACAGTTCTAGCATATTACAGGACGCTTTTTGAAAAAGAAGCGTACGCTGAAAGCCTCAAGGCATACCATGAGTACTATGGAACAAAGTTCTTTACGCAGGCCTTAAAGAACGACATCGTTTCACACTTCACATCGGCTGAGTACGTCTGGATGTGGCCTTGGAAAAATTCCATTGAAAAATGGTATGACGATGTAATAGCAGATATTACAAAAAATTCACACCAACGAAAATAATCATCAGTGATTAATCACAAATCGAATAGCTATGTTTAAGGCTGGAGCTCAGCCCCTCCGGCCAGGAGGTTCTGATGAAAAACTTCAGGAACCTGTTTCGGATTAGTCTACTCACGTTTTTGATGGGGTGTTGCACCGGCACGATGGTTGCTAGCGACGCCCCTACCGCAAGCCATGTCGAACAACACAAAAGAATAGATGACCTTAGAAGATCGACAGTCGCCCTTACGGTCATGATAGAAGATCGGATGATAGCGACTTGTGCAGGTGTGTGGATCGACAAACACACCGTGCTTACGGCGGCACACTGCGTTGAAGATGAAGGTCCTGCCGTCTTTTATTCAACTTTGGAAGAATTTGAAGATAAGAAAAGGCACATCGCCCTAGTGACTGCCGTTGATCAAAAATCAGATCTTGCGCTTCTGTTTGCTAATCCAAATAACACTGAACATCCCGTGGTTCACCTGTCTCTTGCTTCACCAAACATAGGCGATTCGACTGAAATCATTGGACATACTTCAGGATATCCTTGGACCTATAGTCGTGGTGAGATTTCATCTATCAGAAAAGACATTACCCGACCGATCGGTCATCTTGAAAAAGCATTGCAAATTTCAGCACCCGTGTGGATGGGAAACAGCGGAGGCGGAGCATTTGACGCAACAGGTAGGCTTATTGGAATAAGCTCATGGGTGTCCACTGCAGGACCTCACTTATCTTTCTTCGTGCACAGGGATGTAATAGAAAAATTTCTCAAGAGAGAAGCGGAAAAAATACTATAAATCGTTGTGCTTTCTCCATTTCCAATACAAAGTTAAAGCACCATCATGAGGCTGTTGATCACCTAAAAAATTCAGGAAAAACATTTCCCACATTCTGGACGCATAGTCACCTATCCCAGGTAGTTCGTTGACATGCGTCCATTCTTTTTTAAGGTATGCTTTGGCCAACTTTTTTAATGTTTCTGTCCTTCTGTTTTTAAAACCTAAAGAAGAAACGATCTCAGACATTTCATGAGATTCAGCGGCAAGAACATCCTGTGGTGTTGGCCACATTTTGAAGAAAGTTGGCAAAACTTTCTCAACCTGTTTCCGTGAAGTGCAATTAAGCATGACGCAGACGACGAGGCATTGCCATTCATTGGGCCACAAATCTTCCTGAATGAGACTGTAGGGGCTTCTAACCGGGATCATACTAGTCCAGTTGAAATTTGACAATGCCTCTGACAAGTTCAAAATCCTGAGGGGTTAGGATAGGCATGTATCTTTCATTTCTGACAACTCCCAAATAACTTGTGTCAACGAATGAAGTAATCTCATCTATCCTTCTTTCGTACTGAACTGAAACCTTGTTTAAATGAACTTTTTGGCGTCTGTACCACGTTTTTCCCAAAGGTGAAAAATCTATACCAAGATCGATAACATATGATCCTGTGCTAAGCCAAGAATAATCGGTAATGTCGCAGGACATTCTGGCCTGGTCGGAGATGTGTTGCCCCCTCTCAGAGTTAACCAGAACACTGCCCATCTCATTTTCTTTTCTCCTGACGACCTCACACGTCACTTTTGATAAATGTGAAATATGATGACCGACAATGGCAGGTTCGAGTGCTGCAAATACGTTATCAACGTTGACGACAACGACATGTTTCACTCCAGCAGTGTTAGCCGCTTCAACCCTGTCTCGCAAGATCGAAAAAACATCACCTGTTCCGCAAGGATATAGCTCAGGTACATTGTTGCTCATGACGATCTGATTGTCAGGAGTCAATCTATATGATTCGTGTTGCTCAATAAAAGAAATTCTATTTTGATCAAAACCTATCTGTGATCTAATATGTGACTCAACTTGATCGCGTAATGATGGCGCAACGATTATCCAAATGGGGCCTTCGCCTACGGCCTGAAACAGCTTAAGCGTCAACAAAGACATTCCCAGTTCAGGCACCCGCAGTAATGCCTTCGGTTCACCCACTCTAGTCCCCAGTCCGCCGGCTAAAATACAGTATGCAACCGACTTGCTGTGAATAGCCTGCGTGCCGATTTGCGAATAATCTTCGAAACAGCCGTGGTAAAAAGCAACTTTTCCGTCGTCAGGAGGCTGAGGCGCTGAAAGCGTATGATCGACAGGGTTAAGTAATAAAGACGTCAACTCAGATTCGCTGAGACCGCCAGGAGAATTAACTCTTCGACGAATGGCTTCAGGAATCTTGTTCAGATCTTCCTGCAATTTTAAGATGAATCCAGGCAGTTTCATGTCAAAAAATCTTACAACACTTTCTTTGAATTTACAAGGAAAGATGTTTCAGCATTCTTTTAAAGAAATCACCATACCTACCGGAAGCTATATCATCGTATGTTGTCCACTTCGTCAAGCCCTCTTCAGAGCTCCGAGGTTTACCTCCCGAGTATGGTGCCCTGAAGGCGACGATGCGTCCTTCACGATATATCTCGACAAGGTCTGCGGCTAGAAATCCTGTCTCCTCCCAAAGCTCTCTACGAGCGGCGTCCTCAGGAGTCTCACCAGATTCTATCCCTCCTCCTGGCATGTTCATGTCGCGGGGGTCATCGGGACGTGACACGCCCAACACCTGTCCGTTCTTTGTCATGAAGACCACGACCGACTGCGGTACTTCCGTGTCTTGTTCTTCGTCGTCTAGGATATTTAGACTTGCGCCTTTGACCTGTTGCCCTAGTCGAATGTTTCTGGGCGTTGTGTTTCTTAGAGACGCCCTCATTGTAAAATCGCCGAGCATCTTACTTACCCATGCTGGCCATGTACTTCCTATCAATTGCCGCGATGGTTTTACTGACGGCCGTCGGGCTCTTGTACTTTTTCAAAAATTTCTGATACAGGCTCATGGCGTACGCAGCGATCTGTTGCTTTTTTCTGTCTGAAAACTCAAAGTCGTTCTCTAGCTCGATGTCTTCAAACCAATTCTCAAGCTCTTTCCGCAGGCGAGTCGCATCGTTTCTGAACGAGGAAGAAGAAAAACCAAAGCCTTCATCGTCGTCCCTGTAGGATCTAGCGCGACGATTCGACAATCTGTCATCATCATAGTCGTCTACTTCAAGTTTGTCAAAGCCAAAAAAACTTTTTAAGGAATCCCAGATCCCCCGCTTCTTCTTCGAAGAGTACAGCTCATTGACTGTCTCTTTGACGTAATTTTCCAATAACGTGTTTTTGTGTCGCATGCGGGATTAAATATATTCAACAACAGGTCAGTTATGATCAATAATATACATACGGATGTTTAAGCCCGGTGACATCGTTATTCCCCGCCTGAGGCACGGCGCAGAGAGGCTTTTTCTTTGGTCAGAGAACTCACCAAGCATCGTCGTTGAAGAGATCGAAAAAAACACCATCCTCACGATCATAAGAATCGAAAGCTTCAACGACAAGCATACGCATGTTCAAGACGAATGGAAAAAGGGATCTTGCCTGTTGCTTGCTCCGACAGGAGTGACGGGCTGGACCGGTGTCGGATGGGTTAAGAAATTACCATCTTCCTCTTAGCCCTAGGACAATACCGTTCGGTGCCAGGGGCACATCTATTCCATCAGGCTCGGTCAGCAACACCTCGAGCTGAATGTCAATTAAAGACCGATACCCACCTGTAGGTTTCTTCTGCACCTTGGCGGGTATCGCAATGACGGCTGCACTGTCTTTCAGCGCCGTCTTCACAGGTAACGGATTTACTTGGGTCGGCCTGTTTCCTAGGTCAATCAATCCAGTAGAACCACATCCCGATAGGATCAACCCCAGAGCGACTCGAACGGTGACACAAACTTTTCCCATGATCCGTCTTTCGTGATGGACTGAAAGCCCATGTCGGTAAATACGGTCCTCACGGAATTCCAATCTTTCTTCGGTGAACTTGAGGTCATCTCCATCCGTTCCTCGTCTAACCAGCTCCTGAAGGAGATCAGGTCGTAGTTACGTTGAAACACCTCGGCCTTCAGGGGATCGGAAAGGAAATCAGCCAAAGCTTCCGGATCACAGGCCAACTTCTCAGCCGTCTTGTCACCTACGCCGGGGATGCCTGGAATGTTGTCGGATGGATCGCCACGGAGGGCCTTCCAGGTGATGTAGGGATGGTCAGGAGAATTCACGAAATATTTTTTTACTGGATTATATAGAGAAATATGCGGGAATTCTTGTAGGGCCTGGATGAAGTCAGTGTCAGATGAAACAATCGTCCATGGCACGGCCGTGGAGGAGGTCTTGATCAGGTTGTAGATGGTGTCGTCGGCCTCGGAGGTGGGATGACGAACGAGGGACACCGGGAAGTTTTCCGAGAGGAGCTTGAGGATGATGTCCTTCTGTTTGAAGAACTTCATGAGTTCCTCTCGACGTGGATCGTCTTCAGCTACGACGCGGTTGGCCTTGTATTCCACCATGGCCTCGTGGCGATGGACCGGACGGCCTTCGAGGGCCAGGTAGACACGGTTGGGTTTGAATTGATCGACGAGGGCCTTGAACTGACGAAAGAAGTTATAGACGACAGCGTGCTCGCCGGAGGTGAATCCGCTGCGAGCACGGTGGGCTGCGTTCATGAAGTCGATGCAGAGGATGGTCATGGAACAATCGTACCATGCCGTGTGGTGGTTTGCATGTCTTCTATTTCAAGATCTCTTCGATGATCCGCAGCGTGTGCTCTGGACCCGAGGTTTCAATGCACTCGACACCGGCCTCGTGGACAGCGTAGTCGTTTCCACCCGGAAAAATGGCGTCGCCGACGAAGAGCATGTCGCTCTTTGAAAATCCTAAGTATTTTTCGATTTGGGTGATGGCGTATCTTTTGTCGATACCTTTACGGGTCACGTCAATCGATGTCGATCCTCCTGTTCTGATGTCGAACTCGGGGATCAACCGCATCAGCTTCTCTATCAAAATTAAACGTTTTGTGAATGTTGGATCCCACTTCTTTTTTTCCTCAACGGGTGCTAGCTGACCCAGGGCTGAAAACGTGATCTGCGTTCCACGATTTTCTAGCTGAGGACCCCAAAGTCGTTGTGGCAGATCCTGGTTCGACTCTGCGATGATGCTTTTAAAAGCGTTCATGATTTTTCTGATTTCAGAGGGGCGGAGCTGCTCTGAGTAAATGCATGTCCACTTTCGACCATCGCTGCGATAGAAGCTTGTTCCTGACGTTGGGAACATGTGAAACCGCAGAAGCTCTGGTCGAGCCAACTTTAGATGACTGATCAATTGCGATTCGAACTGCGACCAGGCGCCGCCCGAAACGACAGCGATCTCTCGACATTTTAAAAGGCGCTCCAACGCGGCGACCATTTTTGGTCCGACGTGGGACTTGCTTTCTGTCAGCGTACCATCTAAATCAAATACGATTATCTTCATTGCAAGCGTAACTATTGAACACGCCTCATTTTAAAGAACGTACTTCTTGATGACGTTCTTAGAAGCGCGCGACTCAGGAGGAACGAAGTTCATTTCGAGAAGATCAAAGAAGTCTTGTTCCTCAGGAACCCAAAGTTGTTCACCGGTCGGCATTGTAGGCATGCAATCGGTCATACGACCTCCGCCGGACAGCACTTTCCAGCGCTTGAAAATCGATGGAACGAACCCGCTGAAAGGATTGCCGTTGTTGTCGACCGCTGAGCCTGTTCGCATGAGAAACAGACCACCCCAATTTTGTGGTGTCGCCATGAATAAATCGAGATTCATGCCTTCGTTAAGGCGAACCCTGATGTATTTGGCCGTGGGTTTGAACTCCCACGGAATGCAGCCTGGTACTCCGGGCTTGATGAGCTGTCCAACATCGGTGAGGAGGGACAGCAGTTTTTCACGCTGCTCGGAGATCGCCACGATCTCGATGTCTCCAACGATGTCTTTTCGCCGTCGAATAGACCCCGCGATCTCGCCGCGATTCAACGCAGGCATCACATGATTCAAAATCGATTTTGCGATGGATTCTGCCTGATGCAGCTCAATTTTACCAATACCCATGATGACATTGTATCATGGCTGTTGGCAGCTTTCACAACAAAAATTCATGGATGAATCAAATGTCATTCTTGTTTTTATCAGCAGTGTCTGCGTCGGTGGGGGCTGGTGGCGGCGGACT
>Ga0247724_1000303_pt1 | contig 12357 bp, 8 predicted proteins | sample OKSTACKMC2E_FD_182776 | JGI IMG/M metagenome (GOLD analysis project Ga0247724, IMG submission 182776) | Subsurface sediment microbial communities from gas well in Oklahoma, United States - OK STACK MC-2-E | ecosystem: Environmental > Terrestrial > Deep subsurface > Rock core/Sediment | place... | reverse complement strand
ACACTTACCGACAGCGAAGAAAATAATTGTTTTCATCTTGAGAATCAAATTAGAACTAGAATTAGCATTCCCATAAAAGTATGAACTAAAATACTCTTGGGAATAGATAGACGCCGCTTTGATTAAAAAACAGGAACTTTTGTAAAAATAGTTAGTACTAACTATTTTTTCGTTCCATTTTTTTTTCAAAAGGGGTACTAGTAGATACGATATTAAGTTATTATTAAGTTAATTTTTTCGAAAAACTCTAAATATCTATCTGATCCAACTATAGACCTATTTAATAATACGAGTCTCTTGAAAGTTAATAGAAACAAGCTTCGGCGGTCCTTTGGTTTCTTAAAATTCAGGAACTACAAAAAGACAGTTACTTATGAGTTCGGCTGGACTGCCGTACAACGTGACGCCGAGATACTTTAAGTAACAAGCCTAGTTTTTGAGAACCTTCGGGAACTCTTAAACAAAGCTGGTTCACTTGTACAATAGAGCAGTCGACGAGATACTTTAATGTAACAGGCTAAAACTCATAAGAAACTTGTTGATCTGTATTTCCTGAACCCTTTGACATTTTAAAGTTTATCCGAGCAACAAACAGGTGTACATGTTTGAGACTCATCTTTTGTTGTTCACTAAGGATAAATGGAGAAATCGATAAGAAGAAATCAATGTTTAACTTACAGGAAACTCTAAAAAATTAAATAAGTTACCAACATAGTCGGAAAGGATTTATATTTATTGAGTTGTTTTACTAGAAGTAACTTTTTATAAAAGATGATCTCACATTCTTTGTCAACAACTTCTTGAACACATTTAGTTACTTTCTTGACGAATACTTCGACATATTCCTAAAAGTACAGCTGGACTGCCGTATACGTGGCGTCGAGATACTTTTTAGTAACAAGCTTGACTTCTTGGGAACTTTCGGGAACCCTTTAAATTAAGCTGGTCCACTATACATAGAGTAGTCATCGAGATACTTTTAAGTAACAAGCTTGACTTTAAGGAATTTGTCATAAAAAAGTTTTCATGAAGGAAAATAACAAAAAATGAGTTCGAGATAATTGAAAAAGAAAGAAATCTATCTAATAAAAAGGAAATCTCTAGCAAAACTTACAAGCAAAAATACTATAAAAATTCTTCAGAAATACTCAGACATTCTATAACGCATTTAGAAATTCAGAAACAAACTGAAAAAGACATATTGCATTATCGAAAAGAAGAGTACAGTATGAAAAACTTTTATAAAAAATGCTTGTGACAAAAATTAGGACTATCAGACTAGACTAAGAAAGGAAAAATTACGAATATGTAGGAAAAACCCAAAACCTTATAAAGAAATCAAACACATTAGAAAGTAATGTTTAGGCGTAGTTTTATTCGGTCTGTCAGTAGATTTATTGAATCCGTCTAACATTAGAATAAGGAAGGGATGGAATTCTCCTCAATGTATTTGCGCTCGAACTTCCATGGGAAGAATATGGCCAGGCAATGCCATACCCCCAGGGTTGGTTGAGATGATCGAATCTTGAGTTTCTGCAGGCTTGGGAGTCAAGGGCCTCAGGGTGCTTGTCTCCAGGCTCAGAAGTTCCATCCTTTGAGTAGTAATAAGTAGCTCCAGCTTCTCGAACAGAGGTTCCTCTGAAAAAGGAACATTCACTCTGTTGCACAAGTTATTGTAGGCAGATAGTAAGATCTCGACCATGATCCTTTTCTGAACCAGAAACGGTGGGTCCAGATCCATAGCATTAACTCTTTCCAGTCTTCTACTGTCCAAAGAGCTAGCAGTTAGGTCTCTAAGATCAAGAGGATTTCGAGGAGGATGACCATTTGGATAGCCACATCCACATACGTCATACTCTTCTTCTTCTTCTTCTTCTTTCTCTCCTCCTAGACAAGAAGTTAGGGTTATTCTTCGTTCTTTGCTGAGATCGTCTCCCATGATGAATGTATCTGGTAGAATCTCAAATAAGAAATGAATAGGCTAAGGTAGAACGACCCTTTATAAATGGTCAAAAATCCGTCACCTGTCCCCACCCATAGATTAGAAAAAGTAGAAAATAAAAATGCTAAGGAAAAATGAGAAAAAACGTAACGCCAAGGGAAACGAAATTTTACAGAAAGAAAACAAAAACTTGGAAAAGACATAAAGAATTCGTTTTAATCAACAAGAAAAGCTTTACATTTTTAACTAGAAAACTAAGAGGAAAATACGTAAAAAAGTAATGACGCTTTTGTTGAAGAAATCGCTTTCTTGTCTTATCTAAGAACATCTTAAGATGAAAAGTAAAAGATACGACTAAGTGATGAAGATAATTCATACTTACGAATAACTCTTACATATTTTATCTTAAAATGTAAAACATGCGCAAAAACGGTAAAGTATGATAGACATCTCTTTCTTCCACAATTTCTCCTTTCTCTCTCTCTCTTTCTCTTCCTTTTTCTCTCTCTCTTACCACAAAAAAGATTGGCCAGGTAAGAAATTGTCAAACAAAAACGAAAACGGAAAAAGGAAAAACAAAAAGGAAAATTGGCTATAAAAACAAATGGTTAAGGACTCGAATAACCATTCTGGAATCAAAACAAGAAGACACCACAACACCACCGAAAAAGAAGAAGATGTCCAACTTCAACAACATCTGGGAAGAAATCCGCAAACCATCAGAAGAGCCGGACAGATTGACCTTGGTGAGAGACTTACAGTCTCACATCAAGCAGGTTGTTGGTGACACACCTGAAGCTCGGTCTACCCTTACTCCAAGCATAGGCTACACCTTTGGCCCTATGGTTAAGTTGGGTATCCAGTCAGGCGTGGAACTACAATCTGAAAAAAGATGTCCATATCGTCAAATTCATCACTCCTTCAACAAGATTCTCCAAGAAGAAGAAAAGAAGAAGACGACAACTTTAACTCTTCAGATTCAACTTGGAAAATTCATCGCCACCTTCGAAAATCTACAACTTCCTGCAGTGAAAGAGGCCCTGAACAATAGACCAAAATGCCCTTTCACCTTCATGCATCAAAGTCTCCATTACTTTCTTGCAATGCACATCTACACCTTCCAAAAAGATGTGCTACTGGAAGCCTACTTCCGAGAAGAAGACGAAAATGGAAAATTCATCAACCTCAAGAAGATCTTCTCCTTCAGGCATAAGAGATTCTTCCGAGAACTGGGAAGAGACTATTTCAAAGTAGTTCAGTTTAAAGAAGGATCTCCACTGAGACGCTACCTAGCACTCAGATTGCCGCAATGTTTCAGAGAGGACACCTCTGAAACCACCTGCTTTCAACTCATCCAAGCCATCTACGCGATCATCGATAACGGTCATTTTTATGACCCCCAGAATCCAAGGCTTATTATTTGCAATGATAAGCTGGAAGAAGCTCTGGGTACTTCCGTCCTCGACATCACCGATTTGATGACCTACATCACCAAACAACTGGACTCTGCAACTCTGAATTGTCACCAAGGACCATCACCTTGTGCTGAGAAACAGTTTTGCCAATGCAAATATTTCATGCCAAACGGAACATTTGCAATCAGCGACTACTACAACAACTCGGTAGTCAACACCATCTCATCTCTCCAACCTGCAGTGAATGCTATGCAAGCCAGCTTCACCATCTCCTCTTTACCTTGGAATCATTACACCGCCCTGATGAACCAAGCCAAAAGAGCTGAAGCACTCAAGAACCCCAGCTTCGATGAAAACAGCATGTACCGGATCTCCACCTTCATGCTCGGAATCATCAGATCAATACCCGGATTGAGCGAAGAAGATGCACAAAGGAACACTTTCCGCTTCAGAAGACTCTACTTTCTGGTCCTCGCATTTCTGGACTTGAACAAAGACATTCTTGTGGACCGCCGAGCACCCGAAATCTACAGACTCTTCAAAATCCCCGCATTGAAACAAGCCTTAGGAGGCATGGCACTCATGAAGACACACCAATTGGAACCACTCCTCAAGTTCTTGGTGCAACCTGTAGAAACAGAAAGAAGGGACACACCGCTTGTGCCTTTCTTTCTCCCATCATCCTACTTTCTACATCCTGTATCATTCACCCCACCATCTGCAAGAAGAACTGAAGACCAATCAACACCTCTGGCAGTACAGTTACCACTAACACCGAACACCGACAGCATCAGCCCCTACACTTCACCTGGAATTTCTCCACCTCCATCAGACGAAGAAGACTCTGGAATAGAAGATTGCCAGGCAGAAGCAGTGGCCTACGACCCCGAGACTTTTCAAGGCAGAACTCCAAAAAGAAGAAAACTCCCTGCAGCAAGAAGACTTCGATTTTGAAAACTTTCCTTGAAAAGCCAATCTAGACAAACTGACTTGAAAAACACACTCCATCTCTGTTTCTATCTTTATCAACTGTAAACTTTCTCTCTTTTTGCACTAAATGATCATGATTTGAGTATACTTGAGTTATGAACCTTTATTTTTAAATAGCTATAACACCTAGAGCAATGGGAAAAGAAGCATGAAAAAGGATGATTAAAATTTGGTATCATGACAATTAACCGAGTGACATTTGAAGTTTGTTTCAGTCCTATCAGACATTGGCGTACACCCCAGGAATCTAGAGATCGAGACATGTAAGTAAGACTGCCTAGCAGTATGTCACTTTTCTCTAGACTAAGACATCTTATGGTCTCTACACCACCTACAGAGACATAAGGAAATGTTTGTCCAAGTAAGACTCAACCCTTTTTAGACTTTAGAATAAGGACTGTTTTTGATCTTTTAGAATGTTTAGATAGTTATGAGTCTTTACAGTAGGTATTCTTTCAAAAGATTTTAGGAAAAGCTAGGTATAGACAATCATCACCCCGCAGAAAAACTTATTCCTGAAACTTGTAGGCTTATTCAGATAAAGGAATATAGCAAGGACTCATAGATGAGGCTGGATTGCCGTACAATGTGACGTCGAGATACTTCAAGTAACAGGCCTGATTTTTGAGAACTCTTGGAACTCTTAAATTAAGCTGGTTCACTTGTACAATAGAGCAGTCATCGAGATACTTTAAGTAACAAGCTAAATCATTGAGACCTTGTGAAAATTCCTACAAAGACCAGAAAGGATCAATAGGGAACAGCTTAGAAGTTCAGAAAGTAGGAAAAATTCCTGAAAATCCTCATGTTCTTGATTGGACTCAGTGATGAGAGGGCGTACATGTTTGAGACTCGCCAGTAGTTATTGAGAAAGACCAGGAACATGAAGATCCAAGGATAAAAACTGAATAAGTAAAATAAGTTAATCCCTAAAGAAACTTACTGATCTTTGCTGAAAAAGTTGAAAAGATTTCATACAGAGTAAGAAGAAGTACCCGGTTGTGAGGATTAATACAAGGCAAGTACTAGAATTAAAAGAAATTAGAGAGATAGGTAGGTTAATCAGACCCTCTTTTGGAACGAGTCCATAATAGGTTTCTTAGAAACGGGACATTCCATAGAAAAGAGAGTCTACAAAGATCAAAAACAAAGTAGGATTTTGCTCGCCTTTTTCATACGCGGATTTCAGGAGAAGAAAAGGTGTCTCTTTCAGAGAAGAACCCAGCATCTTACACAAGAACTGGACGGTATTTTTTGGGAGAACCTTTTTAGATTAGAGGTAGGGGAGGTTATTTCAAGAATAGTTTCTAAGACGTTAGTTATTACTTCTTAAAGACCTCATTAGAGTATGGCCCATAGACACTAGACACAGACACCTCTTTAGGGAGTAGTCTTTCCTAAAGAAGTGAGACACTCTTTGTACGGATGGATATCTCTTTTAGAAGTCTTAGGGAAAAATCGGACACGTGAAAGGAAGGCATTCTTTAACATCCTTGCCCCTTATCATGGAAAAAACCATGTTGTGTTCGTGAAAATAGTTCTGGTGTAGCTTCTTCTTTCCAAAGGAAACGATGGAGAGGGGAAGTTAAAACAGATTAGACGCCGAGTGAGCCTAGGGTTCATGCCAGGTTTTGAAATACTGTCTGAAGTTTAGAAATGAGCAATCATGGAAAAACAGAAGATGTTCCCAAGCATGAATTCTTACTCATAAAGCATAAAAATCAGCAAGATTGGACTCATGAGAAACAGGGACCATGGAGGTTCTGAAAAACTGTCTGACGTTTGCAAAAACTGAAGATGTTCCCTCAAAAACATGTGTTTCTACCTCTCTTGAAGAAATTCTTGAAGGTTTTTGAAGGTTCCCTATCCTTCAAGCAGGAAAGAGGATTCATTTTCTCTTTCCTCCCCTAAGTATTCTTGCCAAAAAAGCGAAGAATTTACGGGAAAGGTTTCACTCTCTCTCCACTCTGAACGTAGTATTTCTGGACTACACCTTTCTTAGACATATTGCGCACCCTGGGAAGGCTAGGCATGAGGGACATATACGTACTGCATTGGGGATCCCTTTCTTTCTTGTCTGTTCCGTCTCTATCACTCTCTTATTTTCATCTTGGGGCATTATTGATATGTTCCTATGCACACTTAGCTTTCATTCTTCTAGACAACATTAAGACCATTAGACACCCATTCCATCTTTTCTGCCTGTCGCTAGGATTTATCACAAAGTAGTCGAGATCCCAGACCTAATCTCTTCTTCACCTCGAAGAAGGGAGACAAAGTTTCTCCTATCTTTAGATTCTCCTAGTAGGTGAACCTTTCGGTAGATTCCAAGCTTCGCTGAGAGAGATATCGATACCATTACTATGAGTTTTTCCATCTACTATAAGAATATCATAGGTAAAGCAAGAAACTATAGATACTTATAGACTCGTAGTTTTAGACTTTTTAAATCCTCTTTTAGACACTAGACACCAAGACAACTAAGACACTTTTTAGACACAACCTGCAAGAATAGGGAGTAATTCCTAGAAACACGAAGGAAGAAATTCTTTAAGAAAATTAGTAAACATCTAAAAACCTTAATGGGATTTTCTTTTCTTTATCCAAAAGCCCAGGAAAACCAGAGAGAGACTTAGTTAGGAGAAATCCTGTAAAACCAAATACTCAAGGGTTAAAGGGACACTGAAAAGTGGATGAAATTTAATCACTCTGAGTCTAAGTTTTTCCTAACCTTCCTGATCCTAGGGTAAAGAAAAAGATTATCTCCTTCACTGCATTAAAAGGAAATCTTAAACTAAGGAAGATCAGACTTTGTGTTTCAAAGAAGAATCCTGAAGCTCTTGAGGTACTGGGGAGGGTTAAGACGTTAACTTATCCCTGGGGAGGTTGCTAGAAGAAAAACTTTTAGCACTAGGGATTGCTCCAATCCTTAGACCAACTAGGTGGGAAAGACGAAAGTCTTTTTCACTCAGTTTTCCCGTACTTACGGATAGTTCCCTGTAGCTATTCGGGTTAAGACCAAGGACTAGCCTTCTTCTTAACTTTTGGGGGGAGATTCAGAGCTCCTGTGCCCGTAGACAACCCTTCACCTTTTTTATGTTTAGGAGATCAGAGCCCTTAGCATTTCTTAGGTAAGAGGACGAGGAGATTAGTGCTCCTTGGCCTATGCTCATGTATAAGCTCTTGCTTCTATATGTGCATTCTCAGACTGGTATGCTTCATACTTTCTGAGACAGACCTGATCTTTTTCCTTTAAGACCCCAAGATCATATTGGAAAAAGATTCTTCATTCCCGAAATCCGAATCCGCTATTGAAAAAATCAGATATCAGAAATTGTAGATTAAGACCTTAGAGAGTATTAGAATAAGGCTTTACCACAAAGCTGTTTTTCGTGCAATGACAGGCTGAGGCTTGTTATTCCCAAAGACAACCTTTTAATACTCTTCTTCTTTCTTTTCCAGAAAAAGAAAACTTGTAGAATTTTAGCTAAATAAGTTGTTTCTGTTCTCTTTTGCAAAAAGTTTCCTAATCCCCTTTTCCACCCTAATTGCTCTGAGTGATCATGAATAAGACCCAGGATAGGTCCAGCGGACAACCTCGAGAGGAACATACTTCCATGACACCCGGAAACCTCCAAGGAAGTCTACAGGATGCACATCCTAATCACTCGCAAGGAGTAGGTTTAGAGAACAACATTCCATCCCGCAACTCTAAGACCCCGAACGAGACAGAAACTAAGGTTAGACGGCTAGACGCTTCCGCACCTTCCGCAACATCTCAACAAGGACGAGAGCGCCCCGCCAACCTGGAACGCCATCAGAACACCAGATCCCATCACCATCAGGGACATCCTCATCATCACAAAGGAGCAAAAGGCCATCGGGGCAGACCTCATCCATCAAAACTGCGATCTCACCAGATCCCCCCGCAACCTTGTTGTTTCCATTGTGAACAAGACCATCTCATCGTCAACTGCCCAACCTTCAAGAAGAAAAAGGAATTCCAAGACTTTTGGAAATCGCTGCAACAGGACAAAGAAAGGATCGACACCAACAGTCCCATCTTTCTTCTGTACCGCAAACACGGATTCATCACTTCTCTCTTCCTACAACTCACTGGAGAGAATCTTGAAAACGTGATCCAATCCTCTTCGAATGACCCCTACGCCATCACCACCAACCTGAAGGACGAAAACAAAAACATCCTACAACTCGCCGAGAAGAGAATCTTCACCATCAGGCTTGCTAAACAACACCTCAACGCAAGCAAGGAAAGTCTTGATGCTTGGCCTACCGTGTATTCGGAGAATCAGGACTCAGAATACGCAGAGACCTTCAAAGAAATTCGGACTTTCTGCGACCAGAAGCTAGAAGAAGTGTGCCATGTGGTCTCACTTCTTATTGACTGTGAGGCTGACATTACCAAACTTGGTTTTGTCCCCAAGGACGTCTCAACCAGTCATCTTACTCTTCAATTCCTGAACAACGACCATCTAAAATTCTTCCAAAAAGAGGAGCAGAACATCAACAAATATCCTGATGAAACCTACAGCCATCTCGTCAGGAAACCTCTCATCAAATACTTGGACGAAGCATACCACATCGAACAACAAATAGAGGAAGCCTACCCCATGGGCAAGACCGTGAAGAAGGCTCCACCTCACTGGATCATCACACCAGGACTCCAGAAACTCGCAGAACACCTCAAGGAGAAACAGAAGATTGTCTTTTATCTTCAGAATCTCCGAAACCTGTGTGTTTTTCTTAAAACACGACAGCAGGCAATTCAACCCGACATCTCACTTGTACACAGAATTGCACCCAAAGTACGTTCTGTTGTTCAAAACTTGGAGAACCGCATCAAGGACGGACGCATCGCTAACTCTTTGGAACTGACAGGAGGACCAGGCCCTATGGATGCTTTGATAGCACAATGGACTCTTATCAAAGAATTCGAAAACAACATCACTCAGCTTGTCCTCTACCAGACCCCTGAACAGCCAGCAGAAGGACCTGACGCAGCCAAGAAGACGAAACAACAGGAACAATTCCGGGCATACATCGACTTCCTATATCAGTATAGGACTACCAGTATGGATCTTCTCCAAAGCCTCACCAAAGGAGCAAGATACGCCTTCAGCAAAGGCCAGGTCCAATTCTTTGACCTCTCCCACAAGAATCGACTGGATCGAACAGTGAACTTCACCGAACAAGAACTACATAAGTACGGACATTTCCCGAGTCTGACCCGTTGCCCGTCAGATCTCCCCTTCGCCCTGCTCACTTCCTACTACCTGAAGGAGCAGAGAGCCCTCAACCAACAGAGAAATCAGCCTACACGAGATTCTACATTTCTTCCAAAACTCTACTTCGAGAAAGCACGTCAACGTACCATGGATGAAACCCTCTTCAAATACGAAACCATCATCAGAATGCTACAAGACTACGACTTCAATGAAGAGAGCAACCCTGCTCTTTATCAGATCGCAATCAATCAGCAACAGGCTTACAAGGACAAGATTGAACAGGAAGACAAACCCAACAATCTCCCTTCTTTGCTTGAACGACTTGATTTTCGATTTGAAACCCTCAAGAACACCTTCATGAACCGCATTGAACTTCAATACCCGGAAATGGAATTGTATTTATCAGAAGACGACGCACTTCACCCTGGAATGAAGACGGCCGACGACGTCGAGAAAAGAAGACATGATTTAGAACTCAAACTTGTAACTAGTGGTCGAAGGTATGGTCCCTTATTTTAAAAACCTTTCCAAGTAAAGTCTGGATAAAGAACATGGAGAAGAATTAAGATTCTTTTTTACGGCCCTCAAAGCCCGTAAAAGTAAAGTAAAAACAACCCTCTTACGGCCCTCAAAGCCCGTAAAAAAGGACGCAATTTTAGCACTGAAAATAATTCCTTTAGATTCCTTTACTAGTTTATAAGAAATGAAAGAAAATGGTCCTCTTTTGAGCATACTTCTTATTTACAAAAATCAAGTTTTATGAAATATGAATAAGGCAAAGATGAAGAAATTATTTTTAGAACCTTACCCAATCCTTATTATCTTTGAGACCCTGAAAGAAAACACGGAATATCCTTTATATGTTCAAAAAAGAACACAAAAATGATCGTAAAAAACTCAGAACACTAGAAAATTCTTTTAAGATTTGTGATGGGAACCGTGTACCCCCACCTATAAACGGTGTGTTGCGGCTAACATGGATCTAAGACAAAAAGGGTCAAACCTTTTTCTTTCTTTAAGGAGGCTGTTTCCTTGCTTTTAACTAAGTGAGTGGTATCCAGCATTTCTTAAGGCTCACTTATCTAAAAAGATGCTTCTTTTAAGGAATGAGAAAGATTGGGATCATAGAAAAGTTCTTAAGAAAAACATAAAAGGAGAATGCTTCATTTTTTTGATTAAATTCAAGATATAAGGCAATGGTAAGGTGTAAGAATCTTTTACTCATCACCAATAGACATAGAATAGGACAACTTGATTACGCAAATGAGAATATGTCTTCATTATGACCATTGGACATCAAATTCTTTAGATATGATGTAAGGATAGAAAAGGAAATTTTTGGCTTACCTTCACAAACGTGGAGCAGATTAGGAAAGAAATCTTGAAAAACTTTTTGCTTCTTCTCCATATTTCTTGAAAACAGGCATCAGAAGAAAGTGTTTTATAAAAATAACGGACTAATATCTTCAACAAAAAATTCTCTGGAAAGATTCTTAATGCCTTTTTAGGCTATAGAACTCTTATACAAAGAAGTTTTTGCCATTAGAATTGTTCTCTTCCAAACATTGTATTATTTCTTTGGTCAGTCACACTTGTGATTACGCACCGCATTGTAAATGAAAGACAAGTAATACGGAGCCTAAAAAACTCTTTGTTGCTTGGATTTCATCCGTAAATTATCCAGTGCCAGGAATATCCAAATGTTTAAGTATGGAAAATTTTCCCAAAGGGTTTTTACGTACATATGGTGATATTTGTCTATTCCTGACATTCTTCTTTCCTATCACCATTGTATTTTCCTTCATTTCATTCATGATCCACGAGGGGAAAAAAGTGTTTAGGCAGGTTATGGCAACATAACTCGTTTTCTCACTCTTTTCCTACCCAAAACTCTTTGTAAAAATGCAAAAGACAAAGGGTTATTTTGACACTTCAACAGAGAAAAATTGCCCAAGAGGTCAACTTTTATCTATTTCCTGTCAAAACTTTTTGAGAGGGGTAGAATAATATGTAAAGCTTTTTTTAGCGACCTTTTGAGTAATTTGACTCTTTAGAAGATTGTCATTAGAACTAGAGATAGAACTTCCCAATTAAGCTAGGTTAAGTTAGTTAAATAGGTTAAGTTAAGGTTAGGTTAGTTAGGAATTCTCTAAATAAGGATAGTATAAGAATTTCTCGTTAAGTTAGTTCAGAAAATGGCCACTAGACGGCGTCCCATCGTCGCCTAACCCATTTCACTCTTTCTGTCATCAATTTTAAGTTAGTTTAGAAAATGGCCACTAGACGGCGTCCCATCGTCGCCTAATCCATTTTACTCTTTTAAGTTAGTTTAGGAAATGGCCACCAGACGGCGTCCCGTCGCTGCAGAAACCATTTCACTTTTTCTGTCATAGATTTTAGTAGCTAAAATGGTCAACAACGTAAAAATGTCAAATGAACCATTTCACCTGTCTCCAATTTGGTCAGGAAAACTTCCCACGAAGTTTTCCTTCCCAGAAAGGAAATAGTTCAGAACTTGGCCACCAGATGACGTTCGAGCGTTACCGATCTTATTTTACCTGTCTATTCTCTGATCAGTTTAGCAAAATGGTCACCAGATGGCGTCCTTACGCCGCCGAAACCATTTTTACCTGTCTTTCTTAAAATTAGAGTATATTTTGTCCGTCAATAGTTTAGTTAGCGCAATAGTTTAGGAATTTGACATTTGTCTAACGACAAATGCCAAATTCAGCATTTTCCCGCCCAAAACGGACTAATGATGAAA
>Ga0247724_1000302_pt1 | contig 12430 bp, 14 predicted proteins | sample OKSTACKMC2E_FD_182776 | JGI IMG/M metagenome (GOLD analysis project Ga0247724, IMG submission 182776) | Subsurface sediment microbial communities from gas well in Oklahoma, United States - OK STACK MC-2-E | ecosystem: Environmental > Terrestrial > Deep subsurface > Rock core/Sediment | place... | reverse complement strand
ATTGGGATCGTTTCCAGCAAGAGATGGCATCGTTAAGCAATCGTCCGGTATCACCCGTGGAAGCCCTTAATTTCTTCGGTGAGCTACTCAATGATCCGGCTGGCGATGATGAGAATATTATTCTCAGCCGTCCCGCCCAAAAACTGCACGAGCTGTATATGGGCGCAGGCATGGGCTCAGAGCTTGCCAGCTCCCACAATACCGCCTGGGGGCTAGTCAATGCGGTCACCGAATACGTTGATCATCACCGCCGCGCTCGCAGCCAAGACCACCGGCTCGATTCCGCCTGGTTTGGTCAGGGCGCCCAACTCAAATCCCAAGCCCTGAATCAGGCACTCACTCTGCTGCAGTAATTCCGCTTCCCCATTCAAACCGCATAACGACCTCACCCGGACTGGAACAAGCCAATCCGGGCGTAGCCATTTATGCCGTCAACAAGGAATAGTCATGAAAGCAAAAACCAAATACGGCCAAGCCCTACGGCTGGCCTCCACTACCCAATTAACCCGTGAGCAGTGGCTCGCTATCCGCAAACTCGGCATTGGCTCCTCCGATGCCGCCGTGGCAGTGGGGCTATCCCCCTACAAATGCCCGCTCAGCCTCTGGTTGGAGAAGACTGGCCGCAAGGAGCCGGAGGATATCTCCCATAAGGAAGCGGTGCTGTGGGGCATCGAACTGGAACCTGTGTTGGCGCAGGTCTATGCCAAACGCACCGGCTACAAGGTGCGTCGGGTCAATGCGGTACTGCAACACCCCGAGCAACCCTTCATGCTCGCCAACCTCGACCGAGAGGTAGTCGGCCACCCCGATGGGCCTGGCATTCTGGAGATCAAAACTGCCAGCTATCACAGCGCCCCCCAGTGGGAGGAAGGAGTACCAGTGGCTTACCAGTGTCAGGTACTGCATCAGCTGGCTGTTACCGGCCATGCCTGGGCTGAGGTGGCAGTGCTCATCGGCGGCCAGGATTTTCGGATTTACCGCATCGAACGTGATGAGGAGAAGATCCAAGATCTCACCGAGCGGGAAGCGCAGTTCTGGCAGATGGTGCAACAAGATCAGCAGCCTGAGCCTGACGGCTCCAGTGATGCCGCCAATGCCCTGAGCTGGCTGTTTCCGCGTGACGATGGTCAGACGCTGGATCTCTCGGATTCTCCCGAGTTCAACCAGCTGTTTGGGGAGCTACTGCGCTTACGTCAGCAAAAGGAAGCTGTCGAGCAACAAGAGTCACAACTCAAACAGCGGCTGCAAGCCACCTTGGGTGAAGCGACAGCCGGGTTGTTTGCCGATGGCAAGATCACCTGGAAGCGCAGTAAAGACCGGCTAGCACCGGATCTGGATAAGCTCGGTCAGGATCATCCCGACCTGCTCACCCGTTACGTCAAACCGGTACCCGGCGTGCGCCGTTTCACCATTCAACCCTTGAGGCAAACACCATGATCAAAGGACTGGCGATCACCCCGCCCGTGATCGGGCGGATCTGCATCGGCAAGCTGGTGCAAAAGCAGGATAAGTGGGTGCCGGAGAAGGACGACAGCTTCACTCTCACCACCCAGATACAGCAAAAGGGGGGATGGTTGCTCCATCCCCTGCATCAACACTACTCATCGCAGAAAAGTGGCCAGGGGCAGGAGCAAACCAAGATCCGCGCCATTCCAGTGAGGGTGCTGTTCAACGACAGCGACTTGAATCTGCGGGCGGAATACAGCGCCTTTGACCGGCAAACCGGCAGGCCGCTCTGTGTCGGGAATGGGGAGGTGGCAAGACGCGTGGGGGCACAAGGCATGGAGGAGGTCAGCTGCCCTGGACCCGAGCGCTGCGCCTTTGCCGGGCAACAAGGCTGCAAGCTGTACGGGCGACTGAACCTGTTTGTGGAGGGGCAAGGGGATGAGCTGGGCAGTTTTATCTTCCGCACCACCGGCTACAACTCGGTACGCACCCTGGCGGCGCGACTGAAGTACCTGGAGGCACTGAGCGGGGGCCATACCCGCTATCTGCCGCTCACCCTGCGGTTGCGAGCCAAGAGCACTACCCAGTCCTACCGCACACCGGTCTACTACGTGGATTTAACCTTGCGGGAAGAAACCAACCTGACTGAGGCAGTCAGGCAAGCACAAGAGGCGGCACAGCGTGATCAGGAGGCAGGCCTTGCCATCGACCAGATGGAGCAGGCCGCGCGTGAATTGCTGCGTAACGGCCAGTTTGAAGATATCGATGAAGAGGTGCCGATGCTGCTGGAGGAGTTCTATCCCGAAGCCAACAGCGACGAAACGGCAAATGGAAACACAGGGGCAATGGCGACTGCCTCGCTTAACCCACCACAAAGCCAAGCGACCAGAACGCCGCAGAGACCACAACCAAGAAGGAGCCCACTCACCAACAAATTGGGGAAAGGGACTCCATCCCCTTCCCCCGGTTAACTGCTGATGTCCCTCTGGAATGGGCGAGCGGTTCTACTGAATCATAAGGCCCTCCCTATAGGGCCCAGTTCACGACTTCCAGTCCGATTGCATTCGCAAATCGATATCCACGGCAATCACAGAACGGCTCATTACTGGATCCAACTGCTGGCGCTGGGTCAATAGCTCAGGCCCTAGTGACATGCACGAATACGCACTAAAAAGGCACTGTTTTCAAGTCAATAGGGTTGGTTTCAGGCTTTTGACTTGTGCCGTCATTGTACCCTGCCCTATTGACCAGGAGGAGACCATGGCACTGGTGGGTTATGCCCGCGTGAGCACGGTAGGCCAAAGCCTGGATACCCAGCTTCAGGCGCTGGCTGAGTGCAGCACGATTTTTCAGGAGAAAGTCAGTGGGGCAAGGGACGACCGCCCCCAATTGGCTCAGTTACTCAACTTTGTGCGTGAGGGGGATGTGGTGTTGGTCACCAAGCTGGATCGCTTGGCCCGCAACACCCGTCACCTGTTGGAGATCTCGGAATACCTGCAAAGCAAGCAGGTAGCACTGAGGATTTTGAATCTGGGGATCAATACCTCGACCCCTACCGGCAAGCTGATGCTCACCATGATTGGTGCTATCGCCACCTTCGAGCGGGAGCTGATGCTGGAGCGGCAGGCGGAGGGCATTGAGTTGGCCAAACAACGTGGCGTGTACAAAGGCCGCAAACCTACCGCGATGGCAAGAGGAGAAGAAGTGCTGGCTCTTGCCGACCGGGGACTTGCCAAAACAGAGATAGCAAGACAAACGGGGATCAGCCTCTCCAGTGTGCAACGCATTCTCAAAACCGCCGCGACGAGTTAAAGCACAAGCCCCCAGCCGCAGTATTTGAGCTGGGGGCTCTATCACTCACCAAGGAGCAATGACCTTCGATGGAAATACTGCAATATGATGATTTTCGTACCGAGAAAATAGCAGCCCTTATTAATACCCGAAGCACCTTTGAGATTGTGGGTGTCTCCGGAAACATGGGCAGTACCGTTCGAATTCTTGAGACAACGATAGAATCAGCCGGATTGAAATGCAGGGTATACACCCAAGGGCGTATTGCCGCAGCAGGAGCAACATTTTTAGGTGGCGCAACCGGGGTTGCAGGTATGTTCGCAACCCTTGGTATCGCAGCGCATAACCTGGCTACGTATAACCCTGACTATGAAATAGTGAAACATGTCGTGGATGGGTCCATCAGCGTGCGTTACAAAAAATAACCATCACTCAGACCGTTCTTTTTAAGATGAAGAACGTTGGGGAGTAATAAAAATGAATAAACTTTTAATTTCGTCAGTCACCGCATTGCTGTGTAGCAACGCGTTGGCCTATGGTGAGGCAGGCCAATGGTCGAGTAGAAAAACACAGGATGGCATGGAGTATGCCGCTGTGATTGATGACCAGAATAAGCTCATCATCTCTTGCGATAAAAATGGTAAAGATATCGCTATGTATGCCACGATTGAAGGTGTCCAAGTTGGCACTGATGCATACGATAGAACCTTTGATATAAAAACCAGCGAATCGTATTACTTCACACCTTACGTGATAAATGGAGATAGCAGCATATCGAATTTCTTTAAACTATGGGATGAAATAAGATCCGGGCATTCCATTATGTTGGACCAACGTGGCCCCGAATTGCCAACAGCAAATGCCAGTCAAGTATTGCCAGCACGTGACAGCAGTGAGTTTATCTGCTTGACGGAAGGGATAAAAAAGAAAGACTATCAGGCACCTGCCCAAGTAGCACATACCACAGTGGGTAATGAACATCGCTACTCGGTTGTCGCTGACGATAAGCATGCGTTGTACTTCTCTTGTGACAACACCAATAAAATGACCATGCGAGCAATCCTGGATGGTGACAAGTATGACGTTGAAAAGGATTCGTTTTACGTCAGTGTCGGAGACAAGGCTGAACCTGCAAGCGTAATAACCAACAACAAGACGTACCTTGATAAATTTTGGGATGGCTTGCGTGAAAATAAAACCCTTTATCTCATCTCTCAACCAGACAATATTACCTACATGCTGACCCCACAGGGGGGAGCCTCTGCACTACCTGACAGAACATCTTCAGATTTTACCTGCCTCACGGCTGATACCATCTCACATAAAAAGAATGATGCACTGTTAGCCCAGCAGGGGCCGACAACAGCCTCCACATTTTCGGTCAATGTGCGGCCGATTATCCCCAACAAGGGGTTGCCATCAAAAGTAATAACTGTTGTTTCTCACAGCGACCGGGTGAAGATAACGAAAGCTGTCGTTAACAGAGGCCAGTGTCAAGTAAAGTCAATTTACCCATTACCTCAAACATTAGCTTTTGGTAAGGAACTCATGCTTTACACGGGCTATGACTGCAACGTGTTAGAATTGAATTTATCAACTACCAATGGTGATGTGGAATACCAGTTCCAACCACAAAATTAATCTGTACGTTGTGCTTAACAATAATGTGTGAGGCTTGGAATATGAAATGGTTAATTGTATTGCCTGGTTTGCTTATTTCATCCAGTGTAGCCTTTGCCTATGGTGAGGCCGGGCGTTGGAGCAGTGGCTGGGGTCAGGGCACCAGCGAATACACGGCGGTGGTCAACGCGCAAAACAACCTCTATATCGCCTGTAATGACACCCGCAAGGTCAGCATGACGGCCACCGTGCAGGGCAAGGAGTACGGCTCTTATGCTGGGCAGGCTTTCTCCATCGTCGTCGATGGCAGCCAATACGATGCGCCCAATGAGACCGAGTCCCGTGTCGGTGAGAACAATTTCTTCGACATGTGGGGCAAGCTACGCAAGGCCAAGTCGATCACAATTTTGACGGCTGACGGCAAGCAGCTCGCACTGCCGACCCAAGAGGTCGCATCTGTGCTGCCCGCCACCAATACCCCCGAGTTTGACTGCTTGATGTGGGACCAATAGCTCATACCCATTCCTATCCAAGAGGAGGCATTTGCCTCCTCTTTTTATTTCTGCCATTCACTCACCCGTGAAGGAGACGCACTATGCCCCCCTGTATTCCCCCTGAATGCGAGCCGTTCGATCACCAAGGCTTTTGGCACAAACTCTGGGCCTTTGCCAAACGTGCCGGTCGGCCTTTGATCGAGACCTGTCTGCTGCTCTACTACACCAGCCAGAAGGATGATCTGCCGCTTTGGGCCAAACTGCTGATCTACAGTGCGCTGGCCTACTTTATATCGCCCATTGATGCGATCCCGGATGTGTTGCCGATGGGACTCACCGATGACATCGCGGTACTGAGTGCAGCTCTCGCCAGCATTGTCGCCTTTATTGATGAACAGATCCGTGCCCGTGTGGCCAGAAAAATGCGCGAGCTGTTCGGCCAAGATTAACCCCCACAAGGAGTACACCATGACCATTCCCTTTTTCCGGGACGGCTTTGCCCTGCCCGTTGCACAAGCATTACTGGTTCAGCTTAACCAAGAAGTTGCTAAAACCGAGCTCAATCTTGAGCGCTTAACCCAACTGACTTTCAACTTTCGTAACCCCGGCTACAGTGCCGAGCAAGGCGGCGTGCACCCAGTCGAGATCCGCCTGATCCGTGGGCTCGATGGCTGGCTGTTCGATTACGTCACCGATTTCAGTTATCAGGGGCTGGGCTCGGATGCCGAGCTCAGCAAGGAGCTCGATTTCAACTTCCTTGATGGGGAACACACCATGTTGGGCTGGGGACCACTGCGGCTGGCAGAAGCGCGAGAGCTGTTCGATATCTGGCAGAGCAACTTCATTGCCTACTGCCGCTTGGAATGCTTCAGCGTCACGGTCGCAGGTGACTAGGAGCACACGATGAGCAAAGAATTAGCGCTCTCCCACTATTCACGTCAGTGGCTGGGACGAGTCGCCACCAGCGCCAAGCTAACCCCCACTCGCAGTGGTCAGCGCTGGCTGCTGCACCTGACTCCAGATAGCCCACCAGCCCGTACAGTCACCTTACAAGTGCGCTGGTCTGGCGTGCAGTGGCAACTGCTCTCCCTCACCAATGCTGAGGACTGGCACACCATGAGCCAGCCGAGTGATGAGATCTGCATCGACCCCGAACGTCGCTGTTTCTGGCGTTGTCAAGCAGGGCCGGTGCCGCTCACCGAGCAACCCCGCGTACTGGCCAACTTTCTGGCTGACCTGCAGCGCATCTGCATCCATCGCGGCTATGCGGTGGAGAGTGACCCCATCCCTGACAAGGAGAGCGAAGATGATTAACGCCGTGATCGCCATCGAGCTGGAGGCTTATCTTGAACACGATGGTCAGATTGAAGTGGTACATGACCAAGGCCTGCCGGTGGACGGTTATACCCTCTACCTGCGCTATGAAAACGAACGGGGCGACGCACTGGCGCAATGGCTGTGCGATCACCCGGATCACAGCTGGCTAACCCAGCTAGGCACCCTGCTCGCCACCAGTTACCACATTCCGCTGCACGACTACACCCCGCACACCTTGGCGCCCTGAACACAGCCAACCAAGCCTGCGGTCACACCCCATTCAGTAACCCATTAACCAACTACTTCGCCTAGCCTGCCGCGTCCAATGCGGTGGGGCGATGGCGTATGGAGCCTAACCATGTTGCATCACAAATTGATCGCCGGGGAGATCCCCGGCACCTATCTCGTCACTGAGCTGATTAACGAAGAGGACCTGTTGACTATCGCCAACCAGATTGCCCGTCAGAAACTGGCCAAGGGAGAAGCTATTACCGACAAACACTTGGCACAGCATGCACTACAAACCCTGTTGCAGAGCAGAGAGCATGAAGTATTTGCCATGCTGTTCTTGGACAACCAGCATCGGATCTTGGCATATGAGGAGCTGTTTCGCGGTACGCTAAGCAGTGCCTCCGTCTACCCACGGGAAGTAGTTAAACGTGCGTTGGCGCTCAATGCTGCAGCTCTGATGCTGGTGCATAACCACCCCTCCGGCCCCCCGGAACCCAGTAGAGCGGATATCGAGATCACCCAAAGATTGCAAAGCGCCTTGGCACTGGTGGATATCCGCACCCTGGATCATCTAGTTGTGGGCGGCGAAGGCATCGTGTCGCTGGCAGAGAGAGGGGTACTTGCCTAACGAATAAGGGCTCAGCCAAGCTATCCTTCGGCCTTGCTGAACCCTTTTCTTTTTATTTTTTCAGGTGAGGCGCACCAATGATCCTAGATTGGCCCTTTGAATATCCAGATCCTATCTAACCACATCACCGCCTCACATCCATTATTAATCCACGCGCCCGCAGAGGGCGCGACGGCGATACGCTTCAATTTGGGCGAACAAGTCTTGTTTCAATCCACGCGCCCGCGGGGGCGCGACGGGTGTTTGCAGGGACAAACCACCAGCTGTCGGGGTTTCAATCCACACGCCATCAGAGATGGCTCGACCGGAACCCTTGCGTGGGTCGATGAAGACCACTTTGTTTCAATCCACACGCCCGAGGAGGGCGCGACGAGTAGTTATGCCGTGGATCACGCTGGAAGAGGTGTTTCAATCCACGCGCCCGCAAGGGGCGCGACGACTTCCGCCTTCTTGTTGCAGATCAGTATGCGGTTTCAATCCACGCGCCCACGGGGGGCGCGACACGTGGCACGCCGCTACAACGGCCCCGCCAACAAAGTTTCAATCCACGCGCCAGTGGGGGGCACGACATGCGCGAGGAGGTCTATCTGCGGGCCGCTATCACGTTTCAATCCACGCGCCCGCCAGGGGCGCGACAAGGCCGTGAGGCCGCTGCCAAAGAGCTGGCAAAGTTTCAATCCACGCACCCGCGGGGGCGCGACGGGTGTTTGCAGGGACAAACCACCAGCTGTCGGGGTTTCAATCCACACGCCCGCGGAGGGCGCGACTGGCAAACGGCATCACCTTTGACCAGGCCCCGAGTGTTTCAATCCACGCGCCCGCGGGGGGCGCGATCCGGTGGGATGCTCGAAACCACGCATTGGGTTATGTTTCAATCCACGCGCCCGCGGGGGGCGCGACGCTCCAACTGGCGGCCAAGCAAGTCAATCTCCTTGTTTCAATCCACGCACCCGCGAGGGGCGCGACACCCGACATCCTGTTCAATGGTCAGCCAATCGAAGTTTCAATCCACGCGCCCACAGGGGGCGCGACCACTTGGCAACCTTGCCGCTAATTTTTTAGGCGGTTTCAATCCACGCGCCCGCAGGGGGGCGCGACAACGAAACCCACGTGGCCGCCGCCGTCACGGCTGTTTCAATCCACGCGCCCGCGGGGGGTGCGACCGACTATGCGGCCAGAGGCATCAAGTTTATCGAGTTTCAATCCACGCGCCCGCGGGGGGGGGCGCGACGAACTCAATTACCGCCGTGGGCTTGGTGGTCATGTTTCAATCCACGCGCCCGCAGGGGGCGCGACCATACTCGCGGATCTCCTTGGCCCAGTACCCCAGGTTTCAATCCACGCGCCCGCAGGGGGCGCGACTTGCTGATCGGATGTGGTGGGAGTATGTCACCTTGTTTCAATCCACGCGCCCGCAGGGGGCGCGACTGAACCTGGCCGACTTGCTTTTGCAGGTGTTCGGCGAGTTTCAATCCACGCGCCCGCAGGGGGCGCGACAGGCCAAGGGGCCTCGATGTGCTCGCCTCTCGGTGTTTCAATCCACGCGCCCGCAGGGGGCGCGACTCTAGGTGCGGGAGCTACAAATATCCCCCTTTACAGTTTCAATCCACGCGCCCGCAGGGGGCGCGACCACCACCCCGATCGCCATGCTGGCCACATTGGCAGTTTCAATCCACGCGCCCGCAGGGGGCGCGACAGCGTGAAGTCATGCTGGTGCATGGCGACTTCAAGTTTCAATCCACGCGCCCGCAGGGGGCGCGACGCGTAAAAACTCGCCTCGCACATCATAAATGCGGTTTCAATCCACGCGCCCGCAGGGGGCGCGACTTGGCCTTCACCGCATCCTCAATCACCTCATCGGGTTTCAATCCACGCGCCCGCAGGGGGCGCGACGCCACAACGCCACATGGCATAAGCCCATCAAGAAGTTTCAATCCACGCGCCCGCAGGGGGCGCGACGTCCTTTTTGCGGTCACCGCGGTAGAAGGTGGTGTTTCAATCCACGCGCCCGCAGGGGGCGCGACGTTTCCGTGACTGAGGTCACACTCTGGGATGAGGGTTTCAATCCACGCGCCCGCAGGGGGCGCGACGCCACACTGGGCAACAGTGACGTTATAGTAAAGGTTTCAATCCACGCGCCCGCAGGGGGCGCGACCTCGCGCAGGGTGAGATCCACCCCGCCGTTCAGGCTGTTTCAATCCACGCGCCCGCAGGGGGCGCGACTCCATGGCGCCTTGAGGCCGAAATCCTCCATCAGGGTTTCAATCCACGCGCCCGCAGGGGGCGCGACCCCCCGGCATATCGGCCAGCAAAGGAGAGAGTATGTTTCAATCCACGCGCCCGCAGGGGGCGCGACCCGAAGGCATCTGCCATGCCCTGGCCAGTGGTCTTGTTTCAATCCACGCGCCCGCAGGGGGCGCGACGGCGGGCCAGCATGCGGGAACAATTCCCACAGCCTTGTTTCAATCCACGCGCCCGCAGGGGGCGCGACTGGCTGCTCTTGGAGCGGCCACGCAGGTCAGTCTCGTTTCAATCCACGCGCCCGCAGGAGGCGCGACCACCCGCGCCGCTTGATAGAGGAAATCAGGATAGTTTCAATCCACGCGCCCGCAGGGGGCGCGACCCGCGCAGCTCATCGACCTCGGAGGACGAAACAGGTTTCAATCCACGCGCCCGCAGGGGGCGCGACTTCAACATGGCCGACTACGTGATCCGCCACAAGCTGTTTCAATCCACGCGCCCGCAGGGGGCGCGACAAATGCGGATCATGGTTACCCCTGATTGGTTTGGTTTCAATCCACGCGCCCGCAGGGGGCGCGACCCGTAATGGCTGGCACCTCAAGTCAAACTAAGCGGTTTCAATCCACGCGCCCGCAGGGGGCGCGACGCCCGCAAGTTTCGGACGTTCGACCGCGATCTCAAGTTTCAATCCACGCGCCCGCAGGGGGCGCGACAAACGTGGAGGAGGGAAGGCGGTGAGCCCCAAGGTTTCAATCCACGCGCCCGCAGGGGGCGCGACGGGGCTTTCAATCAATCAACGAGGTAAACCTCATGTTTCAATCCACGCGCCCGCAGGGGGCGCGACCGCCATCATGCGCACCGACGGCACCATCACCACCGTTTCAATCCACGCGCCCGCAGGGGGCGCGACGGCCGATGTCCAGCAGGGCCTTGACCGAGTCATAGTTTCAATCCACGCGCCCGCAGGGGGCGCGACGAGGGTGTGGGAGTATTGGTGCTGCGCTGGTGGGTTTCAATCCACGCGCCCGCAGGGGGCGCGACGGTTCGTAGCCAACCCCAAAGCCGAGAACGTCAAGTTTCAATCCACGCGCCCGCAGGGGGCGCGACCAGGCCAAGGGGCCTTGATGTGCTAGCCTCTCGGTGTTTCAATCCACGCGCCCGCAGGGGGCGCGACCGCCAGTTGATAGGTCGCACTCCCCACCATCAAGTTTCAATCCACGCGCCCGCAGGGGGCGCGACATCGAGGCCCTTACCAGTCAACCAATCTACGAAGTTTCAATCCACGCGCCCGCAGGGGGCGCGACTGCTCGGCGCCTATCTCCCCGTCAATGATGTCGAGTTTCAATCCACGCGCCCGCAGGGGGCGCGACCAACCCCAATATGTTCCCATTCAAATCGGTTGTAGTTTCAATCCACGCGCCCGCAGGGGGCGCGACGCATTACGTGCGGAGGTAGCGGCGGGGAAAGCGGTTTCAATCCACGCGCCCGCAGGGGGCGCGACCGTCTTCTTGCAAAGACAGAAACCGCCTATCGGAAAACGGTATTCTGCGCCAACCCATGTCAGTTGGATCACAGATAGACGATCCCGAAAGGCTGCCTTTCAATATATCGCTATTTATCAATTAGTTAAAAAATTGCCAATCTTCCGGATTTTTAATGAGCACTAGCGGTTGGCGTTCAGATAATCAGGTCACTCTTGAAGATATCGAGGGCGGGTTTGGCGCCATGATGCTCCACCTTGCTGCGCCATTCCTTTCCGAGACGATAAAAACGCAGGCTATCGACATCCGGATCATAGGTCTTTAACAGTTGATCCCGAAACCGCACCCACTGATCTGGTTCCACTTCGCATTCAAACACCGAGTACTGTACGCGCACACCATAGTCCAGACAGATTTTTGCCAGACGGCGCAGACGCCGAGGCCCGTCAGGATCTTCCAGAGAAACATCGTAGGTCACCAATATCATCATGGCTGTACTACCTCACCGATGAATATAGGGCGGATATTCCACCAAATCACCGCGCAGATGTTGCGCAAGCAACATTGCCTGCACATGCGGCAGCAGGCCGACGGCTACTTTTTCACCCAAGAACGGATGGGTAACTTCTTCCTGCTTTCTGGCTTGCCAGCTCTGTAACAACAACCGTCGGGTATCCTCTTTCATAGCAACGCCACCCAGCATATCGGTTGTAAAATCACCCACCTTGACCTGCTGACGATTGATCAGGGTCAACACCAATCGATCCACTATCGGCGCCCGAAACTCCTCCAGCAAGTCCAACGCCAAGCTATCCCTTCCCGGCCGTTCTTCGTGCAAGAACCCCACTTGTGGATCCAGACCCACCCCCTGCAGCGCGCCACTGATCTCTTTCGAAAGCACGGAATACATAAATGACAACATGGCATTGACGGGATCCTTGGGGGGACGCCGAGTCCGGCCATCAAAAACGAACCCCGTTTGCGAGTTGATTAGCTGACTGAATACCCCGAAATAATGACGGGCCGCCTCCCCTTCAAAACCCAGGATCCGCGCCGGATCGCTCTGGCTTTTCAACTCAGCCACGATCTGCCGTAACCGATGCGCCGCTGCAGAGACATCCGGATTTGAACCATACGTTCGAAGATGCCGTTGCAGCACTACCCGCGAGGAGTGCACCTTT
>Ga0247724_1000299_pt1 | contig 12496 bp, 11 predicted proteins | sample OKSTACKMC2E_FD_182776 | JGI IMG/M metagenome (GOLD analysis project Ga0247724, IMG submission 182776) | Subsurface sediment microbial communities from gas well in Oklahoma, United States - OK STACK MC-2-E | ecosystem: Environmental > Terrestrial > Deep subsurface > Rock core/Sediment | place... | reverse complement strand
GTCTATTATAATATATTAATACTCCTGCGAATAATGTTAATTATTAAAATTAAAGAAATTCCTTTCGTACTAATCTTTAATACTTTAATATTAGATAGAAACCAATCTGACTGATACCTAATTTTAAATTAGATAATAAATTATTTTCATAAATAAAAGCTATTTCTATAACTTTAACTTTGCTACGACTTATCTCTAATGAGAGTGACGGACAATATGAACCTAATTTATAACTTATTCGATTTTTTTTACCTACTATTAAATCCTTAAATTAATTAATTTTATTAATTGCATTTCAGACTTTCCTAAAATAAGCTATATGTTATTTGGACAAAAATTTAAATGGTAATTTATTTTTAAACAACCACACACAAACTTTTATTTTAGTAAATAAAATTGAGGGTTATCAATTATAGTCCAAAATTCTCTAAATAGAATAAATTACTGCCATACAATTTAGGTTTATTTTACTACCTTAATAAAAAATCATAATTGGGTTCTATTCCAAGTTTGTATTGTATTTTAACATTTTTTTAAATAAAATATTCTTTTTTTAACAAATAATTAATTTTATTATTTTTAATAAATTTATAAAAATTTACTCAAAAGTATAACCGCGGATGCTGGCACTTAATTCACCGAGTATAAAATTTTTACATAAATTTTTAATATAAAATTATATTTACTATAATTCAAATAACTTATATATCAAAATAAAAATTAGTTTTGTATCTTAACCATTGTTTAATATTTAAGCTCCCCCTCATCAATAAATTACTACAAATAAAAACAATCAAACTACGTCAACGAAATGTCAATACCAGGCTGCAGCCTCAAATCCAAAATGATGAGTAAATCTAAAGTTAAATTTATTTAGTCGAAATAGACATACTCTTAAAAAGGCTGTCCCGATTAATACATGTAAACCATGAAATCCAGTGGCTAGAAAAAAAGTTGATCCATACACTGAATCAGCGAAAGAAAATCTTGCTTCGTAATATTCCGCCCCTTGTAAAATTGTAAAATACCCCCCTAAAATCACGGTTAGTATTAAAGATATTTTAGTTTGTGAGTGATTACCTCTCATTAAGCTGTGATGGGCTCAAGTAACTCTAACCCCAGAAGATAACAAAATTACTGTGTTTAATAAAGGAACCCCGAATGGGTTAAATGTTAGAATACCAACTGGAGGTCATTCATTTCCTAGCTCAATATTAACAGCAAGTCTTCTATGAAAAAAAGCTCAAAAAAAACTTAAAAAGAAGAAAACTTCAGAAATAATAAACAAAATTATCCCTCATCGCAATCCAAGTTCTACTATTGACGTGTGAAAGCCTATTAAAGATCCTTCTCGTCTTACATCTCGTCATCATTGAAATACTACTAAAATTAAAAAAAAGATACTTAAAATTAGTAAATCATAATTGTTAGAATGAAATCATTTTAATATACCAGAAGTTAGTCCTAGGCCTCTGAAAGAGGCCATTAAGGGTCAAGGTGATTCATCAACTAAGTGAAATGGGTGGCGCAAAAGATTAGACATCTGAGTAAAATTTACTTTTTATAAATCTTTTAATTGGAAGTTAAATATAATTTATTATACTAAAAAAGTATTTATTGCAAATTTAATGATTTTATAGTATAATATATTACATTGTTTTTTCAAGACAAAAATTTTTTTAAAATCTGTTTTGTTTATAGATATAAATCTTTCTTGTGAGTAACAATCACATGCTCTTAGCTTTAAACAATAAGCTACTCATTCAAGTATTTTTTGATTTCATTCGTGAAATAAACCTAAAGATAAGACTATTAATAATAATCCAAAAATTCAAGAATAAGCCCATAATAGATTCCTTAAAGATTTTATAATAAATGGGAAAAGTAAAATCAATTCAACATCAAATACTAAAAAAATATTTGCCAGGAGGTAGAAACGAAATCTGAAAGGCAAAAGACCTTGATCTTTAGAATTAAACCCGCATTCAAAAGATCTCAGGGTTTCTCGATCCCATAAGACTTTTTTAGTTAAAATTCCTATTACTAAAGAAATAATTAAACCAAATACGAAACTTATTAAGAAAATCAATATATTTAATATGATAAAGCTTTAAACTATAAATTTTGCAAATTTATGTACTAAATATACTAAAAGCTCAATTAAGGCTTTACAGCATTAGTTATTCTATCAAAATAAACCTTTATTCAGGCACTTAATTTAAGATTTTAAAACCTTTTGAATGCAAATCAAATATCATAATTGAATAAAATCCTTTTGTATCCTAGGCTATGCAGCTTCTTTAATTCCACAAATTAATATTTTAAAACTTCTAAGATAATTAAATTAATCAGATAGCAAAAATTAAAAAATAAAGTATTGTAGTAGCTTGTCCAATAATAACATAGGGGTCCTCTACTGGGCGAGCCCCAATTCATGTTAACAAAAATAAAATTCTAAATAAAACTCAATTAGAATATTTTATTACTAAGTTAAATGATCTTGATTTAAAAATAGAAGATTTTTTTAGTGGTAAAATGTATAAGACAGCCACTGATAAAACTAGAGCAATGACCCCTCCTAATTTATTTGGAATTGAGCGTAAAATTGCATAAGCAAATAAAAAATATCATTCTGGTTGAATGTGAATGGGGGTTACTAAAGGATTAGCTGGAATAAAATTTTCTGGGTCTCCTAGAAGTCATGGGTTAATAGTACATAAATATAAAAACAAAAAAATAAAAATTACTATACCTAAGATATCTTTTCACGAAAAATAGGGATGAAATAAAATTTTGTCGTAATTTCTATAGATACCTAATGGATTTGTTGAACCTTTCAAATGAAGAAATAATAAATGAACCATGATTAGTCCTATTAATACAAAAGGTAAGAAAAAGTGTAGAGCAAAAAATCGTCTTAAAGTAGGCTTTCTAACAGCAAATCCTCCCCATAGTCAAAATACAATATCTTCTCCTAAAAAAGGAATTGCAGAAAACAAATTTGTAATTACTGTTGCTCCTCAGAACGACATCTGCCCCCAAGGTAAAACATATCCTAAAAAAGCTGTAGCTATTAAAATAAATAGAATAGAAGTTCCTCTTATTCAAACATGGGTTTGAGAATAAGATCCGTAATAAAGACCTCGACTAATATGTAAATAAATACAAATAAAAAATATTCTTGCCCCGTTAGCATGAAAAATACGTAAGAGTCAGCCGTAGTTTACATCACGTATAATATGGCTTACAGAATTAAAAGCAAACTCAACATCACTTGAATAATGCATAGCTAAAAATAATCCTGTTATTAATTGAATTATTAAACATAATCCTAAAAGTGAGCCAAAGTTTCATATAGTTGAAATATTTCTAGGTGAAGGCAAGTCAATTAATGAGTTATTAATAATTTTTATTAAGCTATTAGTTTTTATTCCAGAATAAATATATGTAAATATAAAGATTTTGATTCTTTATTACTTAAAAAATTAAGACATATAAAGCTTTTTTAGCTTATTTAGAGCGTCACTTTGAAGCTGTGAAGGATTTTTTAATAAAGCAATTTATTTGATTTATATTATTGTTGATTATTTAGTCTTATTAATTTTTGTTTTAGTAAATGTCGCTTTTATTACTTTGTTAGAGCGTAAAATTTTAGGATATTCTCAAAGTCGGATTGGCCCTAATAAGCCCTCTTTTATTGGATTACTTCAACCAATAGCAGATGCCGTTAAATTATTTATAAAAAATTTTATAGTTTCTTATAAAACTATAAAAATAGTTTTTTATTTCATGCCAATAATCAGATTAAGATTAATACTTTGATCTTGATTAATTTTACCATTAGAGTATGAGGTTTCTAATTATTTATATTCTAGAATTTTATTACTTATAATTTTAAGACTTAACGTTTATCCTTTGTTATTAAGAGGATGAGCTTCAAAAAATAAATATTCTATATTTGGTTCTTTGCGTAGGATCGCTCAAACAATTTCTTATGAAATTAGGTTAGCATTAATTTTATTAAGTATTATAGTTTATTATAATGCTTTAAGATTTGATTTTTTTGTTAAATATAAGCTGTATAATTTTATAATTTACATTAGTCCTCTAATTTTTGCTATTTGATTAATTTCAAGTTTAGCTGAAACTAATCGTACTCCTTTTGATTTTTCAGAAGGAGAGAGAGAGCTAGTATCAGGATTTAATACAGAGTATAGAGCGGGGGGATTTGCCATAATCTTTATAGCCGAATATGGTAGAATTTTTTTCCTTAGAATAGCTTCTAGCTTAATATTTTGTATAAGTATAAACTATTTTATTATCTCTTTGATGACTTCATTTTTAGTTTTTATTTGAGTTTGAACACGAACTACTTTTCCTCGCTATCGTTATGATTTATTAATAAATTTAGCATGAAAAAGAATTTTACCTTTTGTTTTATCTTTATTAATTTTATTAATTAGTCTTACAATTATTTATATTAAAATCTCAAAATTTATTAATTAATTTTTTAAATTTATTTTTAATTTTTATAATACTATTTTCTAGTGTTGTTTTATTTATTTTTATAAGGTCAGAAATTATTTTTTTAGAAATTTGCTTTATTCAGTTTATTAATTGACAAATAAACTTCGTTTTATTATTTGATCAAATAAGCATATTGTTCTTATTTAGAGTATCATTAATTAGATTTAGGGTGTTAAACTTTTCAAGCTCATATATAATTAGTGATAAAAATTTCATACGATTTCATTTTCTATTAATAACTTTTATTCTCAGAATATATTTTTTAATTATAAGCCCTAATTTAATTAGCATTTTGCTAGGGTGAGATGGATTAGGAATTAGTTCTTATTTATTAGTAATCTATTATGGAAGATCTAAAGCTTATAATTCAGGAATAATTACAGCAATAACTAATCGACTAGGGGATTCATTAATTTTAATTAGTATTGGTTATTTAATTGCGATAAGAAATTGAAACATAGTTTTTTACGGAAGAAAGACTTTTAGCTGAAGATTAACTTTAATGATTATTGTTGCTGCTTCAACGAAAAGGGCTCAAATTCCTTTTTCTGCTTGACTACCAGCCGCTATAGCGGCTCCCACACCTGTTTCTTCTTTGGTTCATTCTTCAACGTTAGTTACAGCAGGTGTCTATCTATTAATTCGACACAATAATTTTTTTGCTATTAATAATGTGACATTTTATATAATAGTAATTGGGTGTCTGACTATGACCATAGCCAGAGTTAGTGCTTTATTTGAAACAGACTTAAAAAAAATAGTAGCCCTTTCTACTTTAAGACAATTAGGCGTAATATTTTTAGGGTTAGGATTAGGAAGATTTATAATTAGATACTTTCACTTGTTAACCCATGCCTTTTTTAAAGCATTATTATTTCTATGTACAGGAGCTATTATTCATAGAAGAAAAGATTATCAAGATCTTCGAATAACGGGCGCAAGTTTAATTTCTTTACCTACTGTTAATAGATTTATTTTAATTTCAAGATTTAGTTTAATAGGGTTGCCCTTTATATCAGCTTTTTTTTCTAAAGAGATAATTTTAGAATTTATCATTTTGAATAATTTTAATTTCTTTGTTTATATTTTTATAATATTAGGAATTTCACTCACTACTTTATACAGAATTCGATTTATTCTATTAGTATTTTCTTTTTGAAATTTAAATAATTTATTAATTTATAAATCTGAGGAAGATTTTAGTATTATTTTAAGGATATTAATTTTAATAATTCCTGCTTCTTTAAGGGGATCATGATTGTGTTTATTTCTATTTGATAGAATAAAATTGTATGAGTCTTTTTTTATAGATAAGATATTTGTTACTATAATAATCTTATTAAGAATAATCTATTTTTCTTTTAAGACCCCGAAAATAAATAAATGGGGATTTTTACTGTGAAGATTAAGAAGAATATGAATTCTTCCTTTCATTAGAAGACAAATTATTAATTTTATTAGATTTTGTAGAGGATGAAAAATTTTTAAATTATCTGATCGAGGGAGAATAAAAATTTATTCCTTATATTTAAGGAATAGTAATTTTCTAGACTACGGAACTTTTTCAATTAAATTAGTTCATAAATTTTTATTTATAATTTTAATTTGAACTTCTTTATTTTTAATTATTTACTTATGTAAATAATTAAATAAAAATTATTATTATTATTCTATATAATAAATTATAAAGAATGTAATTTATTAAAGAAATTATATTTTTAAAATTTATTTTTCTTGTTCTAGAGATAGATTTTAAAAAAGTCAATAAAGAAAACCCTATTATTAGATAAATATAAATTATAAAAATTCTTATTATTAATAATACTAAAACTAACGCTAGTCTTAGTTTTATTAACTCAATCAAAATAATAATTTTTAAATAAAATATGATAAAGGGGGGAATTCCTCTAATAATTAATAGTCCTCTATAAAAAATAATTATAAATATATAATTAAACCTTAAAGACTCTAAAGATTCAATTCTTATAAAATTTAAATATTTTATAAATGATAATAGAAAAAATAAAGCAATTCCATAACCAACTATAAATCAAATTCAAATTTTACTAAAAATTAAAGATATTAAGACTCAACCTAATGAAAATAAAGAAGATAAACCTAGAATTTTTTTAATTTTCTTTTGATTTAAATTCGTAATTCTACCAATAAAGACTCTCAATAAACCAAACAACAATATTAAAAAATTATTTCTTAGTTTTAACAATAATAAGGGGATTAATTTTTGTCAAATAGATAATAATCAAATATTTATTCAAGACAATTTTTGAATTAATTTTAAATATCAAAACTGAAATGGGGCCCCTCCTAATTTCAATAAAATAAATATATAAAAAAAAAATTCAAAGATAGTAATTTTGAAAATTAAAAAATTTAGTATTCTTATTAACATTAAAGCTCTTCCTAAAGACTGAATTAGAAAATAGTAAATATTTCCGTTAGTATTTTTAATTCTTAGCTCTTGTCTAAGAAGTCTAACAAAACACAAAAAATTAATTTCTAATATTAATCAAATTCTTAGTCTTCTAGTTAAATAAAAAGATAATAAAGTTCTTAAAAATAAAAATATTATATAAAAAATTCGAAACCTTCAAAATATATATTTGATGGCCGAAAAGAAGCATTAAGTTGTAAACTTAATAATGAATTACATTCTCAAATAAATATTTTAAGATAATTATATCATTTTAGGTTCTTAAAACCTATGCGCTAATCCGCCATTAAAATAAACTCTGAAGTAATATTTACTTTTAGTTTCGGCCTAAATTTAGGGTTTATCCCCAGAGTTTATTTTAAGCATTTTACTTTCTATTATGGTAATAATAATTTTTGTTAATCTCATATCCTGAGAGATTATTTTGTTTTCTTTAATAACTATAATAATAATTTTATTGAAATTTCCTCAAATAAATTATTCAGAATTTATTTTTACGTCAGGTCTTCAAATTAATAACAGAAGTTTTCTTTTATTTTTACTTTGTATTCTTTCTTTTATATGGGCTAATATGTGCATGAGAACTTTTTATATAAATAATTCTAAAAATAGTTTGTTAATATTAAACTTAAGATTATTAATATTTTTAATAATATTTTTTTTCTCATCTGAATCTATAAATCTGTATATTATATTTGAACTCTCAGTATTACCTATTTTTTCTATTATTATTGGCTGAGGATATCAAACAGAGCGATTAGAAGCCAGAATAAGGCTTATATTTTATACTATTAGAGCATCTTTACCATTATTAGGTATATATTTATGAATATATAGTTCAATAATGACAAATAAACTACTCTTATTAGATAAAATTATAAATTTAAACAATTCAATGTTAAATAAAGTAATAATTTTTTGTCTATTAGCTGCCTTTTTAGTAAAGCTTCCAATATATGGTGTTCATTTATGATTACCTAAGGCTCATGTAGAGGCCCCCGTTTTTGGGTCAATAATTCTTGCAGCTATTCTTTTAAAATTAGGAAGTTTTGGAATTTGGTTATTTTCGCCTATTATTTTTATAGACAGGGTAAGAATTTTTATTTCAGTTAGAATTATTGGAAGTGTGTTAGTAGGAGTGTTTTGTCTGCGATTAACAGATTTAAAAATAATTATTGCGTATTCATCTGTAAGACACATAGGGTGCGTATTAATTCCGCTATTAATTTATAGCTCTCTTTCTTGTTTTAGCGGAATATTATTGATATTAGCCCATGGAATCAGATCTTCAGCAATATTTCTTATATCTTACTATCTTTATCAAATAAATTATTCACGAAGTTTATTAATAACAAAAGGACTTTTAGTTTCTTCTAGTGGTCTTTCCTTATTTTGATTTTTGATTTTAATAATTAACATGGCAGCACCACCAACATTAAATTTGTTAGCAGAAATTTTGGTCATTACAAGAGTAGTCTTTCAAAATAAATTTAATTTCCTGTTAATAATTTTAATTATTATAACAGGAACAGGATACACTTTAATTATGTATAGTTCTTCTATTCAAGGATCTAAAATTTTATCAATAAACCTAAAAGTAACTAATTCTAGGGAAATCTTGATTATTTCAAATCATTTAATTTGAGGATTTACTTTAATTTTAAGAATTTCTTTATGTAATTTCTAAAACTGAGAAAATTTAATTTCTAAAAGCTAATTTCAAATTAGCGAATTCAATTTTTTTAAAAATTTTAATCTTAAACTTGACAAGTTTATATTTTTGAGTTAAACTAAATTTTCAAGAAAAACTATTTATCTCTAATCTCCAAAATTAGAATTTTTTTTAAACTATCTTAAATATAAAAAAATATAAATTATCAAAGAGTTATGAGCTCTTTAGCTTTAATTAGCTTATTTTTATATTTAATTATTAAAAATGATAGGGCTAGAATTATATCTATGGGTTAAGGGAGGGCAACAATGAACCACTTCAACAGATCTTCTAAAAAATTTTCCGAATAATACAGGCCGATGACTAACTAAAGCTTCTCATAAAATGAAAATTATGAACAAAACAGAAATAATGGAAATTATAGAGCCGATCCTAGCTAAAACATTTCAAGTAGCGTAGAAATCTGGGTAATCCGAATAACGACGAGGTATCCCAGCCAATCCTAAATAGTGTATTGGGAAAAAAGTTATATTAACTCCAACAAATATAATTATAAATTGAGCTTTTAATCACTCGACGTTTATAGTTATCCCTGTTATTAAAGGAAACCAATTTACAAATCCTCCAATTAAAGCGAAGACAGCCCCTATTCTAAGAACATAATGAAAATGGGCTACTACATAATAAGTATCATGTAGTACGACATCTAATGAAGAGTTGGCTAGTACAACACCGGTTAAACCTCCTACTGTAAATAAAAAAATAAAGCCAAAAGCCCATAATCTTGAGGGAGTAAAAGGAATTCAACTACCATGAAAAGTTCCAATTCATCTAAAAATTTTAATTCCAGTAGGAATTGCAATAATTATTGTAGCAGTGGTAAAGTAGGCTCGGGTATCAGTGTCTATTCCTACTGTAAATATATGATGAGCTCATACTACAAAACCTAAAACACCAATAGCCAGTATAGCATAAACTATTCCTAACACCCCAAATGGTTCTTTTTTTCCTCTTTCTTGACTTACAATATGAGAGACCAAACCAAAACCTGGTAAAATTAAAATATAAACTTCTGGATGTCCAAAAAATCAAAATAAATGTTGGTATAAAATAGGATCTCCTCCCCCTCTTGGGTCATAGAAAGAAGTATTTAAATTTCGGTCAGTTAATAACATGGTAATAGCCCCAGCTAATACAGGTAGAGATAGTAGTAATAAAATAGCAGTAATTAAAACAGATCAAGCAAATAAAGGAGTTCGATCCAAAAATATTCCTAGAGTCCGCATATTACCCACAGTCCTAATAAAATTTACAGCTCCTAAAATAGAAGATACCCCAGCTAAATGTAAAGAAAAAATAGCGTAATCTACTGAAGATCCCGAATGAGATAAATTACTTCTTAAAGGAGGGTATACAGTTCATCCTGTTCCTGCCCCTCTTTCTACTAAAGAACTTGTTAAGAGTATAAACAGAGCTGGGATTAAAAATCAAAACCTTATATTATTTATTCGAGGAAATGCTATATCAGGAGAGCCTAGTATCAAAGGAACTAGTCAATTTCCAAATCCACCAATTAAAATAGGTATGACTATAAAAAAAATTATTACAAAAGCGTGAGCTGTCACTACTACATTGTAAATTTGGTCATCCCCCATTAAAGAACCAGGCTGACCTAATTCTAGACGGATAATTACTCTTAACCCAGTTCCAATTATTCCTGCTCAGACTCCAGCAATTAAATATAATGTTCCGATATCTTTATGATTACAAGACCATAGTCATTTATGATAAGACAAATTAATAATAGTATAAAATTACCTTTCTTTTACATAGAAAAAATACTTAATAGTTTATTAAATTATTTTAATATCTTTATTTTTATTTTTATTATGTACAGGGTTTATTCTTTGTTTATTTACAATCAACCCAACCTTTATAATTATTTGATTAATTGTATTGAGTTTATTAATAGGAACAACATTTTTTTTTCTTCTAAATGCATGAATATGTTATGCTGTAATTTTGTTATTTACTGGAGGTATAATAGTTTTATTCAGTTACATGCTATCACTAATTATATCCTCTAAAATTAATTTCATATCTTTTACAAAATTGTTTATAATATTATGACTATTGTTAATTACATTATGAACATCACATTCAATAAATTTTCATTATTTGACAATTTCTAATTTGTTTTCAGAGACAAATAACTATTTAATCATAACAATAGCTTTATATTTACTTCTTGTTCTATTAAGAATGGTGAAACTAGCCAGGTCACTAAATGGGCCTATAAAATCTTTTTTTACTTATGAAATTTAAAACTAATCTATTGATTTTAATTACAATCTCTATTACTTTTATGTATGTCTTTATACTAAATCTATCTTTTACTAGCTTAGTAGTTTTTTGAATTTTTATTTTATTGATCTTAATAATAAAAAATAAAAATCATTTTATTTCTTTATTATTAATTTTAGAGATATTTTCTTTAAGAAGGATTTTTATAGTTAGATTTATTTCTCAGCTTGCTAATTCCTCTATAATAATATTTGTTTTAATAACCCTAAGAGTGGGTGAAGCTGTATTAGGTTTGGCTATTTTAGTTAAATTGATTCGATGATCCTCAAGAGAATTTATTACAAGAGGATTAAACTAGGAAGTGTAGTTTAATAAAAACACAAATTTTGTAAATTTGAATTGCTTTTCTGAAATGTCGACATGATCACAATTCAATCTGCAAGATGCTTTTTCTCCGGTAATAGAAGAATTTATATATTTTCATGATTTCACTAATATAATTTTACTTTTTATTTTAAGGTTTGTTGGGGTAATTTTATTTAGAATCTTAATTAATAAAATTATTCATAAATCTTTATTAGAAGGTCAGATTTTAGAGTGTATTTGAACTTTAATTCCTGCTTTAATTTTAATTCAGATTGCGCTGCCATCTTTGGTACTTCTATACACTTTAGAAGAGTATAGAAGAGATAAAGGAATCTCTCTAAAAGCTACAGGGCATCAATGGTACTGAAGATACGAATATCCTGAATTTAATTTAGACTCGGGAAATACATCTTTTGATTCATATATAACACCAGAAAACGATTTAATACTAGGAGAATTTCGATTATTAGAAACAGATAATCGAGTGAATTTACCTAGTCAAATTCCTATTCGTATTTTAGTTACAAGAGCTGATGTGCTTCATTCTTGAGCAATGCCTAGGTTAGGAATAAAGGTAGATGCAGTTCCAGGACGATTAAATCAATTAAATGTAGAAATGAATACTGTGGGAGTTTTCTACGGACAGTGCTCAGAAATTTGCGGAGCAAATCACAGATTCATACCTATTACAGTTCAATTTATAAAAATAGACGATTGAGTAAATTCAAGATTATAAAAATGTAAGTTAAAAAAACTTAGAAATTTCAAATTTCTCATTGGCCAATAGTCCCATTTTTGGGAATTAAAATCTTATACTAAGGACTTCTAATCTTTAAAAGGCAAATATTTGTCAGATTTTAAAGATAATATATAAACTCTTTTTTGGCAGACTAGTGCATTAGATTTAGATTCTAAAAATAATTTTAATTAAAAAGTTTTATGAAATCTAAAAGATATTAAGTTTTTACCTTAATTATGGTTTAAAATACCCATAAAAATATTCCACAAATTTCTCCTATAAATTGACTTTTACTTTTTATAATGTTTATTTTTCTATTTTATCTAACATGAGTTAAAATTTTTTTTTATAAATAATGAACAACTTATTTTCTATTTTTGATCCTAATGTAATTTGAATAAGGTTTGAATTAAACTGAGTCAGGTCTATTATTGTA
>Ga0247724_1000298_pt1 | contig 12497 bp, 11 predicted proteins | sample OKSTACKMC2E_FD_182776 | JGI IMG/M metagenome (GOLD analysis project Ga0247724, IMG submission 182776) | Subsurface sediment microbial communities from gas well in Oklahoma, United States - OK STACK MC-2-E | ecosystem: Environmental > Terrestrial > Deep subsurface > Rock core/Sediment | place... | reverse complement strand
TCGATCACCATCAGATTGCCAAAATCGGTGGTTTTATAGATTTCGATGTGCTGGAAAGGCGACTGAACTTCAGCTAATTTTTGCTCGGTTCTTAAGGAAAACGCACTGCCACTTGGCGCGAAGATCTCGGTAAACCACTGTTGTGAATTAAGTTCTGACATAGATCCACTCCGGGTACTGATTCAAGGGCCAAATATTTTGCCAGTGAAGCCTTCCCGAGACAAACTTTTCATGTTTTTTTGCCGCCGATACGAATAAAATGGCGGCCTATTTTTTCTAAGGGCACGACAATGGCAGAATGGGGTATCGACAAAGCAAGATCTATTTATAACGTTGCAGTCTGGAGCGAAGGCTACTTTGACGTCAACGCCAATGGCGATCTCGTTGCTTATCCGGATCAGGATCACAGCAAACCGGGCATTAGTTTCCCGGAACTGACAGCACGTTTTAAACAAGAAGGTCTGACTTTACCAGTGCTGGTGCGGTTTACCGATATCCTGCAGCACCGGGTTGAAACCTTAATCAGCTCTTTTGCCAAAGCAAAATCTGAGCGCGAGTATCAGGGCGAATACACTGCGGTGTACCCGATCAAAGTGAACCAGCAATATTCCGTGGTGAAGAAGCTGGTGCATTCCAGTAATAAAGTTGGCCTGGAAGCTGGTTCAAAACCTGAACTGATGGCCATTCTGGGCGTCACCGAAAAACCACTGAAAATCGTTTGTAACGGTTATAAAGACAGCGAATTCCTGCGTTTGGCGACTATCGGCCAAATGATGGGCCACACGGTTTACGTGGTCGTAGAAAAACTGACCGAATTAAAAACCTTGCTACGCGAAATCGACAGCCTAGGCGCGGCGCCATTAATCGGTATCCGTATCAAGCTGAACTCAGTCGGCAAAGGCAAATGGCAGAACACCGGCGGTGAAAAAGGCAAATTTGGCTTAACCGCCACGCAAGTGCTGCAAGCCATTGATATCTTAAAAGAAGCCGGTAAGCTCGACCTGTTACAGCTGGTGCATTTCCATATCGGCTCACAAATTGCCAATATCCGCGATATTCACAATGCTATCCGCGAATGTGCCCGGCATTATGCCGAACTGCGCACGCTGGGTGTGCCTATCACCACGGTCGACGTCGGTGGTGGTTTAGGTGTGGATTACGAAGGTTCGAACTCACGTTCAGCCTGTTCGATGAACTACACCATGTATGAATATGCCCGCAACGTGGTGTTTGGCTTAAAAGAAGTCTGTGACGAATACGACCTGCCGCATCCGAACATCATCACCGAATCCGGCCGTGCTATGACTGCACACCACGCTGTGCTGGTGACAGATGCAATCGACGTGGAACGTGCGCCAGGCCTGCGTTATCTGCCGGAACCTTCTGAAGATTCACCGCAAGTGGTGTGGGCGCTGTGGGATTCTTATCAGAACGTCACGCCACGCTCTGCGGTGGAAGCCTATCACGATGCCGTACACTATTTTACTGACGCGCATGCACAGTACGTGCATGGCTTGCTGACGCTGAAAGACTGGTCTTTGCTGGAGCAAATCTACTTTGCCACCATCAATAAAGTGAAGGACATGCTGGACTTAAGTTCACGTTCGCACCGGGAAATTCACGACGAACTGAACGAGAAACTGGCTGACAAACTGTTCGTCAACTTCTCGTTGTTCCAGTCGATGCCAGACGCCTGGGGTATTGACCAGCTGTTCCCGGTGATGCCGCTGGAACGGATGAATGAAGCGCTGGACCGCCGCGCTATTATTCAGGACATCACCTGTGACTCAGACGGCGCGCTCAAGAGCTATGCCGACGGCAACGGCATCGAAAGCAGCCTGCCGCTGCCGGAATATAAAGAAGACGAGCAGTACCTGATTGGTATGTTTATGGTCGGCGCTTATCAGGAAATCCTCGGTGATTTACACAACCTGTTTGGCGACACCGATTCTGTCCATGTCGAGCTGAACCCGGACGGCACTTATTCTCTGGCGAATGCCATTAAAGGCGATACCGTGGCGGACGTGTTACGTTACGTGGCCTTTGATGCGGAAAAACTGATTAATTCCTACTCCAATCAGTTAGGTCGCAGCAGCTTCAGCACCGAAACACAGCAGGCGATGCTGGAAGAACTGAAAGCAGGCGTCTACGGCTACACCTACTTCGAAGATTAAGGTAGACTGCAGAGGTCGGAGCAGTTTAGTTGCTCCGACTAACGTATATCAAAGGGCAGGCCAGACTTGCTCTTTTTTTTGCTTGCTATGACCGAAGTTTCACACGGAGAGAACTGATGCTGCATTTCTTGCCTAAACCCCTGATTGGCTTGGTTTCTTTCTTGTTATATATCGGCAATACCTTATTCTGGGCTGTGCCAATTCTGTGCCTCGCCATTTTAAAATTGCCGCCGGTGCAACGCTGGCAAACCTGGATCACCTGGCTGTTAGATGCTTGTGCCAGCGCCTGGATCTCTATCAATAACTGCACCACGGCACTGTTTACCCGTATTCGCTGGGACGTAAAAGGCCTGGAAACACTGAGTCTGAAAGACTGGTATCTGGTGGTCGCCAATCATCAGAGCTGGGTCGATATTCTGGTGCTACAAAAAGTCTTTAACCGGCAAATTCCGTTCCTGAAATTCTTTCTGAAAAAAGAGCTGATTTATGTGCCGGTCATTGGCCTGTGCTGGTGGGCGCTGGATTTTCCTTTTATGAAACGCTACAGCGCTGCGTTTCTGGCCAAACATCCGGAGCTCAAAGGCAAAGATGTTGAAACCACCCGCAAAGCCTGTGAAAAATTCCGTTATAAACCGGTGTCGGTGATGAATTTCCTTGAAGGCACCCGGTTTACGCCGGAAAAACACGACAAACAACAAGCACCTTTTGCCCATTTACTTAAACCCAAAGCCGGTGGTATTTCTTTTGTACTGAACGCCATGGGCGAGCATCTGCACAAATTACTGGATGTGACGATTTATTACCCGAAAGGCTCACCGAGTTTTTGGGACTATATCAGTGGTAAAGTACATGACATTAAAGTTCGGGTGCGTGTGTTACCGATTGAACCAGCGCTGATTGGTGATTACGAAGACGCACAGTTCCGCCAGCAATTCCAGCACTGGGTCAACCAGTTATGGCTGGATAAAGACCGGCAAATCGCTTTATTACAACAGGAGTCCCGCTGATGCTGGCTTTTCTCCCCGCGCCATTGATCCTGCTGTTATCACTGCCGCTGTTTACACTAAACCTGACAGTGTGGGGGCTGATTGTCACCCTATGCGGCGTAGTCAAATTGCTGCTGCCGATGCCATCGGCCCGGCAACGGGTGTCCAAAGTCGCGCATTGGGCCTATCGGCACTGGTCCTTGCACAACCGCCAGCTGATTGAACTGTTCAACAAAGTGGAATGGCAGATTGAAGGCGAAGCGCGGCTGTCGCCACAGCGCTGGTATTTATTGATTTCGAATCATCGCAGCTGGCTGGACATCCCGGTACTGAGCCAATTTGCACTGGACCGTATTCCGGAGCCGAAGTTCTTTTTAAAAGAAGAGTTGAAGTGGGTGCCTTTTATCGGCTCAGCGTCCTGGGCGCTCGATATGCCGTTTATGAAGCGCTACAGCCAGGCGCAGATCCGCAAGAATCCGGCGCTGCAGGGCAAAGATATCGAAACCACGCGCCAGTCCTGTGAGAAATTCCGCGAACAGCCGACCACAATCATCAATTTTGTTGAAGGCACCCGGTTTACTGCCGCTAAACACCGGTTAAAAAACAGTCCGTTTCGCTTTTTGTTACCAGCCAAAGCCGGTGGTATTGCCTTCACGCTGGCCAGCATGGGGTCATTGTTTGACGCGGTGCTGGATGTCACGCTGATTTATCCGGATAACCCACGCCATGTGCTGGTCGCGATGTTACTGGGCCGGTTAAAACGGGTGGTGATCCAGGTTGATGTATTACCGGTCGATGCGCAAATCATCGGCGATTATTTCCAGAATGAAGTGTTCCGTCAGCAGTTCCAAATGTGGCTGAACCAGCGTTGGGTCGACAAAGATCAGCGTATTGCGGCTTGTCTGGCTGCGCCGGACAACACACTCAAGCAACAGTTGGATTGCACCAGCACTTCTTAAGTGTTTTTCACTGCCTGCAACAGCAGATTACGCGGCGTCAGGCTGGCAGCACAGAGCTCACTGAGCTGCACCTGAAAGCCTTGCTGCTGCAGATACAGCGCCAAGTCCGCCACCAGCCATAATTCCAGTGGCCTGCGGAACAGATGCTGTACCAGCTCCAGTTGGCGTTGTTGTAGCAGCGCCTGTTCTGCCTGCTTCAGTAATCCCGGTAGCAAACCCGCATCAGGTGGCAGCAATTGATGTTCAGCGCCGGCAAAAGCGAGAAACTCAGCCAAATCACCACTAAACCAATGTTTGCTGACCGATCGCAGCGGCTGATAACTAAGGCCCTGTTGCCGTCGCCAAAGTCGCCACAGTTGCCGCCACAACATTTCAGTCTGAGACAACCGCGCCACCCGCTCGCCGCCGGTACAACTTTGCTGCACCGCCAGCCGCAAGTCGGCTTTAGTAAGCTTAAGTGGGCTTTGCTGAGCCGGGCCAGACAATGGCTGATACAGCGCGGCCTGTTGCAGATGATAACAACAAGGCACTAAAGCCAAGGCCTGACAACCGGCAGCCACCGCCTCACGCGCCGCCACCCGGTGTAAATCACCACATGCGTGCAGCGCCAGCAGCTGTTGCTGTGGTTGCAGATATGCCGCCACCGGCTGTTTCAGCACATCGACACAGACAAACTGCTGCGACAGACCAAGCTGATCAGCACGCTGTTGCCCGGCGTCACACAAGCTCTGTTGCCACTCGAGACTGGTAACTTCAGCCTGATACAGATAACTCATCACTTTGCCGAGATGGCCTTTGCCGGCGCACCACTCCAGCACAGGCCGGCCGGGTTGACCGACGCATGCCGCCAGCCGGGTGATTTGCTGCCATTTACGACCACTGATATCAGTACTGAGCCAAAATGGCAGTGGCGGCGCTGGTTCTGCCACTTCCTGTGGTAACAGCGGTAAAGCCGAAAACAGCTGCGGAAACCAGTACTGAAAATACTGCTGTTGCAACGCAGGACTGGCATCAATGCGGGCGCAGTCTTCCAGGCTGAAACTCTGCAGCAGGCTGAATAATGCCGGCTCCAGTTCAGCCGGCCAGTCCGCCTGCATCGGCTGGAACTGCCACAATAGTCTGTGTTGCTGCAACAAGGCATCCAAGGTTATAAATAACTGTGAAAACAACGACATCAATACAAGCCTTTAGGCGGAAACTGGTAATCCCGACAGGCTTGTGACAGACTGAACGGGCAGCGGATATTGAAGGTTAAAAGATGACAGAACTGAAAAAAATCATGCATGTGGAAGATGATCCTTCGATCCAGATGGTAGCCCGGGTGGCACTCGAAGCCGTCGGTCACTTTGAAGTCTGTACCTGTCATGGCGGCGCACAAGCGCTGGAACAATATCCGCAGTTTCTACCACAACTAATCCTGTTAGACGTGATGATGCCTGGCATGGACGGACCCAGCACGCTGAAACAGTTACAGCAACAATTCGATTTAAGTGACGTCCCTGTGGTATTTATGACCGCCAAAGTACAATCCAGCGAAATCGAATCTTACAAAGCATTGGGCGCCAGCGATGTAGTGGTGAAACCCTTTGACCCTATGACGTTATCAGACCAAATCCGCCAGATCTGGCAGCGCCGGCAGGGCTGAAGCGCCGCCGGCACCTTATTTTATTCGGCAGGTTCGAGTCTTGCTTCTTCAGTGAGCCGGAATAACTCGGCGCTTTCCTTTTCAAACTCAGCACTATTCATCGGTTTATTCAGGTAAAACGTCAACGGCATCAGGCTGTTATCAAACTTTGGCGTCAACTGCCCCTGCTCTTCAAACAGTACCGACACGGCAACACCCTGCAGACTCACCAATAAGCCAAGTCCGGTGGCCAAGGCCACTTTCTTCACCGCCGACAACTGCAGCGCCAGATAAAAATTCGCCGACAATAATAAAATCACCAGTGCGGTCTGGCCGATATCAGCCAGCCAAACCACAGCAGCAGCGCCATCCAGACTGAAATTCAGCACTGTCATTAAGGCCTGCCAACATTCCATCAACACCACGATACTGAAGGTGATGCCTAGCTGCGGCAGAAACCGTGCCTCATGCTGATTGATTTTGGCCCAGAGCGCCAGCAATGCCGGCCACAATGCCAGACCGAGCATCAGTAAAGGCAGATTCAGCAGATTGCGGGACCAGCGGCCCTGCCCGGGTTCCGGTGCGGTCAGCCACAAGCCAAATAACTCTTCGGCAATTAAAAACAGCGCCAGCAACACTATCAGTGCCGGATGACCAAAGCGGCGTAAGCGCTGCTCGATATTATTAAAAGGCAAAGCCGGCGGCACCGGATGGTGTTCGTCATAGACCCGAATGGCCTGTTCGCCCAGCCAGCATAACTGACCGCTCTGCAATTCAGTACTCTGCGTGACGGCCACCGACGGCTCGACAAAACTGCCGTTTAGCGACGCCAAATCCACCAGCTGCCAACGACCGTCTTCGGCCAACACCAGCTCTGCATGATGCGGGCTGACATGTTTGTCATACAGGATTAAATCATTGTTGTAAGCACGGCCCAGCGCTACCCGCGGCTGAGAAAAACGATGACGCTCTGTCACTTTGTGCTGTTTATTCAGCACTTCAATAATTATTGCCATGACACAGCCCCATTGAATTTCTGACTAAAGGCCCGGGCGGTGTCCTGACTGACGCCCGACAAAGTGTAATGACTGACCAGCCCCTGTTGTTGCTGATCCAGAGACGCAGACAGATATAACACGTCATACAAGCCGGCATAATCGCGATACGCCCGCACGCAATAGATCATTTTGGCGTGATGGCCGCCAGTCTGACGCACCACGCGGTGCTGACATTCAAATGCCGTGACATCCTCTTTCAACGCTTGGTTGTCGGCACTGGCGCGGGAAATATTCTTCTCGTACAGACTGAAAAACTGCAATGGATGTAAATCTTTGGCTTCGAGCCATTCAAACTGCATCTCTACCCGGCCAGAAGTAAAATGCTGCGACAGGAAGATCTCTTCACTCTGACTGCAGAAGGCCGTGACTTTTTTCAGCGTCTCCTGGTCTTTTTCCACATTGGATTCACCCCAACACCGCACAAATGGCACCACTTCATCCGGCACTTTACCGGTGCCAAAGTCTTTTAGTTTCCAGTCTGCATTCAGAATTTGGCTGAACATCGCCTGTTGGCTGCTCAGCAGCTGGCGTTCGATGTCGGCTTTTAAGTCCTTGCTTTGACCTTCACGCTGATAACGCGCCAACAATTGCTGCAACGCGTCCGCAGGTACCAGGAAACCCAGCTGATTGCCGGCCGATGCGACATTCACGCCAACAACCTGACCATTAACATCAACCGCCGGCCCTCCGCTCATGCCGGAATTAACCGCACCGGTAAAATGGATCCGTGGGTAATAACTGTATTTTTGCAGGCCATTGTAGGTGCCAGGTACCAAAATCATGCCGAGGTCATGCGGATTACCCAGCGAATAAATCGTTGCGCCCTGCACCGGTTTAGTAGTCTGAATTTTAAACGGCTGTGGCGCGCGGTAATCGGTACTGACCAGCGCCAAATCATTGATCACATCAACGGCCAGTACCTGTAATGCCCCTTTTTGCTGGCTGGCATTCAGATATTCCAGCTGGTACTTCTCAGGGGACAATACAGCTTCAGAAACGACGTGGTAATTAGTCACAACCAGGGCCGGCTCTTCCAGCACAAAGCCGGTGCCTATCGCCGCTTTGGCCCCAGAGGCCTGCTCCAGCACCCGAACCTGCAGTAACGCCGGCTCAAACCTGGCAAACAACTGTTCAGCGGAATCGGCCCGGCCCTGGGCACTGCTGAACAACAACAGCACTGACAACAAAGCGCAGTAATAAGTCTGCAAGCGCATTGAATTTCCTTGTGATTTCACCCGGCATTCACCGGGTATTGTATGCTCAGATCCTAATATCTGAACTATTAATACAACAAACTATACAGCTTGCGCCGGTACTCACCAGCCAGTGCGTCACCTTTTGGTAACACCGCCAGCATATCTAACATTAGCTTCTTACTGTCACCAAAGTTCAAATCCTGCTGCAGAATGCTGAATAATAACGCCAAAGCGTCGGCAAAGCGTTGTACCTGCTGATATTGCACCGCCAGTTGTTGCTTCAGCTGCAAATTGCTGGGGTCTGCCGCCAGCTGTTGTTCCAGTGCACGGATCTCCGGGCTTTCCGCTGCTTGCTGCGCCAGTTCAATCAGCGCTTTAACCTGATGATACAAAGCATCCTGATCGGCCAGCAGCACCGGTGCTATCAGCTCTTCTGCCAACGCTATCTGACCAAGTGACGCGGCACAATAGGCCAGCTGCAGGCGGGCATCAGCACGCTGTGGCGCCAGCTGATGGGCGTTTTTCAGCAGTGGATAGGCTTCCTGCCAGTGCTTCGCCTCTAACAATGGCAAGGCTTGTTGCAGCAATAAATCTTCTGGTTTGGGTAAATAGGGCTCCAGCCTTGCGCGGATTTGGCTTTCAGTTTCCACACCGGCAAAACCATCAACCGGCTGACCGTTGCGGATAAACAGCACTGTGGGCAAGGAGCGCACACCGAACTGCATCGCCAGTTGTTGTTCTGTGTCGCAATTGACCTTCGCCAGCACTAAATGCTCTGGATAATCGCCGGCGATTTTTTCCAGCGCCACCAAAATTTGCTGACAAGGCTCATGCTGCTGAACCCAAAAATCAAAAATCACCAGCTTTTGCTGCGACAGCTCCAATAATTCACGTACGTTGTCAAAACTGACATCAATCTGATTGCTTAACACCGATAAAATCTCTGTGCAAATGAAACTCTGCCTACTATGTGGCTGCGCCCCTTGATTTGCAAGGCATTGTGCTGGTTTTATGCCCCCAATTCCGGCAAAAAAACTGCATCTGCTCAGCTAAAAAAGAGCTGGCAAGGCCGGACCAGATCCCGTAAAGTACGGCTTAGCGAGCCTGCCCATAAACCCGCCCTGACTGCGCTGCAGCGGAGGCGTATCCAACGATAAAGGCCGTAGTTTGATTTTTTCACAGTCTTACCCCTGTGAATTCTCCACGTAAGCAGAATTGCTTGTCTCCAGACAAGAACCCAACCGGCATGCCAAAAGGCTGACCGGTATACCTGTGCCTACGCAAACTATGAGACCTGAGTAAAAATGAGCCAACAACACCAACCAGAAATGCTGTCTGGCGGCGCCATGCTGATTCGGGCCCTTCGTGATGAAGGAGTCGAATTCGTTTATGGTTACCCCGGCGGCGCCGTGTTACATATCTACGATGCGCTGTTTCAGCAAACCGAGGTAAAACATGTGCTGGTCCGTCATGAGCAAGCCGCCACCCACATGGCGGATGCCTATGCCCGTGCCAGCGGAAAAGCCGGCGTGGTTCTCGTCACCTCAGGCCCCGGCGCCACCAATGCCGTCACCGGCATTGCCACTGCTTACATGGATTCTATTCCGATGGTCGTGATCTGTGGTCAGGTCATGAGCCATCTGATTGGCGATGATGCTTTCCAGGAAACCGACATGCTCGGTATCTCGCGCCCCATCGTCAAACACAATATGTCGGTGCGCAATCCTGCCGACATTCCGGCCATGGTGAAAAAAGCATTTTATATCGCCCAAAGCGGCCGGCCTGGTCCTGTGGTACTGGATATTCCAAAAGATATGACGATGCCGAACCAAAAGTTCCCATACGAATATCCAAAAGATATCAAACTGCGCTCTTACAATCCGAACGCCAAAGGTCATCCGGGCCAAATCAAAAAGGCCCTGCAAACCTTATTGGCTGCGAAAAAACCGGTACTCTACTCCGGTGGAGGTGTGATTTTAGGTCAGGCCTCAGCCGAGCTGACCGAACTGGCGAAGAAACTGAATTTACCGGTGACCAACACACTGATGGGCTTGGGCGCTTATCCGGCCACTGACCCACAATTTATCGGTATGCTCGGCATGCACGGCAGTTATGAAGCCAACCAAGCGATGCACAATGCTGACGTAATTTTTGCCGTCGGCGCCCGGTTTGACGACCGTGTCACCAACGCAACGAAAAAATTCTGCCCGAATGCGACCATCATCCATATCGATATCGATCCGGCCAGTATTTCGAAAACCATCACGGCGCACGTGCCTATTGTTGGTCTGGTAAAACCGGTATTGCAGGAGATGCTGCATCAGCTGGAAAAACACGGCAACACGCTGGACCAGGCGGCGCTTGGCCAGTGGTGGAACCAAATCAATCAATGGCGCGAAGTCCATGGCGGCCGTTTTGAGCACCGCACTGACCTGTTAAAACCGCAGGCAGTAATTGAAGCGGTCTGGCGCCACACCAAAGGTGACGCTTATGTCACCTCGGATGTGGGCCAGCACCAGATGTTTGCCGCGCAATATTACAAATTCGACAAACCAAACCGCTGGATCAACTCCGGTGGCCTTGGCACTATGGGCTTTGGCCTGCCGGCAGCGATGGGCGTGAAGTTACATTACCCGGATGCGGAAGTGGTCTGTGTCACCGGCGAAGGCTCGATTCAGATGAATATCCAAGAGCTGTCGACCTGCAAACAATATGGTCTTGGCGTCAAAATCATCAACCTCAATAACGGTTATTTGGGCATGGTGAAGCAGTGGCAGGACATGAACTATGACTCCCGCTACTCCAGCTCTTATATGGATTCACTGCCGGATTTCGTCAAACTGGCTGAAGCCTACGGCCATGTTGGCATCCGTGTCACCAGCCCGGAAGAACTGGAACCGGCACTGGAAAAGGCATTCGCGCTGAAAGATAAACTGGTGTTCCTCGATATTCATGTCGACCCGAAAGAACACGTTTACCCGATGCAGGTACCAGGTGGTGCCATGAATGACATGTTCCTGAGCAAAACGGAGCGGACTTAACATGCGCCATATTATTGCTGTACTGCTGGAAAACGAATCCGGCGCTTTAGCCCGTGTCGTGGGTTTGTTTGCCCAGCGCGGTTACAACATCGACTCGCTGACGGTCGCCGCGACCGAAGACCCAACCATGTCGCGGCTGACGCTGGTGACCCGTGGCGACGATCAGGTCATCGAACAAATCACCAAACAACTGCATAAGCTGATTGAAGTGGTGAAGTTGACTGACCTGAGCGAAAGTGCGCATATCGAACGTGAGCTGATGATGGTCAAAGTCAAAGCCAGCGGTGAACAACGCGAAGAGGTCAAACGCAATGCTGACATCTTCCGCGGCCAGATCATCGATGTGTCGCCAACCACTTACACTATTCAGGTGGTAGGGACTTCGGAAAAACTGGAAGCTTTTATTGAAGCACTCTCTGGTACGCAAATCCTGGAAACCGTGCGTAGCGGTGTCTCTGGCATTTCGCGCGGTGAAAAAGCCCTGTCACTCTGAGCAATCCAATACAAAATTGGTAAAAAATAAAGCCGGCATTGCCGGCTTTATTGCGTTTTGTACGGAGTAGCTATCACTACTTTTTTGCTTCTTCGCCTGCAGGTGCAGCGGCTTCAGGAGCAGAAATACCAACCAGTTCAACTTCAAACACCAGCACGCTGTTCGCCGGGATTGGACCCATGCCGTTTTCACCGTAAGCCAGTTCTGATGGCACTGTGAACTTGAACTTAGAACCCACGCCCATCAGCTGCACACCTTCAGTCCAGCCTTTGATCACGCGGTTTAACGGGAACTCGATTGGCTCACCGTTGTTGTTTTTCTCAGTGCTGTCAAACTCGGTACCATCAGTCAGTGTACCTTTGTATTTCACTTTGACGGTATCTTCTGCTTTTGGCTTGGCGCCATCAGCAGCAGTGATCACTTCGTATTGCAGGCCTGAAGCTGTAGTCGTCACGCCAGCTTTTTTCGCATTTTCAGCTAAGTAAGCAACGCCTTTGGCTTTGGCTTCTTCAGCTTTGGTTTTTGCCATTTCCGCTTGTTTGTTGCGGAATTGCTCATCCAGTGCAGTCAACACTTTCTGAATGTCTTCTTCAGTCATGGCTGGTTTGCCGCCACCTGCTGCGTCCTGCACACCGCGCAGGATTAACGCTGAATCCAGCGTCAGGTTTAATTTTTTATGTTCTTCAACCGCATTGTTCAGGTATTTACCGGCTGACAGACCCAGAGCATAAGATTGCTTGGCGGTATCGGTATCCAGCTTAGGTGCAGCTGGTTCAGCAGCTTCTTTCTGACAAGCAGATAATGAAATCAGGGCGGCTGCAATCAGCGACACCTTCATAGCTACGCGCATTTGACTCTCCAAATAAACTGCAGACTTCACTGCAAAATTGTGTTGTGATAAGCAGAAAGGACTAACCTTCAACCACGGCTATACTACAGGCTTGTGCGGATGACGTTAACACTTAG
>Ga0247724_1000297_pt1 | contig 12512 bp, 6 predicted proteins | sample OKSTACKMC2E_FD_182776 | JGI IMG/M metagenome (GOLD analysis project Ga0247724, IMG submission 182776) | Subsurface sediment microbial communities from gas well in Oklahoma, United States - OK STACK MC-2-E | ecosystem: Environmental > Terrestrial > Deep subsurface > Rock core/Sediment | place... | reverse complement strand
GCTGGGCCAGCCGCTGAATGCAGGCATAGCGTTGCCTGCCTTTGACCAGACTAAACTGAAATTCGAGGCCACTATGTTGCTGAAAAAACGGCAGGTCTTTGTTGACCAGTTGCTCTTGCAAAGCCACTGTTGCCGTGGCTATGACCAGTGTTTTTTTCTGTGCCAGCGCCAGCGGGATAGCTGCCATCAGATAAGCCAGTGATTTTCCCGTACCGGTTCCGGCTTCTACAAGACCAATCCGGTCGTAGCTGTGATAACTGCCGGCAACGATATTCGCCATCTCTGCGACGAGCTGGTTTTGCCCGGGCCGCGGCTGATAACCGGGCAGCTTTAGTTTCATTTGTTGGTGAATAGCCCGGATCTGGGATTTTAGCGTGTCGCTCAGCATCTGAAGATCTGTATGAAAGTACAGTGCTGACAGTCTAATGCGTCCGCTTATCCGGCTGCAAACAAAATTATGTCGCACTAAAGATCAGACCAGAAGTTTCAGCTGGAATTTACTGGTACAAAAGTATTAAAAATGTATAAAAAATGAAAATAAAGCAATTGCTGATATTAAATTAACTCTCTGATCTGAAATCAGTATTTTTTGTGGTTACGATAAGTCTGCCTGATGTTAACTGAAAGACAAAAACACCGGGCGACCATGCAGATGCGATGAAGTTCCCGGTAAAAGCATTGACCGGCAAAAAAAAATCCGATATTTATGCTGCCAGTATTGTGTTAAGTCCCGATACTTTTCGTTAATACGCCGGTATTAACTTTACAAATAGAATCACTTTCCTTAAGTGGTCCAGGGAGAAAATCGATGTTTACAAATACCAAAGTTACCCACGCGGTTCGTTTGGCACTGGTATTCGGTGCCGCGTCTACTGCTGCAATGAGCGCAACTGCTGTTGCTCAGGAAGCAGAAGAAGCAAAAAAAGTAGAACGTATTGAAGTGACAGGTTCACGTATCAAACGTACTGATATGGAAACTGCCCAACCAGTTCTGGCTATCAGCCAGGAAGATATTGCTCGTTCAGGTCTGGTCAGCGTTGGCGATGTATTAAAAGAAATTTCAACCAACGGTGCTGCTTTAGGTCTGCAAACTAACAACGGTAACACTACCGGTGTTAGCCGTGTCAACCTGCGTAACTGTGGTTCAAACCGCACGCTGGTGCTGGTGAACGGTCGCCGTTGGGTTGCCGATTTAGGTGGTGCAGTTGACGTATCAACAATCCCACTGGCTGCGATCCGTTCTATCGAAGTACTGAAAGATGGCGCATCTTCAGTCTACGGTACTGATGCAATCTGTGGTGTTGTCAACGTTATCACCAAAAACGATTTCGAAGGCGCAGAGGTTTCTGCTTACAACGGTCAGACTTCATTTGAAGACGGCAAACGTGAAACTTACTCTGTTACTTTCGGTACTTCTACTGAAAAATCAAACGTATTACTGAACGTCAGCTACACCAAACAAGAACCAATTATGGGTGGCGACCGTGAGATTTCTTCAGTACCAATTTATGGTCTGCCAGCTGAAGTATCAGCAGCCGGTGGCCGTGCATCGCCGACTACTCCATGGGGTCAGTTCTCTGTAGGCGGCGTGTCTTATACCCGTAAACGTGATGCTGCAGGTTGTGCACCGAATCAGGTTTGCGCTGCGTCTAAAGTGTCTGACTTTAAAGTTTATGACGGCAACACAGATGGTTATAACTTCGCCCCGGTGAACTATATCCAGCAGCCGTCTGAAACATTGTCGATGTATGCGCAGGGTGCTTATGCCATCACTGATACGCTGAACTGGAAAACAGAAGTACTGTTCAACGAGCGGACTTCAGAAGCTCAGTTAGCGGCTCAGCCTTTAGGTGGCCTGGCAATTTCTGCCAACAACATCTACAACCCATTCAAAACGAACATCGTGGGTGGTTCTTTCCGTCCAATCGTGTCGCCACGCTCTTACGGCGCTGAAGTGGACACCTGGCGTTTTGGCACCAGCTTAGATGGCGAGTTCGAATTAGTTGACCGCACTTTCACCTGGGATGCTGCAGCAACTTATTCTGACAACTCGTTAATCGCGCTGAAAAAAGGCTTCTTCCATGCAGGTCGTTTTGCTGAAGCCATTGGCCCAAGCCAAATCAACAGCTCAGGCGTTGCACAGTGTTTGACTGCTACTGGCGCAGTTATTGCCGGTTGCGTGCCGTTTAACGTATTCGGCGGCCCGGAAGGCGTAACTCAGGCGATGCTGGACTATGTAACAGTAGCTCCACGTGACCTGGCTTATGCCAAAATGTGGGACTACTCAGGCAACATCTCTACTGACCTGTTTGAACTGCCAGCCGGTATGGTTGCAGTGAACGTTGGTACGGAAATTCGCCGTGAATCAGGTTACACCAGCCCGGAACCTCTGACTGTATTAGGTCAGGTTTTAGGTGACAACGCTGCAACTCCAACTGTTGGTGGTTTCAACTTAAAAGAAGTTTACGCAGAAGCCCGTATTCCGCTGTTAGCTGATATGGACTATGTGAAGAGCCTGGATCTTGAAGTGTCTACCCGTTATTCAGACTACTCAAGCTTTGGTGACACGACCAACAACAGTTACAAACTGACTTACCGTCCAACAGATGAACTGATGTTCCGCGCCAGCCTGAACGAAGGTTTCCGCGCGCCATCAATTGCTGAACTGTACCAAGGCCAGAACGACAGCCGCCCATCAGCGACTGACCCATGTTCAATTAACTCAACAGCTTACAAAACCATTCCTGGTGTAGCTGCCCGTTGTGCTGCTGCTGGCGTATCTGCGACTTTCACGCAGAAAGACCCGCAAATCCGTGCAAAAGTTGGTGGTAACCCGGATACACAACCAGAAACTTCAGAATCAACATCTGTTGGTTTTGTTTACAGCCCAGAGTTCATCGATGGTCTGAGCATGACAATGGACTGGTTCAAAGTTGAAATTGAAAACGCTATCGGTAGTCGTGGTGCTGCAACCATCATGAACCGTTGCTACGTTCAGGGTATTGCCGGTGACTGTTCATTGATCACCCGTGATTTCACTGGGACGCTGAACGGTAACCCAGGTGAGATTTCTAATATTACTTCTCTGGGCATGAACTTCTTAGGTGGTCTGCACACTGAAGGCGTTGACGTAAACGTTGACTACCGGTTCGAAACCAATGTCGGTACCTGGCGTGTGAACTGGGATAACGCCTACATGATTTATCAGGGCGACCTGGGTAAACTGACACGTGGTGAACTGACGCGTGATGGCACTATTTCTGGCGGTAACGGTGTTGGCTTCCTGGCAGCAGGTGCATCAGGTGGTGGTACGACTTTCCGTCTGAAATCAAACCTGACCCTGAGCTGGTCAAAAGACGACTGGTCAGCATCTGTAACAGCACAGTATCTGTCTAAACAGATTGAAGACTGTTCTGGTATCGTCACAGCGGCAACAGGCCTGAAACGTCCTGAACTGCGTAACCTGTGTTCTGATCCAGACTTCACGGATTCAACATTCACTTTCGCGCCAGGTACAACCAATATTGTTCAAGGTCCGAATGCGTCTGCACCTCGTAACGAGTTAGACCCAACTGTGTACTTCGATGGTCAGATCGGCTGGACATCGCCATGGAACAGCGACATCACTGTCGGTGTGCGTAACCTGCTGGACAAAGATCCTCCACTGGCTTACTCAGCGTTCTCAAACACCTTCGACCCGAACTATCGTACACCGGGCCGTTTCTACTACGTAAGCTTCACTCAGAAGTTCTAAGTAGAGTCCTTGCCTGAAAAAGCCCGCATCGCGGGCTTTTTTTTTGTGTAATTTGGCCGGATTGTGCAGGAGCAACTGCCGGAACCCTGCGCTTTTGGTTAAAAACTGCCAGAAAGCACTGTATGAAAAAATTTACGTGGTTAAATTGTGCGCGATCAGTTCGACTGAGTAATGTTGGTTTATTACCACACTCAATCGGTGTATTTAACCAAATATGCGCTGATGTTTTTCATTTAATAAACATATTTACCTGAAGCGGTTTTCTTTTAACCAAAACATTTCCAAAGTGGCAGAAAATTGCACGACTGCAAGGGTTGCAATAAGTTCCCGGCGTTCATGCAAATGACCAGTAATTTGTGTAAAAGCGGTTGACCCATGCAAAAAAATACTCTTATTATCCAGTGGTCAGTTTCCGCACATCGCGGGAAAAATTGCCCGAACTACCGGTATTACGGGCGATGTCAGTTGACTTACAGACAACAAAATCACTGCTAAGTGGTCCAGGGAGATAATAATGTTTAGTAACAATAAAACAGCAAATGCCGTGCGTATTGCCCTTGCATTCGGTGCTGCTTCTACTGCGGCTTTTACCTCAGCCTCAGTGTCTGCCCAAGAGCAGACAGAAGAAGCAAAAGATAAAGTTGAACGTATTGAAGTAACAGGTTCGCGGATTAAACGTGTTGACGTTGAAACTGCCAGCCCGGTTCAAATCACTTCTTCTGAAGAAATCAAACTGTCAGGTTTCACCAAAATCGAAGACCTGATGAACAGCCTGCCACAAATCGAAGCTTCTGAAACTTCTTTCCAGGCAAACGGCGCTTCTGGTAACGCGACACTGGACTTACGTGGTCTGGGTGCACAGCGTACCTTAGTACTGGTCAACGGCCGTCGTCTGCAACCAGGCGGTATCTATAACGCCGGTGCTGCTGACGTTAACCAAATCCCTTCAGCCCTGGTTGAGCGCGTCGAAGTGCTGACCGGTGGTGGTTCTGCAACTTATGGTGCAGACGCTGTTGCGGGTGTTGTGAACTTCGTAATGAAAAAAGATTTCGAAGGCATGGAACTGACTTTAGGTGGTTCAGGTTACCAGCACGACAACGACAACAAATATATTCAGGGTCTGATGGACAAACGTAAGTTTGAGTACCCTACAGGCAGCTCAGGTATTGACGGTAAAACCGGCAATATCGACCTGACCATGGGTGGTTCATTAGGTTCTAAAGGTCATGTAACTGCTTATGCGACTTGGCGTCAGGTTGACGAACTGCGTCAGGAAGCCCGTGACTATTCAAGCTGTGCGCTGAATGATCCAGGTACTGCTTGTGGTGGTTCAGGTAACGCCATCATCCCTAACTTCTATTTCTATCCTGTTGTTGGCGGCGAAACTGACTACGGTCAGGAACAGTTCTGGACTCTGAATTCAAGCAGCCAGTTCATTCCATCAGTTGGTAACATCTACAACTACGCACCAATCAACCACTTCATGCGTCCGGACGAGCGTTACACTTTAGGTGCGTTCGCCAACTATGAAATCAGTGAATATGTTCGTCCGTACTTAGAAGTGTCGTTCATGAACGACCGTACTGTGGCACAAATCGCCGAATCAGGTACTTTCTATGCGGAAGAATATCACTTAGATATCAATAACCCGCTGTTCAGCGATGCTCAACGTGCTCAGTTCCGTTCCGCATTCGGGAATGATATTGAAACTATTGCTGCATACATTGGTAAACGGAACGTTGAAGGCGGCCCACGTCAATCAGACCTGGAACACACTTCTTTCCGTATCGTGACTGGTACTGAAGGTATCATCAATGACACATGGTCTTATGACGTGTCATTCCAGCACGGTGTGACTACTTCAGGCGTTTCTTACCTGAACGACTTCTTCGGTCCACGTATCGCTCAGGCGTTAAGTGCTGAAGGTGCTGATCCATGTACTGGCTCATGTATCCCTTACCAAGTGTTTAAATATCAGGGTATCACTTCAGCTCAGGCAGCTAACCTGACTGGTACTGCGGTCATGAAAGGTGTGACTTCAGAAACTATCCTGAACGGTTTCGCCTCTGGTGAGCTGGGCTTTAACCTGCCATCACACTCTATGCCGGTTGCAGCTGTAATCGGTGTTGAACACCGTGAAAACAAATTCGAACGTACTGCGGACGAAGTTTTCGCAAAAGGCTTACTGTTAGGTCAGGGCGGTCAGACTCCTTCTATCGCAGGTGGTTACACCGTGAAAGAAGTATTCGGCGAATTAAGCATTCCGCTGGTTGAAGATTTCGGTATCTTCAAAGACGTGACTTTAGGTCTGGGCGGTCGTTACTCTGATTACTCAACTTCAGGCAGTGAGCCAACGTACAAAGCTGAACTGGACTGGACACCGGTTGATGATTGGAAAATCCGCGCCAGCTACAACCGCGCTGTACGTGCTCCAAACGTTGGCGAGTTGTTCTCTCCACAAACCAACGGTCTGTGGGGCGGTACTGACGGCTGTTCAGGCGCATCGCCGAAGTACACTGCTGAACAGTGTGCCCGTACAGGTGTATCTGCTGCACAATATGGCAAAATCTCTGCAAGCCCTGCTGGTCAGTACAACGGCGTATTCGGTGGTAACACTGAGCTGAAACCAGAAATCGCTGACACTATGTCATTCGGTGTTGTTGGCCAGCCACTGGACAACCTGAACCTGTCTATCGACTACTGGGATATCCAGCTGGACGAAGTTATCGGTAACGTATCTGCACAGTTAACTGTTGACCAGTGTGCGCTGACCGGCGTTGCAGCTTTCTGTAATAACGTAGTGCGTGCCCCGAACGGCAGCCTGTGGTTAGGTACTGCTGGTTATGTTCAGGCAACGAACATCAACTTAGCCAGCCGTCACTGGCGTGGTATCGACGTCAGCTCTAACTACGAACAGGAAGTGTTCGGTGGTAAGCTGACCGTGAAGATGATCGGCTCTGTCAACATGAAGAAAGAGTACGAGTCTCTGCCAGGCAACGCATCAGCAACTTATGACTGTTCTGGTAACGTCAGTGTTGACTGTTTCGCTCAGCCGAAATGGCGTCACACGCTGTCAGCCAGCTACACCACTGGTGACTGGTGGTCAGCAACGGCGAAATGGCGTTACTACGGCAAAGTGGACTACAAAGGTACTACTGACAAGCTGATCCCGAACGGTATCAGTGCGCAGAGCTACCTGGACTTAGTTGGTTCATTTGACGTGAACGACCATGTCAGCTTACTGGCTGGTGTGAACAACGTATTGGACAAAGAGCCACCAATGGTTGGTCTGACTCTGTCTACAAACGCGAACACCGTATCAGGTTACTACGACACACTGGGTCGTTACCTGCACGCCAGCGTAACAGTTCGCTTCTAATCCGAAGTTGAACCCGAAAAAAGCCGGCTTTCGCCGGCTTTTTTTTCAGGAATTTTTATCGTCACGACCAGCGCCTGTTGCTTGCGGCGCATGTCGGGACATCAGCAATACCGTCTTTCCTCAGTTGGAATTTGTATGTCTTCAGAAGTGTTGTCGTCTTTTCTCCGTTATTTGCCGCAAGCCTATCAGGCATTACGCCAGCAGCAGTTTCAGTGGGTAGATGGTTTTTTACAGCAATATCAGCTGGACCATCCGCAGTGGCGACAGCTGGCGCTGGAATTGGCACTGCAGCGGCATGATGATTCGAGAGTTCTGCAAGTGTTTGCTTTGATTTGCCGTCATGCTGACGAACAGGGGCCGGCAGCACTGCGGCTGGCCCAGTATTATCTGGCGGAGCGGCGCCGGCAGGATTGTCGGCAGGCGCTGGCTTTAGTGACAGAGACACCGGTGCAGGATGCTGGTTTTTATCGTGCGGTAGCGGCGGTCTTCAGTGGGTTGGACGACCCGGCTGCAGCTTTACCTTGGCTGGAACAGGCAGTGGCCTGGGCACCGCAACATACCGGCCTGCGATTTGATTTAGCTCTGGCGCAGTTTTTCTTAAATCAAATGACAGCGTCGCGCAGTAATCTGGCACTGGTGCTGGAACAACTACCTCTGGCCGGCAACGTGTTGCATCTGCGGTCAGCGACACAGACAGCTACTGCTGAACACAATCACATCGCAGATCTACGCCAGCGACTGGCGCAGCCTTCATTACAGCCGAAAGATGCCGTAGGCGCAGGCTATGCGCTGGCCAAGGAACTGGAAGACACTGGGCAATATGCCGCAGCATTTGCCGCCCTGCGTCAGGCAGCCACCCAAAAGCGTCAGCAGTTGCAGTACGACGCCGCGACAGAGTTCGCTACTTTTGCTGCAATGCGCCAGCATTTTAATGCAGATTTTTTTGCCCACTCTGAACCAGTCTCTGCCGCTGATACAACGTCAACGCTGCGGCCGATTTTTATTCTGGGCATGCCACGCACCGGCACGACTTTGGTTGAACGTATTCTTGGCCAACACCCTGACGTGGTGTCTATTGGCGAGTTCCCGGATTTCCCGCTGGAAGTGGCGCTGGCGGCGCGGCAGGTACAAGGCCGGCAGTCACTGGTGGAAGCCGCGCTGCAGCTGGATTATCCGGCACTCGGCGAGCGTTATCTGCACCAGGCTGCGGCAATGGCGCAGGGTAAGCCGATTTTCATCGATAAACTGCCGTTTAACTTTATTTATGCCGGCCTGATTAAAAAGGCGTTGCCACATGCGCGGATCATTCATTTAGTCCGAGATCCACTCGACACCTGTTTTGCCATTTATAAAACTTTGTTTAATCAGGTTTATTCGTTTTCATATCAGCTCGACGAACTGGCTGATTATTTTATCGAATACAAAAAGCTGATGGCGCACTGGCATCAGGTACTACCAGGACAGATCCTCGATGTGCATTATGAACAGGTTGTTGCAGCGCCTGAGCCGCAGGCAAAACGCATTCTGGATTGGTGTGGATTGCCGTGGCAGCAGGATTTGCTGGCCTTTCACCAGGCGAAATCCGCTTCCACTACGGCCAGTGCTGCTCAGGTGCGTCAACCCATTCATCAAAAGTCCGTGCAAAAGTGGCGGCAATTTGCTGATGAACTACAGCCAGTGCGCGAGCGCCTGTTTGCCGCAGGTTTGATTGATGCAGAGGGCAATCCGGTCTGACTGGATTCAGACCGGCATGATGTCGCAGGGGGCGGTCATGCGGTAACTGTTGCCTGCAGCGCTTTTAAACGGATAGGTGCCATGCCAGACAAAACTGGGGAATAACACCACCAGGCCCGGTTCCGGGCAAATCGCCTGCGCCACTTGTTCATGCTCACCAAGGTGCAGGGAAGTTTCGCCAAGTTTTAACCAGCCTTGCCGGTGCAGGTCGTCCGGCCGGATGCAGTCCGGTAAGTCGAGATAGGTACATGCTGACAACCAACCTTGCGGATGCACATGGTTGGTATGAAAGCCCTCATTGCCAAGACGCACTGACCAGCTGCCGGAGAAACGAAACTTGCCGGTGTTACGGCAAAGTAGTGGATGTTGCGCGTCAATTGGCAGCCGCCGGAGATACTCGTTGATGCGTTGTTCCAGTGCGGCGCGAAATTGCTGGATCACCGGATCAGGCTCTGCTAACAGCCTGCCGAGCGTTTGAGTTCCGCCGCGCACACTCTGATCTAAAGGCTGACGTGTGCTGGTGTGCAGTCGCCGGATCACCGGGTTTAGGACCGCCAGAAATTCTGCCAGATTTTGATAACCGGCTGGTGTCGGCAACGGCCTTGCGTCGATCAATGAAGAGTAGTTATTCAGCCAGTGGTTTTTTTCATCGCCCTGTAAGCGCCAGCATGTACCTAAATAGGCCCAGATCTCCTGGTCGTGTGGACTGAGCTCTTTAGCCTGTTGCAACAGCTGTTCAGCCTGCGCCGGTTGCTGTTGCCGGATAGCGTAATTGGCGGCGTCTATCAATGCCCGAACCCGAAATGCCGGTGGCATCTGCTGTTGTAAGGCTTCAGCGGTCAATACGGCTGCACCTGCCAAATCACCTTGTTTTGCCAGCTGAACGCCGAGTGCATGCAGCAAATCCGCCTGCCGGCCATGCAATACGATGCCATCCTGTAACAGCTGCGTGGCCGCCGGATCGTCACCAGACTGAATTAATAGTGTGGCCAGGGCGTAACGCAGGTTCAATGCTTGCGGATTTGCTGCCAGTGTCTGTCGGGTTAGTTGCAGGAATTTCGCCAGATCTTGCTGCTGCCAGTACAGCTGATTCAGTGCTTCGTGCGCACCGATATGCAGCGGTTGCAGGGTTATCGTCTGCAATAGCGCTGCTTCGGCGCCTGCGTCATTGCCTAAATCATGTTGCAGACAACCCGCCATAAAATGGAATTCGGCCTGTTCTGGTGTAGTCGTCAGCAGCTGATTAATAATGTCTGCTGAAGCCGCGGCTTGTTGACTTTCCCGCAGCAGCTGGGCTTTTTGCCAGAGTAGCTGTGTCTGTGCCGGCCAGCGTGTCAGCGCTTGGTCCAGCAGCTGCAATGCGGCATTGACCTGTTCAAGCTGTGCCAGGCAACTGGCCAGTGGTGCATAACAACGTGAGTCATCCGGGCGCAGTTGCAGTGCTTTTTGCAGTCTGTCTTTAGCCAGTTGCGGTTGTTGCTGACGCATTGCCAGCAGACCGGCATTGAGCCAGCTGTCGGCCTGATTTGGTGCTAGTTGCAGGGCCCGCTGATAGGCCTGCTCTGCGGCTTCATGTTGTTCAAGCTGTTGTAATAAATTGCCGTAATTCGACCAGACCGCACTTTGTGTGGGCGCGGCCTGCAGACTGCGTTTGAAATATTGCAGCGCCTGATCGGGCTGGCCTTGCTGCCGGGCACACAGCGCCAGCAGATGCAGCGCATCCGGCTGTTCCGGCTGCAACTGTAACGCCTGCAGCGCTAACTGCATGGCACGGGCCTGCTGGCCCTGGCTAAAAGCGGCAACTGCCGCCTGGAGGATTTGCTGAGCGTGCATCATCTACACTGAATTCAAAACAGAATGGCACTAAATTAACAGAAAAACAGCCAGAGCGGCCAGCGCGTCGCGCCGCCCTTATGCAGGATGTCAGCAACAGGCCCGGTTCCTGCTCTCCTGTTGCAAGCGTTCACAACGTGCGCAACGTTGCCGCGCCGGGTCTTGCTGCAACAGTTCGCGTTCGATCCGTGCTTCGCAGTCGGAGCACAGGCCGTATAGTCCCATATCCATTTGACTGAGCGCGGCCTGCACAAGCTCCAGCCGTCGGGTTTTCTGTTCCAGCTCTGGTGTCAGCCAATGCCTTAGTAGCTCAGGCCAGTGGCTGAGCGCCTGATGTTCTAATTGCAGTAACAGGTGGTCAAATTCGCCGGCATGGTCACGTTGCAGATAGGCAAAAATGTCCTGACGCAGCTGCTGAAGTTCCTGCTGTAACTGACCACGTAATTCCGGAACGAGCGACTTATGCATAACATCCTCAGCGGTGAAAGAAGAATGAGCCTGCAGTGTGGCAAAAGCCGATGGTTGTTGTGCTGATGCAGATCAAAGCAGGTTACGGTAGCTGTAAAATTTCTGCTGTCGCCTTTCGTCACGGCCTACTCCCCGCTGAGCGCGTGGTAAAGCTTCCTTGCATTGCAAAATTTTACTATGCTCGGCGGAAATAAATTCCACATAACCACGGTCTGGTGTGATATCGGTCGGTCATAAACCGATAAAACAAACCAAATGAGTGATACAACAAAAGGATAAAGCAGATGAATCAACAGCAAAAAGTCAAAGCAGCCTTAGGTGGTCTGATGTTGTCCGCCCTTGCCGGTTTAAGTGGTACAGCACAGGCGTTTCAGGCGACTGAACTGAGCGCCGGATATCAGCAAACGCCGGATGGTGCAGCGCAACAGGCCTCAGATCCAAAAGCAGCTGAAGAAAAAGCCAAAGAAGGTAAATGTGGCGAAGGCAAGTGTGGCGAAGGCAAATGCGGTGGCGATAAAAAAGCAGCTGCGGGTGCTGACAAAGCCAAAGAAGGGAAGTGTGGTGAAGGGAAGTGCGGCGAAGGTAAATGTGGTGGCGATAAAAAAGCGGCCACTGATAAATCCAAAGAAGGCAAATGCGGTGGCATGAATTAAGATGCCAAAACTAAAAGGGGTGGGGCTGGGGCTTCGGCGCGAGTTGCTCGCCCCTTTATTACAAAGCGGACAACAAAGTGGGCACGGCATCGATTTTATCGAAGTCGCGCCGGAAAACTGGCTCCCCTTTGGCGGCTCGCTGCGCCGCCAGTTTACTGAGATTGCATCGCATTACCCACTGATCTGCCACGGTCTGTCTTTGTCGATCGCCGGGCCTGATCCTTTGGATCTGCAGTTTTTGGCGCAGCTGAAGCAGTTTTTCCGCCAGCATCAGGTACTGCTTTATAGCGAGCACCTGAGTTACTGCTCCGGACAGGGCCATTTGTATGATCTGATGCCGGTGCCGTTTTGCCCGCAAGCCATTGATTATCTGGTGCCACGCATCCGGCAGGTACAAGATGTGCTGGAACAGGAGCTGGTGCTGGAGAATATTTCTTATTACGCCACGCCAGAGTCGACCATGACTGAGCTGGAGTTTTTGACTGAGGTGTTAGAAAGGGCCGACTGTGGCCTGCTGCTGGACGTCAATAATATCTATGTCAATTCCATCAACCACGGTTATGACGCCACCGCGTTTTTGCGGGCGCTGCCAACCAAGCGCATCCGTTATGGCCATGTCGCCGGTCACCTGCAGCAAAGCTCGGATTTGTTAATTGATACCCACGGCAGCGCAGTCAATGACCCGGTCTGG
>Ga0247724_1000296_pt1 | contig 12514 bp, 10 predicted proteins | sample OKSTACKMC2E_FD_182776 | JGI IMG/M metagenome (GOLD analysis project Ga0247724, IMG submission 182776) | Subsurface sediment microbial communities from gas well in Oklahoma, United States - OK STACK MC-2-E | ecosystem: Environmental > Terrestrial > Deep subsurface > Rock core/Sediment | place... | reverse complement strand
GGCCAGTAGGCTAGAAGAACTCTACGGCTAGCAGCGCTTGCCAGTTTTACCGCTGCTTAGCGCCGTATCGCAACAAATACTAGGCAATATAAACCTCCCTTTAATACCTGTCTAAAAATCACAGCATATGGAGTCATTTGTAACGCTTGATGCTGGGGAATATGCCGCGATACTGCAAAAACGAGTTTTTACACAGCCTGAGCGAATTGCAGACAATCAAATATGTTATGTACGGCGTGTGACGCCCAGCGCGCTTCGCTGACCGAACCTACACTCAAATCGCGGCGGTAGGTAGGTGCAAGCGTGAGCGCCGCCGTACAAAAATTAGTATATATTTTTCAAGGGGCTGCAACTGCTACACTCCAGCCCATCGAGAAAACTCAGCCCAGGTTATCCGCGTCGTACCAGACGCTGTATTTATCACCCAGCCATAAGTGCAGGCGAAACAGATAAGCGTTTGCCAGCAATAACAGTCCGCCGGCTAATGCCGGTTCATTCAATAAGCCCAGTAAACAAAACACAAAACCAAAACCGTGCGAAATCATTTCGACCCGAAAGGCCGCTTTGCGGCTGGGCCTGAAGCTGAAAAAATTCAGCGCGAACAGCCATTTCAGGCCGGTCGGTAACTGTTGCCAATCGGTGGATTTTTTATCCATGACAAAGTGCTCCTGAGTTAAGGTCATCACATCAACTTCAAACACCGCTGCCAGGCATTTTAACGTCTCAGTGCTGGGTTTATGGCCGCTTTCAATGCGCTGAATAGTCCGGACATTTAACCCGGACATCTGCGCCAATTGTTCTTGCGACAACAAACGGCTCAAACGTAATTGCTTCAAAATCATGGCATCACCTTGCAGACAGTGCAGCAGCACCTTAGCGTTTTAGCATACCTGACGGTGACGACGCATACCCGGCATTCACCTGACATCCGCCGGACAAGTACCCGACAGTTACCCGACATGGGCTATGGGGTTGGTGAGTTAGCGTTCAGACACCATATTTGCTCGCTGCTTATCCAGCAAAATATCAACATCATGCTGGTCCAGTTTTACTTCGAGCGCTTCCAGACTGGTGTTTAACTTTAAATCCATTTCGGCCTGATATAACGGCACTAAGCCATAGAAACGGATGGTGTTGCCATCTTTGGTGCGAAGTTTGTAGAAGTCGTCAGGTAGTAAAACCGAAGGCATCAGGATGACACCGGTAAACTGTGTGTCCGCGATTGTTTGAACCGGATTGCCGTTGGGGATGGTATGGCCCCAGCCAATCCAGGTCTTGTTTTGATGCGGCAACCGGCCGATTTTTTTTAACCAACGCACCGGCCAGTAATGGTTTTCGTTTTCAAAAGCTGCCGCTGAAATAGGCCAGTCTTTTGGCAATGCAATCATCAGCTCAACCCGGTTGTGATCTTCAAATCCTGCTTCCGGCATATGCATGGCTAAATCACTGACACCACTGGTGACGAGCAATTGATAGGGACGCTTCGCCGTTGCAGGGATCAGCAGCACATCAATATGTACCAAATCAGACACTTCTTCGTGCAGGACAGTTTTTACTTTTCCGACATGTTTCTCGACATGCGCCTCTATATCTTCCAGGTACTTTGCAGAGTGCTCCGGTTCAGTCAATGGCTTTGGCCGCAGTTCATGTTGAAAGATTGGTTGTTCCGGGCCTGATTGGTTGGTGGGGGTGTTGCTCACTGTGGTTCCTGGTGCATATTCGCCAGCTTGCACAATGTTGCACGCAAAGACGTATCCAGCAAAAACTATGGAGTGCACCACAGCTACTGCGGCAGCATTTACGCGGAGCATCATACAAGACCTGTTTGTGTTTACAGAGATTCAATATGTGTGCAGAAAAGTAAGCTGAATGATGTTGAAGCGCAAGACCAGCAGCCTGCAGATTGACTTGGGAGCCTGTCACGACATTGCTCATGACAAGGTAAGCATTGAGATGCTATCACTCCATTGTGGATTAGACATGTACGGCGGCGCTTCGCTGGCGCGTACCTACTCTCCAAATCGGATTTGTAGGTATGTGCAAGCGTCAGCGCCGCCGTACGTGGTTAAAAGTCAGCGCGGGTTGGCAACTGCAACAAAGCAAACTCCTGCCACTCGCTACTATCTTCGCCGGCATTGAGTTCACCATGAAAATAATCGGGCTGGGACAACAGGTCGTCTTGCTGAAAGTTGGTTTGAGATTCGACATAAAACGGCGAGGTGACTTGATCTGGCTGTGGCATCACGAAATCTCCGATGAATAAACAAAAGGGCTTATTAAGCTATAGCGGATTTTGCCGGCGGCGCAGAAAAAAAACGCCGGCATGGCCGGCGTGGGGAAAGGCTGGCGACCGACTTTGCAGGGCAGGCGGCCAGCGAGGCTTAACAGGTACTAAAGCTACTTATTCAAACAAATAGCGCGCATGAAAACGCAGATGTTCTTCGATAAAGCTGCTGATGAAATAATACGAATGGTCGTAACCGTGCTGAAAGCGGATATCGACTTTAGCGCCACTGCTGGCGGCTGCGTCAATTAAGGCTTCAGTGCGCAGCTGGACCGGATAAAACTGGTCTTTATCGCCTTGGTCCACCAGCATTGGCGGCACCATAGTCGCTTTGGCTAACAAAGCGCTGGCGTCGTACTCCAGCCAGTCAGCAATATTTTCACCAAGATAAGCAGTGAAAGCTTTGCGGCCCCAGTCACACTGGCTTGGCTGACAAATCGGCGAAAAGGCAGAGACCGAACGGTAAGCCGCTGGCTGGCGCAGTGCCAGCACTAAAGCACCGTGGCCACCCATCGAATGCCCGCTGATCGACTTCACCTGCGTCAACGGCAGCGCCACCGGTAAAATCGCCGGCAGTTCGCGGCTGATGTAATCGTACATTCGGTAATGCGCAGTCCAGGGCGCTTCAGTGGCGTTGACATAAAAACCGGCACCCTGTCCTAAATCATAAGCCGGGTCGTTAGCCACCAGTTCACCACGCGGGCTGGTGTCCGGGATAATCAATGCAATACCAAGTTCGGCTGCGATGCGCTGGGCGCCGGCCTTGACTGAAAAGTTCTCGTCGGTACAGGTGAGGCCGGATAACCAATACAGCGCCGGCACTTTTTGCGTTTCAGCTTGCGGCGGCAAATACACCGACAACTGCATTTTACAGCTCAGCGTATTGGCGAAGTGTTCAAACTTCAGCTGGCGGCCGCCAAACAGACGGGATTCGGCCAGTTGGGTTAATGACATACTCAAATCCTTGTCAAACACCCGGCACCTTATAGGTGCCGGGTCAAAAAATTAAAAGTGAATGACGGTGCGGATTGACTTGCCTTCATGCATCAAATCAAAGGCTTCGTTGATGCGCTCCAGCGGCATGGTATGCGTGATAAAAGTATCCAGCTCAAACTCGCCATTTAAATAACGTTCGACATAGTCTGGCAGTTCAGTGCGGCCTTTGACGCCGCCAAAAGCAGTACCGCGCCAGACGCGGCCTGTCACCAGCTGGAATGGCCGGGTGGAAATTTCCGCGCCGCTTGGCGCCACGCCGATAATCACCGACTCGCCCCAGCCTTTGTGGCAGCACTCTAAGGCCGAGCGCATCACGTTAACGTTACCTATACATTCAAAGGAGAAATCGACGCCGCCGTCGGTCATCTCGACGATGACGTCCTGAATCGGTTTGTCGAAGTTTTTCGGGTTGACCACATCAGTTGCGCCTAATTTCAGCGCGATATCAAACTTGGATTCGTTGATATCAATGGCGATGATGCGGCTGGCTTTGGCCATCACAGCGCCAATTACGGCCGACAGACCAATGCCGCCCAAACCAAAAATCGCTACGGTGTCGCCTTCCTTCACTTTGGCGGTATTCATCACCGCGCCCATGCCGGTGGTGACGCCACAACCGAGCAAACAGACTTTTTCCAGCGGCGCGGCTTTGTTGATTTTCGCGAGTGAAATTTCCGGCAACACTGTGTGCTCAGCGAAAGTGGAAGTGCCCATATAGTGGAAAATCGGCTGGCCGTTTTTGGAGAATCGCGTGGTGCCGTCCGGCATCAGGCCTTGTCCCTGGGTGGCGCGAATGGCCTGACATAAATTGGTTTTGCCGGATAAGCAGAATTTGCATTTGCCGCATTCCGGCGTGTAGAGCGGAATCACATGGTCGCCGACCGCAACGCTGGTGACGCCCGGGCCAACCGCTTCAACAATACCGCCGCCTTCATGGCCCAAAATACAAGGGAATTTGCCTTCCGAATCAGCGCCCGACAGCGTGTAGGCGTCGGTGTGGCACACGCCGGTGGCGATGATACGCACCAGTACTTCGCCTTGTTGCGGCGGCATTAAATCCACTTCTTCAATCGATAACGGCTGGTTTGGGCCCCAGGCGACGGCGGCGCGGGTTTTGAGCATTTGCATGGTTTAATTCCTTAGAGCTGTGGTGACAGAAGCAAAGCACAGCCTGGCTGTGATCACCATCTGCAGAGACAACAAGATGTCTCATTGTAATTTTTTCTTAATCGAAGATAATCAGGCAAAAATGAAAATGAGTTTTGCATAAATGAAAGAATGGCAAGGCGTGTCCGAATTTGTGGCGGTGGCGGAATTGGGCAGTTTTTCGGCGGCGGCGCGCCAGCTCGGAATGTCGGTGGCGCAGGTCAGCCGCAATGTGCGTGAGCTGGAGCAGCGCCTGCAGGTATTGTTATTGCAGCGCACCACGCGGCAGGTGCATCTGACTGAGCCTGGCACTTTGTATCTGCAGCAGTGCCGGCCTTTGTTACATGGTCTGGCACAAGCTAATCAGCAGTTGCTGGATTTACAGGGGCAGCCGTCAGGCCTGATTAAACTGACCGCGCCGGTGTTTTACGGTGAAACGGTGATTGCACCGTTACTGCATGATTTCTTGCAAAAATACCCACGCTTGCAGCTGGAAATGGATTTGACCAATGCCCAGCTCGATTTAGTCAAAGGCGGTTTTGACTGCGCCATCCGGCTCGGCCAACTCAGTGATTCAACTTTGCAGGCGCGAAAACTTGGCAGCCGCCGCGCTTTTCTGGCGGCAAGTCCAGCCTATCTGGCCGAACAAGGCATCCCGGCGCAGCTCAGCGATTTGGCTAACCATCGCTGCTTAGTCGGTTCAGTCGAGTACTGGCGTTTTGAACAACAAGGCCAAAAACTACAAATCCGCCCGTCGCCTTATATCAAATGCAACAGCGGCGTGGCGCTGACTGATGCTGCATTAAAAGGCTTGGGTATCACACAGTTGCCGGATTATTACCTGCTGCCGCATTTGCAGCAGGGCACGCTTGTGGAGCTTTTGCCAGATCTGCAACCGAAAGATGACGGCATCTGGGCCTTGTATCCGCTCAATCAGCATTTGCCGCAGAAAGTCCGCTTGTTATTGGACTTTTTGCAGCAAATGCTTGCCCTACCGTTGATGAAGTCTGCGCTCTAATCAGCTTGTGTGACAGCGTTGGCAGGTTCTGCAGTAGTTTTTTTCAATTTAAAATCTTCCAGCACCAGGTAGAGTACCGGGATCAGTAATAAGGTGATCACAGTAGCGAACAAGATGCCAAAAGCCAGCGACACCGCCATCGGTACCACCACTTTTGCTTGCAGACTGCGTTCCAGAATGATTGGTGCCAAACCTAAGAAAGTGGTCAGCGAGGTCAGGATAATGGCGCGGAAGCGTTGCGTGCCGGCATCGACTACCGCGTCCCTTAATGCGGCACCCCGTTCACGTGCTTCGTTAACAAAGTCGACCATGATCAGGCTGTCGTTGACGACCACGCCGGCCAGCGCGATTAAACCAAACACCGACATAATACTCATGTCGAGGCCCAGCACCACATGACCGACCATAGCGCCAACCAGCCCGAACGGGATCACACTCATAATCAGCAGCGGTTGGGAATAGGATTTTAACGGCACTGCCATCAGCGCATAGATACAGAACAGCGCTAGCAAGGCGGCCAGCATTAAATCGCGAATGGCATCAGACTCTTCCAGACTGGCGCCGCCCAAGCTGGTTTGCAGCCCCGGATATTGGTCCGGTAAGGTTTTCAGCAAGCCTTCCTGCAGTTCTTTAATGATCTTGCCCGGTTCTACCCGGTTTTTATCCACGCTGGCACTGACAGTGACAGCCCTGACACCGTCGACGCGGGTGATGGCACTATAAGACGGCTGCAGTGTGTAGGTCGCGATCTGGCCAAAAGGCACTTCGCCGCCTGCGGCTGTGCGAATTCGCATTGATTCCAAAGCCCCCAGTGATGAGCGCTCCGAACGTGGATAACGCACCATCACTTTGACTTCTTCGCCGTCGCGTTGCAGTCGCTGCACTTCAGCGCCATAAAAGCCGTAGCGCACCTGGCGGGCTAAGTCAGTCAGGCTGATGCCCAGCAAATCCGCTTCTGGCTTCAGCGCCAGCACGATTTCATCGTTGCCGCCAAACAGGTTGTCGTCGATATCAAATACGCCATCATATTGCGCCAGCGCCTGTTTCAGTTGCTGGGTGGCTGCTTGCAGGGATGTCAGATCTGAACCCTGAATTTGTAGCGACAAATCACCGCCCTGACCGCCGCCACCCATTGAAGCGGCATTGATTTTAAAGCTTTTTACACCCGGAATTTCCGGCACTTGTTCGCGCCAGCGATTGGCAATTTCAAAGCCATCGATTTCACGGCCTTCGCTTTTTTCCAGCTCAACCACCAGTTGCGCATTGGTGTCGCTATTGAGAAAGGCCAGCCGGTGACGGACTACATCCTGATTGTATTCACGGCCGAGTTCGGCATTGGCGCGTTGCAAAGCGGCTTCAATTTGTTTTAACGCAGCGGCTGTAGCTGGGCCGGAGGCGCCTTCTTCCATCTGCAAGTTGGCCTGAATAAAGTCGCTGGGTAGGTTCGGGAAAAACACCCAACGGACAAAACCGCCGCTAATCAGGCCAAAGGTCAGGAACAGGGCAGCGCTGAATGCAGCCATCGTGATATAGCGATTATCCAGACAAGCTAACAGCCAGGGGCGGTAACGCAGGTCAATAAAGTTTTGCAGACTGCGGCTGGTCGCTTCGCGGATTTTGCGTAGTTGATCACTGCCAAAACGACCCAGAGCGTACAGGCCGGTTTTTTGCCGGTCCCAGGGTTTGGTATTCATCCGCACCAGATGCGCTGGCAGGATAAATTTCGACTCAACAATAGATAACAATAAGCACAACACAACGACCCAGGCGATGGAACCCCAAATCGCCGACTGAGCGCCGCCGACCATTAACATCGGCGCAAAAGCTGCGACCGTTGTCAGCACCCCAAAAGTCGCCGGGGTTGCCACTTTCAGCGCGCCGCGGATCACGGCTTGTTCAGATTTGCCGTGTTTTTCCATCTCGCTGTAGGCACTTTCACCGATGATAATCGCATCGTCGACGACTATGCCAAGCACCAGAATAAAACCGAACAAACTGATCATATTGATCGAGACATCAAACCAGGGCAGCGGCAACAGGGCAAGCGCACCGAGGAAACAAATCGGAATGCCCATCATGACCCAAAAGGCGATACGGAACTCGAGGAAAATCGTCAGCGAGATCAGCACTAATAAAGCGCCCATCAGCATATTATCGGTCATCAGGTCTAGCCGGCCCTGCAGGTAGTAACTGGCGTCGCCCCAATAGTCGAGGCTGACAGTGTCCGGCAGGCTTTGTTTGCGTTCTGCGACATATTCCTTGACCGACGCGGCGATTTTCAGCGTGTTATCTTCACCGATAGCGTCGACCCGCAAAGACACCGACGAGCGGCCATCAAAAGTGCTGAAGCGCTCAGTTTCGGTAAAATCATCGCGGATGTCTGCGACGTCACTGAGCATGACTTTACTGCCATCCGGTTTTTTCAGTAACACAATGCGCGAGAAATCTGCGAACACATAAGCCTGGCCTTTGGCGCGCAGCAACATATTGCCGTTTTCTGCTTTGACCGCACCGCCGGGTAAATCTACTGAACTGGCTCTGACGGCGGCAACCACCTGCTCAAACGTCAGGCCATATTCACGCAGACGTTGCTCTGGTACATCAATCGAAATTTCATAAGGACGGGCGCCGACCACTTCAACTTTGTTGATGCCGGGGCGTAATTTCAGCTCGTCGCGGATATCTTTTGCCAGCTCTTTTAAGGTTGCTTCTGCGACATCACCATGCAGCGATAACCACATCACGTTGCTGGTAAAACGGGTGCGGTAGACGACGGGCTTTTCGGTCAGCTCGGGCAGGGAAGAAATAGAGCCGACCTGGGTTTTTATCTCATCCATCACTTCCTGAATGTCATAGCCGCTGTCCACTTCTGCAATGACGGTGGCTAAGCCTTCTGAAGCGGTGGACGTGAGTTTTTTAATCCCGTTAACCTGACGCAGACTCTCTTCAATTTTATCAATGACACCGGATTCGACTTCTTGTGGTGCGGCGCCGAGATAAGGCACCCGGATAGTCACCTGTTCCAGTTTAATTTCCGGAAACACCTGCTGTTTGATGGTAAAAGCTGAAGCCAGACCCGCAAGTACCAATAACATCATCAATAAATTGGCCGCGACATGGTTGCGGGCGAACCAGCCAATAGCGCCGCTGTTGTCACTCATGGTTGGGTTGCTCCTTGTGCCTTCGCTGCGTCAGTCGCTTCGGTTCTGACTTGCATGCCGGGGATAGGATTAGCCAGCGGCGATACCACCAGCTGGTCACCCGCTTCTGTACCACCGGCGATGTAAGCAAAAGCCTGATCGGCCCGGTCCAGCCGTACTGTACGGAGTTGCAGTTTGAGCGCTTTATCCGCGACCAGCACCTGATGGCCGGGTTTCAGCAGATGCCGCGGTAGCTGCATCACCGCGCTGGCGGTCCGGCCAGTGATGTTTGCCTGCACAAACTGACCAAAACGCAGCGGAGTGCCGGTTTGAGCGCGGCGGTATGGATCATTTAATTCGGCAACGGCATGGATCACCCGGCTTTGACTGTCCAGCACACCTTCAGTGCGCACCAGTATGGCTGGCCACTGCTGCGCCGAATCATCCTGTAGTGACACTTCGAGCTGTAAATTGCTTTGCGCGGTCACGCCCAAATCCTTTAAATCAGCCAACGTCAGTGGTAAACGCACTTCAGCGATTGCTGTGTCGAGCAATACTCCAAGCTGACTGCCCCGACTGACAAACTGGCCTAAATTGGCTGCCCGGCTTTTCACCATGCCGCTGTAGGGGGCACGGATCTCAGTACGGCTTAAATCGCGACGGGCTCTTTCCAAATCCGCTTCGGCACTGTTCACTTTAGCCAAAGCACTGGCTAATTGAGGTTTTCGCAGGCCCAGTGCCGGTGCTTTGCCACTGGTAAAGTTCAGCCAGTCGCGCTCAGCCACTTTGGCGCGGGCGCGTTCCTCTTCCAGCGCGGCTTTGGCGGTTGCCAGTGCCGCTTCTGCCGCTTTTACTGCGGTCTGGTAATCGGCGGGCTCGATGCGGACTAAGACGTCACCGGCCTGAAAAAAACCACCGGCGACAAAGGCGTCGGCAATAGCAGTAATTTTGCCATTGACCTCACTCACCAGCGTGGTTTCGGTTTTAGCCTGCACCGTGCCCTGCGAAGCGACCTGATAAGTGATGTCCTGAAATGTCAGCGGTTGCAAACTGACCAATGGGGGTAGACGGGGTTCGGTTTTTTTCTCTGGCGCTTTGCGCGCCATCGACAAGCCAATTGTGGCGGCGATTGAAAGGATAAGGATAAGGCTCACCCATAACCACTGACGATTTTTCTTCTGCTGCATAAGGTCCTGCTGTCTGCTGACAAAGAGATGACCAGTATAGTAACGAAGCAGATACAAAGTAGTTCAGTGAACGCTAACTGCGAATTGTTACAAAATGCTTCAAAACACAGGGCAAGCTGTGTGGATAGCTGGGTGCAGAGACAGCCACACAAGGCACTGTCTCTGCCAATATTCAGGCGCGGCCGCGGGTCGCGGTGGCGGGTGAAATACGGGCCGCGATCAAGGCCGGATAACTCACTGCCAGCTGACCGACCAGTAACAAGGCGGCGCAGCCAATCAGCAGCAGGCCTGGTGTCAGCGGTGTCATGGCAAAAGTGCTGACCAGCCAGATATTCAAGCCAATAGCACCACCAATGCCAAGCACCACGCCAAGGCTGCTGATCAGCAGGTTTTCCAGCATAAAAAACCGCATGATTTGCCACTGACTGGCGCCGAGCGCGCGGCGCGTGCCGATTTGGCGGGTGCGGCGATTGATGCTGAACATGGCAAGGCCAACGATGCCAAAACCGGTGACGAGCGTCAGCACGATAATGACTGTCAGCAGGATATTGTTGGTGGCCTGATGTTCGCGGTAACTCTCGGCGCGGGTTTCGGTCATGGTTTTGACATTACGGATAATGCGCTGTTTGTCGTTGTCGGCCAGCATTTTTTCAATCTGTGGCATCAGCGCATCACGCCGGCCCGGCTCAGTGCGGATAAATAACCGCGAGCCTTTATTTTCCAGCTGACTCGGCACCAATGACGCGTGTTCCGTATTGTCCCAGCCATTCCACGGCGATTGCAGGCTTTTGACAATGCCGGTCACCTGCATCGGATCATGGTTGTTGATATACACCGTCTGGCCCAGCGCTTTTTTCCAGTCGCCGTCAAACAGCTTTTCCGCCAGGGTTTGTGTGATGATGATTTTCGGTGGCCATTTATTGCTGGAGCGTTCGCGCCAGCTGATGTCGCTTTCGCTGAAGTTTTCGCCGGCCAGTAATTCAACACCGAGTGCAGCAATCCCTTGGGTATCGACAAAATAAATCGCGGTACCGGTGCCGTCGACATCATCGCCCGGTTTGGTTTGTAAGCCCATCGACCAGCCGCCGCCACTTAAAGGAATGGCGTTGATTTGCGTCGCAGCCACCACGCCCGGTGTTTTGCGGATCTGGTCCAGATCCCGCGCCAACGCGCTTTGCAGCGGATAGTTTTCACCAAACACAGTGTTACTTAAATAAAAAGTGTTTTGCTCATCAACGCCGCTGGCTCTGGCCATCTGGCGGTTGCGCTCCTGCATCATAAAGATGGCGTTGACCATAATGGTCAAGGTCAGGGCGATTTGCAGCGCAATCAATAAAGCGCCGATTTTGTTGCGCATCAGAGCGCGCAGCATAGGTCCGAGTTCTAACATGATGGGCTCCTTATTGCGCTTTAAGTTGTTGTGACGGCTGCACCTGACAGGCGCGCCAGGTCGGGTACAGGCCGGCCAGAATGCTGGAGCCAATCGCCAGCAAAATCGCCAGCAGCACCATATTCACATCCAGCACCGCCAGTTCCGCCATCCAGTCGCCATACATGGACTTCACTGCCTCTAAACCGAGCCAGGCCAGCACTAAACCCAACAAGCCACCGGCCAGGCCAATACAGCCGGATTCGACCAGATGCTGCAGGAATAAATCGCGCCGGCTGGCGCCTAAGGCCTGACGCACGCCAATTTCACTGGCTTTGCCGAGGAATTTGGCCAGCAGCAGCCCGACGGTATTCAGCAGGCAAACGGTTAAAAACATCAGTGCCATCGCCATCATCATGCTGGCATCTTCTGATACCACTTCGCGTTGTTCCAGCCAGGTCATCACGTCGCTGAGTTTGTTGTTGCGGGTGCGGGCGAAACGGCCGAATTTGTGCTGCTCGTCGGCATAAGCGTCGATGTAACTCTGGTATTGCTCGACGTCGGCTTTGGTCGGCAGCTCGACCCACAGCTGGGTCCAGATACATTCAGAATCGAGGTAGGCTTTAAAGCCGGATTCGGTTGGTTTCCAGCAATTGTTATTGCCTGACTGGCCCAAAATTTGTTCCGCCATCAGGCTGAATGGCACAAAAAACTCTTCACTGTCCTGAAAAGCGCCGGTGCTGATGTCATAAAAGCGCGGTTGTGGCTGCCAGCGTTTAATCACGCCTGCGATGCGGAAATCTTTGCCAGCCAGGCGCAGCGTCTGGCCGGTGGAATCTTTGCCGCCGAATAAACGCTCATTGATTTCTGCGGTGATCACCACAACAAATTCTTTATTTAAATCAGCCTGTTCATCCCAGCCGCTGCCGTATAAAAACGGCACATCAAACATCGGGAAAAAGTCGGCGCTGTTGGCGCGGCCTTGCGCCATAAATGGCAGCGCTTCTTTGTCGGCCGGTTCAATTACGCCGGCGGCGCCGGTGGCGATACTTTGGCGCGGTGCCTTTTTCGCCTGCCATAAAGCAGTGGCGTCGCGGTAAGTCAGCTGGTCCGGCGGGTCGCCGTTGTCAAAATACGGGTCATTCGGGTCCCAGGCATCGAGCTGGACATAAAACAGCTGGTCGCTTTTTTGCGGAATAGGGTTGGCCGACATCAGGTAATTCACTGTGATGGTGGTCATGGCCGCGCCAATCCCGAGCGCAATTGCCAGCACCATCAACAGGCTCATGCCCCAGGTGCGTTTTGAGCTGAGCCAGGCCAGCTTCAGATAATAGCTGAACATAAAGCCTCCTCAGACCGCGGCCAGATTGTGAA
>Ga0247724_1000295_pt1 | contig 12539 bp, 21 predicted proteins | sample OKSTACKMC2E_FD_182776 | JGI IMG/M metagenome (GOLD analysis project Ga0247724, IMG submission 182776) | Subsurface sediment microbial communities from gas well in Oklahoma, United States - OK STACK MC-2-E | ecosystem: Environmental > Terrestrial > Deep subsurface > Rock core/Sediment | place... | reverse complement strand
TTCGTAAGTCGTCGATAAGTCAACTGCCTTGGCTAACTCGTTGACAGACTCGCTGTGCTGTTTCTTATCCTTGTGCTTTTTGAAGACCATCTTGGGATGCGCCTTCTTGAATTCATCAAGGACAGTTAAAATTGGGTTATCGGGTCCAGTGGAGACACGGATGTGTGAGTTGTCAGGAAGTTTATCCAGGACTTTACGTACCTGTTCAACTCCTGTATCAAGATCTTTAGTTTTGACAACAATAGTCTTGAATATTCGTGCGCGTTTGTTCTCAATGAAATCAAACCAACTGTCACCTTCTCGCCGAAGATAGCAGACAACCGCACCTTTTTTACCTTCTTCACCATGGGCTATGCGATCAAAGCTACCCTGGACAATGATTCGATCACAAGTCTTGAACGTATGATCGTGTCCGATGTTGATGAAGTAATTGATAATGGAAAGATACCACTGGGTGTCGTGCTTAAGGGGGTGCTCTCCAAGGTCAGGAATTTGAAAATCAAACATGCCGTGCATGCAGGCAATATCGATCTTATCGAGCTGATGCATCTGCATCAATTCAATCACCTGCTCTTTACAAGCCGCGGCAGATCCTGCCCATTCATCCGGAACATACAGTATGCTTAGACCTAAGTCATCCATTTTCTCAATGGAAAGCACACTCATGTATTTATAGTCTAGCCTACCTTCGTAGGCTAGAGCTATTGGGGTAAATAGTTCGGATTGATCGTAATCGTGTCCCGGCGTACCTTTGAGGTTTCTCAACTTGATGTTATGTTTCGCACAAAAGCTCATCAGCTCTCGCATCAATGTCGTCACTCGCACAACATCAGGGCTCTTAGAGTCCTTGTATGAGTCAAAGATATCGCCAGCCAGGAAAATGATATCTAAGTCAACGAATCGAGAATCAGGTTCAAAGTTACCGAAGTACTCCCGAAAAGATCCACAGATATACGCAGTCTCATTGAGATCATTGAGCATGTGTATATCTGAGATCGTTAGATAAGAGATATCCTTCTTGATCATCAGTCGAAGCTCAACTCACCCAAGAAGTCATCAGTAGGTCCACTGGTTTTGTTTTCCTGCTCAACTGGCTTGATACCGTAGTACTCGTGCATTTTCTTGATCTTTGCATTAGTCTCACGGGGATCAGGAGTGTTTTGGAACATATAGCTAATTTGCTGAGCCAGACCAACTTGCAGGGTGGTCTTAGCGACATGAGGCATCCCTGGAGAGCGCTCGATGTATTCTTTGTTCAGTGCTCGCAATCCTGCACGGTTACTGGGTTGAGCGATGTTCATGATGGATGTATCCATCAGAGCAGGGACTGTGAAAGCAACAGTACCATCGGGTTCAACCACATCGACTTCACCAGTAGGACCTCCGGCTACCTGACACCAGAAGTTATAAGCTTCGTCATGCAGGCGCTCTGGTGTATAGCCAGGAGGCAGACGCTTATAGGCTTCTCCTGAAACCACAGGCAGGAAGTTACGACGAAACTGTTCTTCTGGGAACTTGCGCCGTTCTGTCATTTTCGGAGTACTCAGATCAGCGACAGCGCGCTCACTGTCTTGCAAGATCCGCATAGATTCTTGGCGTTGCATCTCAGCGATGCTTCCAGCCAGGCGAGGGTTTTTTGGTTGGTTCATGGTGTAACTCCTAAAGATTATGTTCGAAGGGCAATCGAGCGTTCAAACTTGTTATTGTCGGATATATTGATCTGATTGACCAAGTTAACGGGAAGGGCTCCATCCTGTTGAACTTCAACATAAAGTCGGATAGAGTAACTGGTGGTTGTGACCTGATTATCAATCAAGGCACATTCAATGTCTACGTCATCGAAGTAACGCAGCAAGTAGGGTCGAAGCCGAACTCTCAGCTGGTTGATGATCTCGTTGGGATCAGTCTGATACTGCTGAATAATCCAGGGAAACGACGTTACCTGATTAAAAAAAAGATATGACTGGCTGTGCTCTGCTTCAAAGAAGTCAGACATCAGACAATCGAGTTTCTTAGCCGGGTCATGAATATACCCGGCGTCGATGGATGGATATGGGGCGGCCATGGTAGAGTACTTTCGTTTTGTTAAACTTACAGTCCATACCATTGACCGCCCGTGTGAATTTTAGCAAACCATGCACTTATTTGAAGTGTCGATAACATTGATGGTCGACGAAGTTTCAGTCACTTCGATCGTATCGCTGTTGGTGTATTCTTCACGCAGTTTGCGCACGGTGGCTTTTGATACCGATTTCACGATCTCCGAGACAATCGATTCACATTTGGAACAAACACAGGCATAGCGATAGACATATTTCATATCCTTGGCCTTAGTTCCGTGCTCACTCACTGGCTTCGCATAGAGATCCATGTTAACGCCATAGTACGCGATACACTCGTAGCCCAGCTCGGCAATCTTGTCTTTCAAAGACTGCTCTTTGGAAGCAACATAATGATCGACTCGGCTTTGTAGTCCGGCATTGACAGCCATGTCACGAAGATTCAAACGACCTAGTGTCTCATCCCCGCAATAGCGGGCCAAGATACAGATCTTTTTCTTTTTGGCGTGAGACGCAATAATAGGTCCCAGGTCTCGAAGATCCTCAGCAGAATCGATGTAGAATACAGAAGCTTTTTTCATGTCAATTTTCCTTTCAATTAATAAGCAGTAATCTTCAGGATCTCTTCGGAGATCCTGAAGATGTGCTTTAAGTGATCAAATCACCACGAAGCGATGTAGTGTCGGCACCTGCAGCTTGCAATGCGCGTTGCATATACCAGCTGTCGATGATATCGAATTGCTCTTCGACATCCAACTCACGATCGCCTTCCTTAAGTTTCTCGAAGTACTCTGTATGCACAAAGTTCTTCTCATCACCCTCACCAGGCTGCTCCATGAAGACACCGTTAACAACACGACGATAGTCGTAATCGTTTTCTCCGATGGCAGTTGGATCAGGAGCTGGTTGAGAATGGCTGTAGCCATCAATCTGTTGCTTGATGACCTTGCGACGGATCACAGGGTCAGCCAACAGGAATCGCTGCATGCGAAGTCCCACTGCCTGGAATTCCCCTAGATCCACAGGACGATAGATGCTATCACTGCGCCGCACCCCAGTGACAGCACGAATAGCAGCTCGCGTTCTACGCAAAGCAGCACTGGAGTTGATCTCTTCAAAGATCCGCTTGGAGCGATCGAGAAAATCGCGAGCGGTCCCTGTAGTGACTTTCTCCAAGTGCTCCATGGTGCGTTCATATTTATCACGAAGATAAGTTCTGAACTGTGTGTCTTCGATCGGGTTGAAGATTCGGTCAACCGTGTCGATGTCAGATACACGTCTCATGCTAATTTGCATTTGACTCCTCTTGAATTAATGAACTCTCTTCTCAGCTTTCCAACTTGACAGAGATCTCGTTGGTGTACTTGGTAGAGATTTCTGTATAGCGCAACATGCGCGTGATGGATTTGCTCAACTCTTCATGGCGCAGGATGAAATCATACTCTACGCTCTTGAACAGATAGCTGAACATTGTGAATACCCCGGCCGCTTCGATAGCCAGGATACGGTGCTGGTGACGAGTCAGATCCATCAGGTCCTTGTAGATGACCTCATTGTTCTGAATCATGCGTGTCAGCATTTGCCGGGCCAGCACAGCGTTTGCGCTCAACAGACGATCCAGGCTATGGATTTGGTCATTGACATCACAAGCCAGCTTGGAGATCCACTGATAATTGTCCGTGGTGTTCGAGAAGACACGGATCAATGTGCAGATGTGACCGGCGTTATTGAGGAAGCTGCGTAGAGTACTGAACGAGTCTTCGTTCTTATACTCACTCACAGTCTTCGTCGTCTGGATCAACAAACGAGCAATGTACTCTTTGCGATCCATGGAATTCGCCTTCAACACTGTCTTGGTATCCGTGGAGCCCAGGTAACGACGCAGGTTCTCCACTTCAGTCGGATCACGCGAGTCGATCTTGATCAACTTCGAGATCTCGTCCGAATACCCATTGACAGGGATCTTTGCCTCCACAGGACCGTTACCCACTGCAGCTTTGATCAGCCGACGAATGGTCTCAGGAGTTTCCATGTGTAAAGATCGAGCTACATCTGAAGGCATGCCTGTTTTGACGGCAAGCAATTCAGTCGTAGAAGGCAGCTGACCCAACCGTTGGGTCGAATGCAGCGTATAGCAAATTGCCGCCATGATGGATTTCAGGAACGAGCTGCTGTTGCGTAGGTTCCACTGCGCAATGGCGTTGAGTACGTTCTCTTCATAAGCGGTGTATTTGCGCCGATTCAGCAGATTGTGAATCTGGTTGATGTCCTCCGGTGACATTACGTTACCTAGATTAGAGTAACTCTCATCTAGAATGGGTGGTAGTGTGGTGATCTGGCCTTGTTGTACCAGAGTCATGATATCCAGGACAAGTTCGTCCAGGTCAGTATGACAGACTGTGTACATCACAGCAGGTTTGGTTTCTTGGTTCATAATTGCCTTAGTTTTAGGTCTTTAAATTGTGAATGCCTAAGAGCGATTGATTAAGACGCACATAAGCTTACATGTACTGAACCCCTGAAGGGCCCAGTACATTTAACTACATGGTCACTTTTTCCCTGTCCTTCTAGCGATTCTGTAGGCTGCATCGTTTTGCGCCGTACGGATAGCCCTCGTCACTTGTTCTTCAACTGACTTGGCTGGATCGACGCGAAATGCAGCATATTGTTTCACTGCTTTTTCGCAGATGATCCTTCCTTTTGTATCCAACCTCTGGCCGGGCTTCAGACCAAACTTATAAGGCTTAACCTCAGTTGATCTTGGCGGAGCCATGTCGAATGCATTGAGAATCTTTTTTCCAGACATCCTCTCAATTCCCTTTACCTAATTATGTATACTTTCACTAAGCTAGCAGAACTCTGCACATTGCTCAAGTAAAGTATATACGTGTGAATAATTTTAGAAACGGTACATATACACACCTAGAATTAACTAGGTGTGTATATGACTTACTTATGTTCCATATTGAACGGCTTCCGCATTGAATTGAACGAACACTTCAGTCATTGCAGAGTTTACGGTCTCTATATCGCAATTGTGTCCATTGTATCCAAACGTCGCACGTTTGTCATGGAGCGTGTCAAGCCAAACGGGTTTCCCAATTTTGTTGTGCAACAAAGTTGAAATTTCGCTGGCGATATTGATGGTCATGTGTTCTTTAAGGACAACAGTAAATCGTCTCATGGATTGAACCTTTTTAGTTAGGATGAGTCATTCGTTAAACAACTCCAGGATACGCTGCGCTATCAGTGCGAGTAAAGATCCAGATATCCCTACAAGTACGCTCACCACAAAGTGGCAAACATCTCTATCCCAACCAGTCATGTAATCTTTACCGAATACCAGGTCATCCATCACATAAAGAATCACCATAGTCACAAGGAGTAACACGATGAATATGATAGCCGGTACTGTCATGTTGAAAACACTTCGTCTAGGATGACAGGGTGGTCGAACACACGTAGCCTCCGCGATTCCACTCCTTTGCCACTGGATTTTACGAAAAGAAAAAAGTTGTAACACAGAAGCCCCCGAAGAGACTTCTGTGTACTTAGTTAAAGATGCTGTTAGAAGCAGCCCAGATCATAAAGATACCGACCGCAAAGATAATCCAACCGACTGCGCGGTCAATCATCTTTGCTCGGCGCAAGCGATGGTCTTGCTTTTTCTGTAAAGCTCGACTTTGCTTTTGCATAGCTTCGCCATTCAAGAAGTTCTTAGCAAATTTCTTGAAGTCTTCAGATTCAAACCACGACATAGTTTCCTTTTGGTTAAGTTTGCTTAGAGACAAAATGGATGATCGTCAATGAGACAATCAAGATAATGGCTGTCAGTACTTTATCCCAGAACTTACGACGACGTTCTTGGCGGTTCATTTCTTCCAGCCATTCTTTTCGTACTTTTTCACTGACATTCTTGGAGATTCTCTTGAAGTCGTTGGATTCAAAGAAAGACATGATTATCCTTGCGGGAATGTGTCAGGTTAAAAACACTACTAGGAACAGACGGAGGCCGAACCTTGAAAGTGCCACCGCTAGCTAGTGTGAACTTAGGGATTTCTACTGGGACATCTTTAACCGTTATCTCCAGTTCATACAGACCACCGAATAGCTCGTAGTATTCAAGCATCCGAATAGCACCGTACCCGATCGCTGGTTTATCAAGCCTTTGTCCGGTATAGTACCTGGCCTGAGCTAGGAAGACGGAATTAGCGCTACTGTGGTTGGCTCCCTGGTCCAAGCAGAACTTACAGATAACCGGAAAAGCTTCTTCATCCAGAGGTCCGTAGTAGTCCTTGATACGGACACGTACTTGGATACCGATCTTCTCACAGATGACTAAGATAGTCTTGAGTCGACGACTTCCGACGGAAGTTTTCGACCAAGCCTTATACAAAGACGTCTTTTGAGCGAATACTGTCTTGATGGCTGTGCGACTAAAACCAGTGAGACCGATAATATCTCGATCAGTCAGCTTCAGTTGCTTTCGCCGAGCATTGATTTCATCGATCAAGATCGAGTTGATTTTCAACGCTTCGACGTCCCTCAATGTTTTTTGTTTTTCCATCTCTTGTCTCAGGTGTTCAATCGGAAAGTGGTGGAAAGGCAGGGATTGGTTTAAGATGAATTGTCTTATCATCAGGAAACTTCTTTTCCAATGTTTCCCGATGTCCTTGGACCGCTTGCTGAATAGCAGCGAAGTCTTCGTACGAAAAGGTGTAAATACCGATGCGCACTGTGGTTGTCTTAGATGGATGATTGTCCCTGGTGAGGGATTCAACATACACCGAGCACTTATTCGTGCTTCGCTCGGTACTCGCTGTCACCGTTGCTTCAGTGATTAGTTTTTCGCACATCTTGATTTTCCTTAATAGTCATTAGTAGATTCAGTGAATTCCACTGTCACGTCGATGGGTGACGGATCTGGAACATGTGGTATGTAAATCGTGATGTAAAAATCAGCCGTGGTGTAATCATCAGTAGTCATCAGGTTATACGGATTTTCCTTGATATGGATGTAGAGCCGGGACACCACACCCAATTCAGGACACTTGGAGATTTCTTCCTTGATGATTTCCGTGAACTTAGTCAGGTTCTCCGGATTACGATTGATACTACCTTCGGTCCACTTCAGACGCTCGTTCAGATTCATGACGAGAAACATGCTTCCGTTTCTCATCTGTTGCTCGGCCTTCGGAACTCTGTCGCCGGAAAAGGCGTCCGTGATTATCTTACACAGAGCTTTCCCAGTCTTAGTGCTGAACTCGTTTAGTCGACGAGCTTTCCAAGCCTTCTCTTCTTCCTTTCGGCGCTGCTTTTCAAGTTGCTCTTGGTGAATAGCCCTTTCGGTGTTTTCACGAATTTGCTCAACAGTCCAGCGACGAGGTGTAGGAGGAATTGGTTCAGGGACTTCGGGCTCGTAAACTTTCAGTTTTTTAGCCTTCGATTTCTTATCTTTAGGTATTCCTTTCGGATTACGGTTACATGACGCTAGTCCGCATAGGAGAAAGACGATGATGCCTGCGAGAACTAGATAAATACCAACATTTGACATTTTTATTTCCTTAAGATTTGACGACCAGGCGGTTAATGGCTTCGACGGCACGAGAGACTTCCGTCACCCGGCGTTCAAGTTGAATGCGCGCCCGATGGTACTTGCCTTTGAGTCCCCGGAATTCTTTTTCCATGACGGTGAAATTACTTTCTTTCGAAAGAACTTCCTTCATCACTCGAATGTATTCCTTCGCGCGTTCTTCACTGACAGGGAATTTGTCATTGATAGCGGAAAAATATCGAGTGAAGTTTTCCATTGAGTTCGGATGGAACTTTTGGAACTGGGTATTCCAGAAAGAAAATTCAACTTCCGTCAATGAGATAATTTTGATTTCCATATTGAGTTTCCTTTTAATTCAAAGACCGGAATCCAGGTATTCGAGATCCTCGTTTTCACGATTTACGATCTTGAGATACATTTGCCAGACAATGTTTGCGTCAGCAACTGACATCCACTTCCATTCCTTAGCGAAGTTTTCGACTTTGCTATTGGCGCGGTAACAATTGGATGTCACGAATTGATCACTGACAAAGCAGCATTTTTCATCTCGATCATGCTCAACTTCAATACCTGTATTTGTCTCAAGAGGCCGAGCATTCATGACTAGCCATCTGTCAATGATTGCCTCCATTTCACTAAGCTTAACAGTGCCGTCGGAAACAATTCCCATAATTTTCTTTTTATGGGTTTTGTACTTCATAGGTTTGCTGATCAGCTCAGTGATCATGACTCCTGAATTATGATAGGACGCGAAGAATCGGAAATAGACTCCAGCCTTCAGTTCCTCGACTTTCTTGATGCGAAAGCGCTCCAGCTTAGCCATGCGAATCGCCGCGCTTAGGTGATCTTTATGTTCCATTTTGAGTTTCCTTTTGATTTGATAATGAGGGAGGGGTTTTGAATGTGGTTTCGCGAGTCGAGGGATCGTAGCTCAGATATTTTAAATTGGCGGCTATCTTGGCGTCGAAGTTTTTACCGACTCCAAAGAAGTCAAACACTTTCAACAAAAATGATCTGAGCATACAGTTTCCTTTAGACGTGTTGTTTGCGTTGCACTTGATGTTCGTTGACCATGTAGTTTTCCATAGCCTGATAGCTTTCCAACTGACAGCCATTTTCATGGAACATCGTTTCCGCAACAAAAACAATGTCCTTGAGACGCCCTTCGACGATGCGCATCTTCGCGGAGAGCCACGTCAGTTCATTGAGTCGGGATTGCTTGGCGTCAAAAATAAAATAACGACGCTTGTCGAAGACCAGAGAAACATTCAGGTCTTGCAAGCCTGAATCCTTCGTCATTGCCTTGGTAAAGAAAGATGAATTCGCATGGAAGGAAAGCGTCGCTGCGACCCGGTCGCTACCCTGGCTCTTTGCATACTTATGAAGGCGCCGCATCGTGTTGTTATGCGAAGCAGAGCGAAGAGATTTTTGCAGGCTAACGATGGTCTTTGGACTTTCCAAATGACGACGGATCAATGTTCCCAGAGTGACAGGTTGATTCATGATGGATTTCCTTTTAAGAAAAAAAGACCTAGACGAGGGTGCCGTCTAGGTCGGTTGGTTTAGATAGCTTGCTTCAAAACAGCCAAGCGTTTGCGGGTCACTTTGTCCACAAACACACGGCAGATGAAATCAATGACCTTCTTGTTCTTAATGAACAACAGGTTTTCGATCTGAGCGCGACGGATCTTAGTCAAAGCCGACAGCAAAGTGGCTGCTCCGTATTTAGCAACAGCCGCTTGGTCAGCAGCCATTTCATAATCCATGTTTACTTGGATCTTCATCTTCTTGGAGATCTGAAGATTATCCAAATCACCATTGCGGATATGGGCCAGTTCGTGTTCCAAGATAGCATTGAATTCGTCTTCAGTCAAATACTCCTTGAGCTTTTCAGCCATGAGGATACAGATGTCCGGACGAGTGGTATTTGGATCGACCAAGGGGTTCTCCAATCGAACAGCGACAGCACCGCAGCCCGACCACAGGCGAGTACGCAGAGTCGTATTCACGGACAGCATCCAGTCAGAGATAATTTCCAGACGGATACCTTCGACGTATTGAACAGTGAAACCGAGATTGAACATGATGTATTTCCTTTTAATTAGCAGGAGGGTTATAGAAAGATATTGGATAAGGATATACTGCTATCTATCCTCAAGTAGAGTATATGTGAATGAAATTTTTTATAAACAGTAGATACTATCCAGGCTTTTTTAGCCTGGATAGTATCCTTATCTATTTTAAGCATTCCTGCCATCTTCTCACCAATACCCCAAAAACCCTATCTCTTTCATCTTCATCTTTGAAGTCAGCCACCTGTACTTCATTGCTTGTTCGGATATGTAGGTACATATCCATCGCAGTATAGATTCTGCGAACATGATTCAAATCAATCACTATAGTTTCTTCTCTATAAGGATCTTTGAATCTTACCAAACACGCATGTTCTGGTTGATTTTTATGATATACGATACCTGAACTCACGGATGTGCTCAGACCCAAGCAAAGCAGTAAGAACAAATACCTACGCATATCAATCACTCTCCTGGTAACGAGCAACAATAAACCTAAGTTTACCATTACCGAAGCCATAGATGTCAATCTGCCATGAGACCATGGTGGAGTAATCGATGATGACTTTTCGAGTAAACTCACGCATGCTTCCATAAGCCAGAGAGTCTGATAAAAACCCAGTAGTCTCGGACAAGACCAGGTTATTGTTATTGTAGCCTTCTAAGGCTGTGTTGTCATAGATAGTGTCTCGCCTGAATCCAACAGTCCGATCAGGACCTATGGCGTACAGGTGGACTTGATATCCCTCGTATCCGGAGTTAGTTGTTTTGACGTAGTTGATTCGAATGATTCCATCCAGATCAACATCACAGCTATCTCCGACGTTTGGAAGATCAAACGTCCTGACTCTAGTTCTGATAGGAGATACTTCCGCTTTGACAATATCCACGATGTCTTGCCAGGTATAGGTACCTTTAGAAACAGTGCCATCTTGGTTAGTGGCGGTGAATATCAAATTAGTAGGATCTCCCGTATCTGGAGTGATGTAAAGTGTGCTGGGCTCCAATTGAGACGGCAGCTCACTTAGCTTTTTAATAAATAAAGGTTGAGGCGGCACAGAACAAGGATCTCCTTAGAAAAGTTAACGGTTTCCCATAAGATCCTCGCCTTCGCTCACAGATGCACGGAGTATACAGGCTTTTTCAAACTCTCCATGTACTCTTTCATCTGAGTGCTGCCTTTGCTATGGTCTTTGATGATGACAATAGCCATATCCGCATAGTTACCCATGTCGATGTTTCTCAACATTCCGGCCTTCTTGCCTAGATTGGTCCAGTCAGGAATGAAGCTCTTGATGTAGAGTTTATTGCGCATGGCGTGGTAGCGTCCTAGTGTATCAACTCCCATAGCCTCACCACATACTACCTCATCAAACTCAAAGCCGCTGTCCTTAACAGCCTTCTCAACGATCTCATAATCAGTGATGGTTCGACTACCAGCAATGATACATCTCTTTAACTCACCACGGAAAAGCTTTCTGAGTCTCTCCCATTCCGCAGTGATCCAATCATAAGCCGGATAGACTACAGTTCTGTCGTCGTCTTGACCAAAGAAGTAGTAATGAGTGAATGGAAGCTCAGACTTCTTAAATAACTCCAACATCGCTGGATACTGTACGAGTTTCTCGTACATGGCATCTTTGATGTCTTGTTGCATCGTAGAATTACCAATTCGTTCCAACCCCTTGCCGCGTTTCTTAGCCTCAAAACACTGAGCGTCTCGAAAGAAGTCATGCTGCTCACCAGTACTTAACCAATACCAGTAGCCCTCCATGCTCTGAAAGACTCCGTGCTTGGTCTTTACAGGAACATCCGACATGTTGGTCAGGAACTTCCCTAACCGAGTCTTGGCTTTGCTATAGATATTGATGTGGTCTTTGCCATCTGTCAAAGGACCATAGCTATACCCATTGAGCTTGACCCACTCCCGGATACCTTCTAGGGGTTTTATCTTCTTGTCCCGGATGATGTTCCAGATTTCAACGAAGCAATCACCGTGACAAGGTCTAGGGGCGCACGAGCAGCAAATGTGTTCGACACCAGCGAGCTTCAGAACTTTGTCAACCGAAACAGGGTCTCTACCTGCCAAGCGCCTGGCCAAGGATTTACGATACAACAAAGCCGCTGAAGCTTGATCTAAGCCATTTTCGCTGACCACATAAGGATTTCCCCAGATAGTCCCTCTGCCTATATATGTAGCTTGGATGTCCTTAGGCATCGTGTGCCTATTGTGTAACTGCATCAGTCCTCCTTATATTCTTTCCATCCGACGATGAACGTCGACTTAGTAATTGGATTCACTAGAATTCTTTTCTTAGAAATATATTCGTAGCATCCTGGCATGATCCATGAAAGCTTCATATTGAAATCATCCAAGCATTGGTTATAGCGTTCAACCACGCATCCATCGGAGTATTTCTTTCTCAAAACCTTGAGCCCAGAGATCTGATTACATAGCCATAGAAAATCCTTACACATCATCTGTTTGTGCTCTTCAGCAAACATATCAGAACTCAGATCGGGGATGTGTTGGAATATATGACTGATCCTCCATCCAAAGGTCAGTACATTATAACTCGGTACATAGTCATCTGAGAAACCTATAGCTCTCATGGTGAGAAGTGCTTCTTTGGTAGGCTTCTCCCAAGGCTCATTGATGACCTGGCTCGCTAATAGACTGCCTAGTGTTCGATGTGTTTTCATAGTCTCACCTCTCCAATATGGTCAGTATAGAATAGCTCACTCACCGAGTTCGTTCACTCTTCTATATGTATTCAAATTTAAGACAGCATAATTGCCTAGTCTTTCAGCGTTAGCCTCATTCTATAATTAGAGGGTGTAATATTATAACAA
>Ga0247724_1000294_pt1 | contig 12541 bp, 9 predicted proteins | sample OKSTACKMC2E_FD_182776 | JGI IMG/M metagenome (GOLD analysis project Ga0247724, IMG submission 182776) | Subsurface sediment microbial communities from gas well in Oklahoma, United States - OK STACK MC-2-E | ecosystem: Environmental > Terrestrial > Deep subsurface > Rock core/Sediment | place... | reverse complement strand
ATTTGCTGCTCCTCTTCTGTTTTTACTCTGAATTTTCCACCGTTAACAAATGCAACTGCTCGTCTAAGACGATGATAGGCTTCGCCACGATTTAATGCTTTTTGTACACATTGACGTAAGCCAACATGGGGTTCTAGGGATTTTCCCCTCTAAAAAGACATAATCCTCTGTAGACCACACCAATAAATGGCTGCGGAGGTGGTTTACTTTCAGCTTGGAGCCTAATCATCCACTATCGGCCTTGTTATTTCGCCAATATTGGGCAATTTCCCAGTATTAGTGAAGTTATACGTTCCGCTTAAGTTGATATTTTGCCACGCAACGGGCGAAACAGCACGAGTGATACCCGCTTTCTCTTCATCTCCTCTCGCTTCAAAGTGTCCCAGCAGATGACTCAGTATCGCGGAGTTGAAGTAGATGATCGCGTTGGCAAGCAATCTTGCACATTCATTCCAGATAGCGATTTCACTCTCGTTTTTGCCTCGGAACTGATCGCCATTCACCGACGCAATAGCCCGTCTCAGGAAGTGCCACGCTTCTCCCCGGTTAAGGGCACGCTGAACGTACTGCCGCAAACTGGCATTGTCTATGTAATCCAGTAAATATTGCGCTTTGACCAGTCGATTATACTCCGTCAGCGCCTGTAATGTCGGGTGCCCCGAAGGATAACCAGACAACTTTCTTACCAGCATTGCCTGTGTCGTTCGCTTTGTCTGAAGTGACAGAACAATGCGCCTAATATCCTGCCATCCCGTTTCGATGACATTCGTCCTGATGGGCTTTTTCAGGGCAAGGTTGGTGCCGCCGTGTTCATTTTCAGTTACGTCAAACAGATCATTGATGACACTACTGAACTGCGCGTATCGCGGTGCAAAACTGTAACCGCATAGATCCAGTAAGGCGAAGTTAACATGATTGACACCGTGTGTATCTGTCGAGAGTACGTCAGGTTTGATTTCACTGCTGTTGGATTGTAACAGGTCATAAATATAGTGTGATTCGTGCTCGTTGGAACCGATGATCCGAGCATTGAGGGCGCTGTGGTTGGCCACCAGTGTCATGGCCGTGATCCCTTTGTTGGTGCCGAAATACTTAGAGGAGTACCGGGTTTTAAAGGTTTCCAGATGGGTTTCGAATTTCTGACCATCCGCACTGGCATGCAGCTGGTCCTCCTGAATATGGTAGTGGCGGAAGATGGGTAGCGCTGCAACCGCATTATTGATCACGTCGCTGGCGTCATGCAGCGTTTCAGGCCGGATATAGTTGGCCTGCACCGTACTCAGGTGTTCATAGCTTCGATCGGAGATCTGCGCCATGCCATACACACCACGGTGAGTGGCGTTGGCAATCAGAATGGCCAGTAAATCATCCTGATGAGTGAACCCTTGTTTTTGTATCGGAAGTACATGAGTCAGACATTTCATGAACCCGGTTTCGCGCTCTACATACCGCAGTACATCCGCGATACCGACCGGTTGCATTCGCTTAAAAAAGGGATTGTTGACCAGAGATGTAGCGCTTTTGGTCGGCAGACGCCAGCGGGTACCGGTACGATTTTTCATGATCACATTTCGATTGTCTCCCTCATCAATATGGAGAGCAACGTCTTTGAGTGCACTTTCCAGCCGGTGTTGTTTCTCCTGTAACAATAACTCTGCGGGCTGTTTTAGTCTGTCCAGTGTTGATGAGGCCAGCAAGGTATCCTGCGATGTCTGGGGGATCAGGTCGTCTTCCAGTGCGCGGTATTTGGTAACATTTGGCAAATAAATGCGTCCATTCAGTCGTGAGGTTAACTGCCGGTAGAGCAGCCATTCGTAACGTTGCGGGTTAACGTTATCCTGTTTAACCAACCATGGGAGGTGCTTTTTCGGGATGAGCGACGTATCCATCGTCTTCAGTGGTCCACCGAATGCGATTTCCGTCTGCATCTGTTGAAGTTGGGCGACGACGGCTTCTGAGCCTTTACCGGCCTCACATTCAAGGCACAAGAACACCTGCCTTAACAGTTGCTCCAGGAGATTGCATTGTTCATCGTAATGTTGCCACTGGTACTCTTCCACGGTCCGTTTCTGTTTTTTCAGGTAAAGGCAGAGGGTCTGGATATCCCTGTCATTCATGACCTTCAATGCCTGTTGTCTGACTACTGAGAAGGGTTGATTATCATCAATGTTCTCATCCACAAACAGATGCAGTAACTCTGCCGCTTTCGTGACATTGTCCGCGGCTGACTGCCAGGACAGGAACACTGCTTGTTGTGCAAAGGTGTTGGCAGCTTCTTGTTGCTTGCGGATATGGTAAATGAACCCATCAGTTAACCGTTCCAGTGCCAGTTGTATCCGCTCTGTCAGGTGACATAGCAACCATAGATGCTGCTGTGCGCGTTTGAATCGTTTGAGTTTACTACCGTAATAGTTGATGAGCTCACCGAAGTGTTGTCGATTTTTAAGAGACAGATTAAGCCCATCGATAACGCCATTGATTTGCGTGCGCCATGGCGCTAACTGATGATAAAGGGCAAGCTCTTTTTTAAGTTCAGGTACGGTCAGACTTTTTGCACCGCCTCTGAGCTGGTTCAGGCTTAGTCCGTCATCAATGGCTGTTATGCTGTCCAGAAAGACGTGAAGTTCAGGACTGGTGAGTTGATTAAGTTGGTGCGCCAGGTCTTTTCTGACCTGCTGCATCGCTCTGCTTATCAGTCTCTGGAGTACGGTGTACCTAGGGATAGCAATGCTGTGACTGGTTAGGAATTCAATAGCAGTATCAAAGAGGTAACGCGGCTCCAGCCAGGCATTGCCCACCTGAACAAGGTGGTCGAAAAGAGAATTGAAGTGCTGACTTTCGTCCCATTTGTGATAACCAGCAAGGTCTAATACTTTTGCGTAGAGTCGATCTTTTTGTTTTTGTGAGGGAGTGAATGGTCTGAGCCCCTTGCCGCCAAGCAGCTCTTTACTGATGAACATTAAATCCTTAGAAACCTGCGAGTAAGCGATATCTAGGATGACGGGCTTTGATTTGAAGTATCCCAAAATCGCGACAAAGTAACATCTATGAGCTCTGAGACGAATTGACCGAAAAACTGCCAATTCCGCATCGTTCAGAGAAAAGTACAGACGTTGTTCTTCGATTGAAAAAATGGGTGGGGAATAAAGATCTGCCTGTTCTGCTCTCGTGAGAATAGTAATTTCGTTTTTGATGGCCATATCAGGGCTGTTCCGTATTAAATGTACGATATTTACCTAATTTGCCACACTTATAAGTAGTAACCCACCTCCGCAGCCATTTATTGGTGTGGTCTACAGAGGATTATGTCTTTTTAGAGGGGAAAATCCCTAGAACCCCACTTTGGTGTGTCTAGGCCGACTTTAAACGCAGCATTGGCGAGATTGTCGCCATCTGATACCTAGCTGCAAGCCGCGCCATAGCTCACTTCTTGGGCTGCTATTTAACATAAAAAATGGAGTTGCGCAGTTATTTGTAAGCGTTGAGTTGTAATTTCACGATTGGGTTGATTTGAAATTGCACAATCGGTCTGATGGAAGGATACCCGCCATCACTAAGGAGACTGCCTGTGCCCCATCGTGAGAGAGTGTTTACCATGAAGGAAGTGGATCGGTTAAAGACCATTGAAGCCCTTGCAGAGGGTAGATTGACTGCCAGTATCGCGGCACAACGCATTAATCTGAGTACCAGACAGGTCTACAACCTGTTGGCGCGTTATCGGCTGGAGGGGCCGCTAGGATTACGATCACTGCGCGTTGGTAAGCCCAGTAATCACCAGTTGCCGACCGGCATGAAGGAACTAGCTGGGCAACTGATTTTACAGCATTACCCCGACTTCGGCCCTACCCTCGCAGCAGAAAAGCTGGTCGAGCTACACGATCTCCACCTTGCCGTGTCTACGGTACGCCAGCTGATGATCAATATGGGACTATGGGTGCCACGGCGACAACGCCCTCCAAGAATCCAACAGCCTCGCTACCGGCGTGCTTGCTTCGGCGAATTGATCCAGATCGATGGTTGTGATCATCGATGGTTTGAGGAAAGAGGGCCTACATGTACTGCCATCGTGTTCGTGGATGACGCTACTAGCCAGATCACTGCTCTGCGGTTTGTGTATTCCGAGTCTACATTCGCCTATTTTAGTACCTTGCGCGATCATCTGAGCGCACATGGCAAGCCACTGGCCCTTTACAGCGACAAGGCCAGCGTTTTTAGGGTGAATCACAAGTCCTCCCGTGGTGAGGGACAAACACAGTTTGCGCGAGCCCTGGACGAACTCAATATCGAGGGGTTCTGTGCTCATAGCAGTGCAGCCAAGGGACGTGTCGAACGTGCACACCTGACCTTACAGGATAGGTTGGTGAAGGAGTTGAGGTTAGCTGGCATCAGCTCGATAGACGATGCTAATAAATGGTTACCGGACTTTATCGCTGATTACAACCGACGTTTTGGCAAAGCTCCATTGCATGAACTGGATGTACATCGCCCCTTGAGCCCACATGATAATCTGGATCATATCCTGCTTTGGAAAGAGCCAAGGCTGATCTCAAAACGGCTTACGACGCAATATGACAAGGTGCAATATCTGTTGATGGATACGCCTTCCCAACGCCGTCTGATTGGACGAGAAATTGTGGTTTATCACTATTGCGATGATCGGGTTGAATTACGTGGCCCTGATGGCAACCTGTTGGATTACTGCATTAATGATCGGCTTGCACCGGTCAATCAGGGGGCTATTGTTGATAACAAGCGGCTTGGCCACGTTTTGCAGATGGCTCAGGAAGTACAGACGATGCGGGATGATGTGCGTTCACGTAGCTTGCCGAACACCCCGACAGCCAACCGACGTCGTGGGCCACATCCAGACAAGGTAAAGCCGAATCGACTGGGGGAAGAACAGTATTACAAGGCGCTGTTGGATGTCAGTGGTGAACGGATGGAGGCACAATTAGATAGGCTAGAACTTGCCGATATTGCCAATGAAGCTACACAGACAGCGGTAAAACGTAAACGGGGAAGGCCACAAATAACAGGGCCAAGAGATGAATCTCCGTCACCAGTTGTTCAAGATGCGATAAACCTGTGGCAGCAGAGAGCACGATCATAAATTAGGCCTGTGTAAATAAGGTCTGCATATGCTGAGTTTATTTGTAGAAGTTCATACTTGATTTGATTGTATAGATCTAGTTATCACCTGACACCGGCCTCAAACCGGTGTCTTGTTTACGCGCTACTTTAGTGCGCACTTCCTTCGGTATCAATTTCAGACCCTTAATGAACATGCTGTAGGGAGTCTGTCCTTTCATCATCCTGCCCTGATGTGGCCGCTGGGTGTTGTAGTGATCCAGGTAGCTGTCCAGGTCTGTCTGCATCTGCTCCACCGACTCATACCAGGTTGTCCTCCCCTTGATAACGGAAGTGTTCGTCCAGCTGTGTGTGATGTAGTCGCTCGATAAAGCCGTTGCTCTGCGGTCTACGCCCCTTGGTGGTCCGGTGCTCAATCCCCTCCAGTTGTAGGAACAGCTCGTAGGGATAGTGGTCAGGGCGCCCACAGAACTCGCGCCTGTTGTCCGATAAGATGGTATAGACCCGAGCCTCATGGGCTTCGAAGAACGGCAGTACCGTTTCATTGTTGATCAGATCACCAAGTCCTTAGTTAGTTCAATTTAAGCTGCATCGATTTGGGCAACAACGCCATTCGGCAGTAAATGAGCGACGTAATCTTGTCATTGAACACCTCAGGTCATGGTGGCGACTGTACCACCTAAAATGGTGTCCGGATGATTAAACCATATATGGACGCCCCCGGGTTGTGCAAGAACTGAACTGATACGGTTTGCGACCATATATCCGGCGTTATGATGGGATTAACTCCCTCGCCATGATGTCATCCGAGCCTTGCTTCCTTATCACTACACCGGTATATGCATACCCAGGTCTAATTCAGGCTGTTACAAGGACGGACCCGTTTCTTCATCAGTGCCTGCAAACTCAGTAACGTAGATTTTCTAAGCAAATATCAAATTAACTTCCTGCAAAAGCTCTGTTCATACTGAAATCAACCGAGTCAGTTAGTACACGCCAGATGATCCAATAAGTCTGAGTTCTGTAGTAGTGATAACCTGCAATGATTGCCGCAAGGCAAAAGACAGCTAGAATAATCATCGACTTTGACATATTGGCAGACCTATCATTTCACGGTTTTTTAGTGCCATATGTTGGCATCTGGAACAGTGATATTAAAAAAAAGACAGCAAAGCTTTTGTCTTGCTGCCTTTTAAGTATGGAGAAATTTTAAGCAAACAGTTGGGAAATGTGCTTGTCAAAATTCGCGAAGTCTTGTTCAATAGTTGGGTTTTTAATTACATCATAGGCTGCAAAGCCTGGTAAAGAATCAAAGCCATTAAATTGATATACTTTGTGTAGCCACATAAATAAACCGTCGACACCTTTACCTTCAAAAAACTCATTAGTATCAAAAGCATACTTAGGCGCATTAAGTGTTACGGATAGCATGAATTTTTTACCTTTCTCAACACCGCCAGAACCATAACGTTGGCTGGGGTCATCGATTACTCGACCATCATGATGAGCTAGCTTACCGCCTAAACCTGCTGTAAATACTTCATCAATGTACTTCTTGAATAGCCATGGTGCACTCATCCAAAACAGTGGCGCGGGAATTCAGATAATAAGTGCGACACTCATGGATGAATGGCGAGAGGTGGCCAACTGCTGATTGGTGGTACCCTTATGCTCGCCAAAGTAAAAGCAGTATCACCATGAGCTATCAGCAGTTGACCGAGGGGCAACGATACCAGTTATCGGTGCTTCGCGCACAGGGGATGTCCATCCTTGCCACCGCACGCGCCATTGGCGTTCATCGCTCCACCCTCTACCGGGAGCTGCGTCGTAACGCCGGGCCGCAGGGCTACCAGCCAGACAATGCGCATCAGCACGCCACCCACCGACGGGCCAGTGCGGCCAAATCTCGGCTATCTGCCGATGTCATCCAGTTTGTCGAGCTGACACTCGCCTGGTGGTGGAGCCCGGAGCAGATAAGCGCGGTGGGCAAGCAGATAGGCCTCATGGTGAGTCACGAGTGGATATACCGCCATGTGGCCGCCGACAAAGCCCGGGGTGGCCAGTTGTACCGCCATCTGCGCCAGGGCCACAAGCGCTACCGCAAGGGGGCGAGCAGCCTGCGTTCTCCCATCAAGGAAGCCCGCTCTATTGATGAACGGCCGGCTATCGTCGATAGCCGGGAGCGGCTCGGTGATTGGGAGGCGGACACGGTGCTGGGCAAGCAAGGCACAGGTGCACTGGTCACTCTGGTGGAGCGCAAGAGCCGGCTCTATCTGGTCAAGCGGGTCGCGAGCAAACAGGCTGGGGTGGTGCGGGATGCGATAATCGAGATGTTAACGCCCTACATCGAGCAGGTGCATACCATCACCTTTGACAACGGCGGCGAGTTTGCCGAACACAAGGCGATAGAGGAAGCGCTGGGTGCCGAGACTTACTTTGCGCACCCTTACTCTTCGTGGGAGCGCGGTCTGAACGAGAACAGCAATGGGCTGTTGAGGCAGTTTATCCCAAAGGGAACAGACCTGAGAGAGGTCACGGACGAGGATGTCAGGAGAGCGGAGCAGTGGCTCAACCTACGACCTCGGAAATGTCTCGGATTCAGGCAGCCTGTCAAGGTATTCGAAGAGTACCGTCAGGCGGCATAGGCGAGTGTCGCACTTCGAAGTTGAATTCGCGGCGTTTGTACAATAACCACATCTGCCCATTGATGTTTATCTATTTCACTATTAACATCATACTCTTCGTCAATAACTGTTGTTTGAACGTTATAGCCTAGCATGGTTAAACGATCTTCTGCGACAGAGGCAAAAGATTGATTCAGTTTACCTTCCGCAAAATTTTCCCAACGTTGGTGTGCATTGATAATTAGTGCATTCTTCATATTCATTTGCCTTATTGGGTAAGAAAATAGAGCAGCAACAACTTGTCCACGGTAATCCTCCCGCTAACTCAGGATCATGCCGCTCTTAAGTTGAGGGTTATGTTAAGTGCTAGTCTGAGCCTCAACAATAAACACTCCTGCTAACAGATAACATAAAGTGAAAAAGTAACTAATTTGAATTGATCTGACAGTTATGCATCCACAAAACAGGTAACTGTCAGATCAGATCGCGACTTCTACAGCTTATATATTTAGCAAAACTTAAACCTTCATGTATTTGTCGAACCAGCCAATTAACTTTTCAGGATGGCTGCCAAAGTAGTTGTAGCCAACCCAACGGCGTGGTGTCCCTTCAATCCAGAACAGCTCTTTTTCTTTTGCGCCCAACAGCTCAAAAGTTTTTTCGCCATCTTCCACTGAAGTCCAGCGATCTTCACGCACTTGCACCACCAAAGTTGGCATAGTGACATCGGGTGCAAAGAGGTGAGGAGTCATTTCTGAGTTTTTCAAGCCGCCTGCTTTGACTTGTTCAAAGTCCAAAATTTCAGGAAAATCACCAGCACCTGCCACCACAGAATTTGCATAATGTTTGGTGAACGCTTCCATTGAAACCACCATTGGACTGACCATGCACGCTACATCTTTAAACAATTCAGGATGACGTGAAATTGCCTCGTACTGAGAATTGCCACCTGTGCAACGGCTTAACAGACCCACTTTCATTTTTGACAATTCTGGATGTGCGTTGACATAGTTTTGTGCACCAACGCAATCACGCCACTCATAACGACCCACACCACAAGCACCATTGCCTCCTGTGCCACTACGGCCTAAATTGCGTAAGTCATAAGTCAAAATATTGTAGCCAGCATCATGCAGGTGTTTTAACTCAAACAAAAAATTAATTTCTGTCGGGTCAAGCATGTCCCAAGGAGATAAATGTCCAGCCAAGCCATAGCGATTCATCGGCAAAGGATGATTGGCAATAATCAACAAATCAGATGGCTGAACGGCTGGAATGTACCAAGCCTCAAGCGGCACGCCATCCAAAGCAGGGAAGAACACATCTTCATAGGCCATGCCGTGGTCAGCAGGGGTTTTTAAAATCGGGGTGCGCATCGGCTTAGCAGAAAAATTGGCCACGGCTTGAATGACCGCAAATTGTTCTGCTGTGGGTTGGTTTTGAATGCTCATCTTTGATTCCTATTCTTTATAAGGGGTAGCCACATCATTTCATTTAATGCAGGCCGCATTGTCTTCAAAGCATAGCTTAGGTTTTAAGCACTGAATTTCCGATGCCCAAAAAAATCAATTCCTTGCCTAAAATAGTCACAAATCAATGAAAGTGTTGTTCATAACCATATTTTGCATGTAAAATATGGTTATGAACAACGAAACCCTATGCGCCATCGCACGCCAATTGCTCAAGCAGCAGCAAGCCTCAAATTCATCTATAGTTGAAGGGCTATTGCCCACATGCAGCCCTGACATAGATCTTTTTTATCAGACCAGCGCTCAAGAGCTGCGACCGACACTGTACGCACCTGGATTGGTATTTTTATTTTCAGGTGAGAAAAGTGTACAGCTTGGGCAAAATTATTACGTATACAACCCCAGCAAAGCTTTGTTGCTGACTGGAGTTTATCCTGTGTACTGCAACATTCGCGCCAGCGAACAAGAACCTGTCATTGGGATACAAATCCGTTTTGAACGCAAACAAGTGGCGCAATTGCTACACCACTTGACTGTGCATTCAGACAGCACATCGGAACAGATGGCAGCAGCCCATTCGCACTCGGGTTTTTTGTCTGTTCAAGTGACTCCAGCCATCCAAACGGCTTTATACGGGTTGTTGAATGCACTAGGCAATCCAGTCACGTGCGATCTGTTTATGCCCACACACATTCAAACGCTGGTATATGCGGCATTAGAACAAGCCGATGTTTGTGCATTTATCCGCGAGTGGCTGGAGCAAGATGGTAGCTTTGCTAAATTTTTACAAGCCTCTGAGTTTCTTTTACGTCAATTGGATCAGCCTGTCACTTTGCATGATTTGGCGTCCCATATGGGCATGAGCATTCCCACCTTGCAGCGTAGATTCAAGCACTATACGGCCGATTCACCCATGCAATATCTAAAAAAAGTGCGCCTCAGCCACGCTTATGCTCGCCTCACGCAGACTAACTGCACCGTGCAAAGCGCCGCTTATGCAGTTGGCTATGAAAGCGTGTCGCAGTTCAGTCGTGAATTTAAACGCTATTATGGGCAGAATCCACAGCAGGTTAAGCGAATTTAATACAATTATTTATTCCCACGCGCCAGCGTGGGAATGCATATGTTCGTTGTGGTTAACACGTTAAGGCTGGTTGACCTACAGCAAGATCGAGTCTGCCAAAAAGCTATTAGCCAGCGGAGTACCCCCTCAGGATGTAGCCAAGAATCTCGACGTATCCGGTGCTACGCTATAAGCATGCGTTATTGTTATTTCCGTTTTCTGAACATGATTTTACCATGCATTTGGCTTTGGTTATGTCGTTAAGAACCGCAGAGAGCAAATTAGGTTCTCCAATCGTCATGGCTTCATCTAAATAGGCATTGATCTCAGCTTCGTTGGTCAAGTATTCAGTTGGATCATACTTGCTAAACTGTTCTTCCATATCTTGTCTCCCATCCTCATAACACTGAAATTTCAATTAATCAGAAACTGTGAAATATCAACTAGTTTTTGACATTGTAAGCGTTGAGTTGTAATTTCACGATTGGGTTGATTTGAAATTGCACAATCGGTCTGATGGAAGGATACCCGCCATCACTAAGGAGACTGCCTGTGCCCCATCGTGAGAGAGTGTTTACCATGAAGGGCTCTGTTGCAAACATGGGGCACGGCCGCGCGGCGTCACCCAGTTGGGGGATTAGGCAGCATTGGCGAAATGCTTATTGAGCATAATCATGGTTTCGGTCAGGGCCGAGGGTCCAATTCCGAATGCTCTTTCAACCAGGCGCACCTCCCCCATGATACCTGGCTGCAGGCACCATGCCTGGGCCTGTCCTTTGCGTAGGGCGCGCATGACCTCGAAGCCCTTGATCGTGGCGTAGGCCGTTGGCATCGACTTGAAGCCACGTACCGGCTTGATCAGCATCTTCAGCTTGCCGTGGTCGGCCTCGAGCACGTTGTTCAGATATTTCACCTGCCGGTGCTCGGTTTCCGCCGCCAGTTTGCCTTCGCGTTTCAGCTCAGCGATTGCTGCGCCGTAGCTGGGTGCCTTGTCGGTATTGAGTTTGGCCGGCTTTTCCCAGTCCTTCAGGCCACGAAGAGCTTTGCCCAGAAAGCGCTTCGCCGCTTTGGCGCTGCGTGTCGATGACAGATAGAAATCAATCGTGTCGCCCCGTTTGTCGACCGCCCGGTACAGGTAGGTCCATTTGCCCCGCACCTTTACGTAGGTCTCATCCAGACGCCAGCTCGGATCAAAGCCGCGCCGCCAGAACCAGCGGAGACGCTTCTCCATCTCCGGCGCGTAGCGCTGCACCCAGCGATAGATCGTCGTATGATCGACATCGATCCCACGCTCGGACAGCATTTCCTCGAGATCACGGTAGCTGATGCCGTATCGACAATACCAGCGCACCGCCCATAGGATGACCTCGCCGGTAAAATGCCGTCCTTTGAAATCGTTCATCGCAACTGACCTTGACAGTACATGAGCCCAATCTTGGAAACCGTGTCAGAGTTTGCAACAGAGCCAGTTGAACCTATCCCTTGTTTCAGTCGAGAAATGGCGGATTTTAGCCGCCGAGATCTGTCCTAAACAAACATGTGCTCAACTGGGACGGGCCGCGTAAACCGCTGATCAGCCGAGCTTATATCGTTAGGGGCTTTTCTGCCCCCTGCCGGAACCGATCCCTATTAGAGTCCACATGATGTCAATCTGGAGTATGCCTCAATCTGACGGTAGCGAGTCGCAGGCGTTCGGATCGGCATCGGTTTCGTTCCCTGTCTTGGCACGCGCTTCGAAGCGTTGATAACACTCCAACCCGCAGAAGTGCTCGACGTATTCCGCGCCTTCCGGGGTGAAGGCGGCATCGAGCGGGATTTCCTTGCAGCACACGCAGCAACTGGTGGTGGTCGAGTCACTTGCATTCATGGTGGCACCCCTCCATTGACTGACGAAGACGGCGAATGCCGCCGCCGGCATTGGCTTCGCGAACAGGAAGCCTTGTCCTGTGTCGCAGTCCGCTTGTCGCAACAAATCAAGACTCGCCGATGTTTCCACGCCTTCGGCCACTACTTCCATGCCAAGCCCATGCGCAAGCTGAATCACGGTGCGCACGATGGTCTGGTCGCTGTGGTCGTTGGCGAGTCCGGCGACAAACGATTGGTCGATCTTGAGCGTGCTGATTGGGCAGCACTTCAGATGTTGCAGACAGGAATACCCCGTCCCGAAGTCATCGGCGGCGAAGCGCACACCGATCTGCCGCAAGGCGTCCAGGGCGGGGAAGATCGCCGGATCACCAAACGCGACCGATTCGGTCAGCTCGATTTCGAGATACTCGGCGGGCAACTCGGCATCAGCC
>Ga0247724_1000293_pt1 | contig 12548 bp, 20 predicted proteins | sample OKSTACKMC2E_FD_182776 | JGI IMG/M metagenome (GOLD analysis project Ga0247724, IMG submission 182776) | Subsurface sediment microbial communities from gas well in Oklahoma, United States - OK STACK MC-2-E | ecosystem: Environmental > Terrestrial > Deep subsurface > Rock core/Sediment | place... | reverse complement strand
TGACAAGAGCGAAATCACGCAGCTGTTCGAAAGTCTGACCTTGATCTTCAGCAGCATCGTGCCACCAAGCCACTGCTAGGTAAACATGCAAAGGCACGTCATCTTGGACGTAGTGATAATACATCATCGCCAAAGCAGCTACTTCAGCCAGATGGATCTCATACTTCTCACCAGTGTATCGGCGAATTTGATCCTTATGCAGCTCCCTGGCCTTGAGGATCATTGTGCTCAGTCTTTTCATTTAGTCGTCCTTTCCAGTCAGGATACGAATTATCCAGGAACATGTGCGCCCGCCAAACGTATCGGTATGAGGGAAGTCAGTTTCCACCCAGGATCCATTTGAATGAATCTCGTATAGTCCAGTTGTATCGAGTTCCAATTGAGCCCAGACATAGATACCGGCAGCCACAGCCGCCGAGCGAATCTCTCCAGCTTCACAGTGAATGATGATCTTTTCTACACCCGCTAGATGAGGCTTGAGTTGCTTAGCTAGAGACTTAGCTTGATCATCAATCGGCGAGAATGATCCTTCTGGTCCCGAAGGACGCAACACAGAGAACTTCATCGACAGATGATTCTTCCAGCCAGTGTTCGGTGTTTCCACCATTTCGGAACCTTCACCTAACAGACTCAATACGAGAGTATCCGAATCAGGTGTCAGTTTTTGGAATGCTTTTTTAGAGGAGTATGCAATTTTCATATTAGTCTTTCGTTTGATAAGCTGCTTCGAGTACGAGGATTCGGTGATTGACGGAAGTTTGCTCCATCATTCTTTCATACACGATAGCAAAATTCAGCTTTTCTTCATCAGTGATATCTGACAATGGGTCTTTCCGCTGGGCCAATTTATGTTGATGATCGATGAGAATAGCCGATAGCTTTTCTTCCAATAGCTTAGAGTTATCTCTCGCTTGTTGCACCAGGCAAGTTTGTCCCAATGAAATCAACTCTATACGACTCATTCGCAGATCATGCCGTAGTTCTCTGGTGGTAGTGAAGTAATTGAGAACATGATACGTAGCGGGACCTCGATTAAAAACCAGATCAACGTCTCCGTCCTTAGTCAGAGTCAAAGAAACAATTTTGATCGCCATAAAAACCTTTCAAATTTGGGATTGTCCTCAAGTGAAGTATATACTAATTAAAAAATGTACAAAGGGCTACACATCTATCCATCACCAGGTTTACCCTGGTGATGGATAGAGTGAGTCATTTAGCCAGGTACTGGCACTCGGCGAATTGCCCGAGCGTATGGGCGAGAATCGTCAATTGGTCGTCGTCCTTCAGCCCCGGTGTCCATTCGTTTAGTGTATGGTTCAACAGTCTTAACACCTTCTGCGTCGACTGTGGTATTCTGAGAAGACGTATAGTGCATGTTCTCAAACAACCCAGTGCCGATCAAGAAAGCTTCGGATCCTCCCTCGGCAAACAATGGATTAGTTGTCATACGTGGATTCGAGCTGGTGTACGCAGCCCCTTCTGGAACAGCGTATGGATTATAACCCAGCGCCCCACCTGTGAAACCACTTGTCGAAGAGACTGCGTTACTATTTGCCGTAGGTTTCAGATTACGATAACAGACATCCAATTCTGCGATTGACGGAATATACCAATCGGAATACCCACCGATCCTCAAAAGTCTAGCTGTACGATAAATGCAGGTATATGAGGTACCGGCTATTTCATAGAGTCTGACAGTGTTGGTCCATCCGTCATTCATAGTAAGCACGAAGTTGGGTCTGTTTATCCCGATGCCAGGTCGATCATTGAAGGTGCCTTCTGCTCTAGGCGAAACAATCAATGCATAAACCTGTGTGCCGATTTTGATTCGTCCAGCATAATACCCGCCTTCATAAGGTGTTCCGGGAGTAGTCGGGAAGAAGTCATTCTTGGTCACAAAGACAAACGGCGACGATATGGCGCTGGTGGTCAATGCTCCGTTATATTGTGCCGTAACAGAATAGTTACTAGCCGGACGCAACAAACCATCAGGAATAGTCATCTCAGTCTTAGCCGTGGCGCTATTTAGCAGACTGTAAATGGTTGTATTGGCGCCTGTGTCTTTGACTATCCAGGATGTGGATGCATGTGTATCGCCGCCAACTGGTTTGACTGTGAAGGCACTGGATGTAAATGTAGGAGTCGCTGTCGCTTCTGTAGCCGGGCCAGTCACTGTCGGCGCAGTGATTTCAGGCAATGTACTTAGCGTGATAGCCGAAGACCATCCACTTACTGTTGAATTGGAGGTATAACGCAAACGAGCATATAGCGTCTCTCCGAGAGGGACAGTAGCGGTAAACTTCGTCAAGTCCCCACTGGAGACTGTTTGAGTAACAATCAACTGAGTAAAAGCGCTATTGCGACTAATTTGCCAATCTGTCGATGTATGTGTCAGTGTCCCAGCAGGACTACTCGTGAACGCAGATCCCTGGAACGTAATAGATGTTCCAAGACCTGTCGAATTATTGGCAGGAGATGTAATGCGCGGAATAAGTACTACACGCTGATCTTCCAAAGGAATGGCTACGGTTCGCACCAGTCCATTTTGCCCAACGGTCAAATTAGCCTGCGTTCCTACAGTTGCCCCCGGCATAACGATGTTCACGCTGTCAGCTGTCACTGAAACAGTGCCTAGATCAATGCTCGCTGTGTATTGACTAAAAGCATCATAGTTACTGATTCGGTAGGTAGTCGTTGTACCTTTGGTGATATTAGTGGGACCGTCGAGTTTGACTCCGCCGGGACGGAATACTCCACCTCGTATATCTGAAAGACGAATAGTCGCCATTTGTATTTCCTTGTCAAAGTTGTTGAATGACAAAAGCGTCCATTTAAGACTCTTCTCAACTGATGAATCTTAATAAAAAATAAAGGATATCCTCCTAGTACCCTTTCGGGTACTAGGAGAACATCACTTCTTTTTCTTTTGTTTGGATTTCTTGTTACTCAAAGAGACCCATTTGCGACCAACGGCCAGTCCAGATAAAGGTTTTCCGTCATATCCCCATTGGACGTGCGGAGGTGGAAACTTATCTTGAACAATAGGTTTAGGTTTATGCGCCTCTTCGTTGATTTTCTTTTCCTCTTCGGTAAGAGGGATAATGGTGCCGTCTTCGGCGTATTTACCGATGATAGGACCAAAGCAGTGTGAACCAGCTGGAGTTTCCCAGATGTACCCAGTGGTATCTACATACCAACCAGCGGCTGAGGTCTTATTGAAAGAACCATGCCATTTACCGTAACGTCCAGCTTCGCTTCCGTCAGTGAACCTATTGGGGGTACACTCAGAACACATCGGGTTCTTATAGACGGGATCGTCTTTATACGCGCTCATGTTCCGGCAATGAAACCATCCCAGTGCTGTGTTTTCCACACAGCCGCATGTATGACAACGATATAAAGGCATGTTTTTCCTTATGGAGTGTTTTTGGGACCATTGACATTGACTGTCCAGATATTCACGAAGTCTCTTCCTGAGGTATCGCTGATATCCAGAGAATCTTTTAACCATTCATCGTACAATGGCGAGAATAGACTACGCGTTGCGTTACGTAATTCATTCATAGTCGCCATCTTCTCTTTGACAGTGATGCATTGAGCGAAACCAATCCACCTATTCATTTCATCCAAAGGCATTGTCCGACTACGAATAATCGTCTCCATCATTCGCTTCGCAAATCCCGGTGACATCTCATCGGCATCCACAATGGATTGAATATTATGCTCATCGAATATTTTAAGTAACATCTCCGCTGCTGCCTTGGTGGCGTTAATCAGTTCAGTATTTCTGATTCGGTAGACATCTCGCGGATTACTTCGCTGGACAATACGTGAATCAACGGTATCATCGGCGACGCATACACCACTTCTCATTTCTTCATTCTCCCGCCAGAGAACAGTGGTCTTGGTAGGTTGCTGAAATGAAACTTTCTCGGGTTTGTCAGATGGTGTCCGGTCGTTCATGTGCCTTGTGTCCTTTCGGTTTGGCTAGGTAGATGGGATAGTACAGCATGGTGTGGTGTGAAGAGTAAGCTTCCCAATGCTTTGCAATCACCTTAGGTGCGTCCTCGATGCTGTTTCTGGAGCTATTGATGGAACTGCCGCCGTAGAAATTGAAGCTATCGCCCTCATGGGTGTAGACAGTATTGAACTGTCGCTGCAAGCTCCTCCCGTAGAATGTATTGCAGGGATTGAGTTTTTCCATAGACTTCAGAGCTTCGTTGAATTGCTCTGGAGTCATGACAACGACAGTGATGCTATCTCGATCCACTGTATCCCCGAAGAGATAAGAAGGAAACGGACCATTCACCAAGAGGTAGCCTGTCAGGCTGTGCAGTTGGCTTCCGTCCTTGACTACGATGTAATCTGGAAGCCGAGCACTGAGTTCAGCGACAGTAGAAGTTGGGTCACTACTGATGACCGCGAATTTGATGTGATATTTCATCCAAACCACTCCAGGTAACGAGGATTAGACATTAGGAGGATGCCAAAGGCAAAAGTCATCACTGGAACAAACATCCAGAGAACGATATAGATACCCAAGTTTTCCATAACCTTGACACTTGGATCCTTCACCTGTTCGATGATGAAACCAATATAGCAGAGATTACAAAAGACAAAGATCGAAAGAAAAGTGATGGTTTCCAAACTCACCATTTGGCTCCTTGACGAACTTGAGAGACAGTCAGAGAGAAAACTGGCGAAAACTCTTTATCCGAATTCATGACAAAAACTGGATGTCGATCTTCGTCCGATGATTTATCGAAGCGTGCTTTGATCTCAATATCCCCGACAGTTGGATAATTTCGAATGAGAGTAAATGTGATTTTTGGTCGGTCAACTTCGTCAAAGGACTCAAGAATCGCGTCTTTTGTCTTCCGCATAAAAGAGACCAGCACACCAGGCACACTCTGCCAGTTACTCGGCATGATCATGGTTTGCTCGGTTTTCTCTCCGCTCCTGAGTTTATCTAAAAAGATATTAGCGAGTCTGACAGAAACATCCGTGGTCCATCTCTCAATTTCAACTAGGTTCTTCTGCTCTTGCTTTTCCTGAATTGATTTTTGAAGCTCCTGTATTTCAGAGAACTTAATCTTTTCACCGACAGGATTCTTGGTAAGAGTTCCCGATTGAGTTTGAGCTACTGGATCTTTCTGATACTTAAACCAACGCTTAATGATTTCTAACATGTTCACCCTTTCGATTTAAAAGCCATGATTTCGGTCTGGTAAATAATACCAACGATTGCTGCGGCTACAACCAGCACTTGTACTAACCCTATCAAAAAAGACAGGGTACTCATGTTGGCTATTTCTTTAGGCAAACGAGTACCAAACATTGCACCGATTATTCCGGCAGCCAAGAAAGCCAGGAGGTTATGGAAACCTCCGGAGATAATGAAGTGTTCCATTTGAATTAAGGGTTGAACCAGAAGACAACATATTTACCTGGAGACTGCTTGATCTTTTCGATAGCATCATCGATTTCTTGACAGCTCCAGAATTCAGAATAGGACTCTTCCTTGGTCTCAAACTGCTCGGTTTGATAATTCAAAGACTGCCACTGAAGGATAGTGTTAACATCGAAGCTATCGAAGAAGGACTTATCGATGACTACACAATCATCCGAATAACGCCCAGTATCCTTTGCATGGAAAATCTCTTTACGTAACCACTGAGGTATTTCCATGGATCTCGCCTGAGTGGATATCCCAGGCACGCGCATCCTAGATCCTTTTCTCCCGTATATCGCATAATAGAGATACATGAAAGAGTATTGATCATCATCATCGATGTCAATTTCCAAAACATGTTTCTGGTTTTCGTCATAGACATCGATCCCTGTAGCCCAAGTACTCATAATTATTAATCCTCGTCTGGACGTAGATTATCTAGGTTGTCAAACAAGAGTGTTTGAAGTCCTGGCTCCAGCGGTCTTTGTTTATCCCGCAGGACTTGTAGTTGTTTACCCATCCAGTTATTAGCCTGAGTCCAGACCTCAATAGGAATACGCTCTTCGACGTGTTGGGAAAACCCACGCCATGATTGTTTTTCTTCATCGAAGTCCAGGAGCATATCCTCGACTGGCTCCCGATACTTCTCAAAAATAAGAAGCAATTCCGTTTCAACGGTATCAGTGTGAAGATACCATTTCAGGAAAGCTTCCAGTGTAAATCCTGGAAGCGAACTCATAGCGATTCTCCTTATATGTTAACTAGTATGTTAGTCCAGTAGGTGACCTCGGAGCCGATCATCGGTCGCAACTCTTCTTTCGTGTATCCAGTTACATATGCGACCTTATCACCAGGCCCCTCCTCTTTGACGTTAAAACGCAGGTAGTCACACTTATAGGCACTCGGTGCACAAACAACCTTAGGGATTTTATTCAACCATAGCCATTTTTCAACCAAATCGATCGGACGGTCCCTGCCGACAGTCAGATACTGACTCCCGTGTAGATTGAAATACTGCTCCAGCGGACTTGCATCGCGCTTTGAATCAGGGATTAGAGCCATTTCTATGTGTTGGAGAGCTAAGCTAGTGGCAGCGTGGGATAGATCACAAACGCCTTCAAAAGCTACAGGGAACATGACGTAAACAACCCCTTCATCATAGCTAACAGGTTCATACATTAGGCCCGGATAGAAGGTAGACCGAAGGTATACATTATCATCTCGACGAACGAGCATTTTCTTCTCCAGCAGGCTCTCTAGTGCCTCCCGGGTAAAACGCTGAATGCCCATCTTCCAGGTCATCGCCCAACCCACGGACAGTCTCTCTGGAGAGAGTGGAGAGTTTTCAGTAACAGGGAGCTGTTCGATCTCTTCAGGAGTGAGTTCCAGTGGTCCGAATTTCATGATTGTGTGTCCTTTTAAATTTCGGGGTTGAGATCCATGATCATGGAAAGACTAACCCTAAGTTCAGTTTTGAAATTCCCATCGTCCACAGAACAGACGATTTCTCCAGACGCCTTATATACATAAAGCATCCGTAGCTTGTCACATAAGGCTAAATGCTCAGCCTCAGGGATGCCTTTGGTCATGCAATAGTTGTACCCTGGGTATCGCAGTACTTTGTCTCGATGAGCACGCAAGAAAGCTTTGGCCTGCGTAACCCTCTCCGACACAGCCTGCTTTTTAGCAGTCAGTTGCTGAAGATATAGCTGCTTGTATTTCGGATTGTATTTACGAGTATGACGCCGAGCCATGTTTGTCAAAGAAGGGTTCGGATGGTCAGACCTCTCGATACGCCGAATCAAGGCATGCAGAATATCCTGGTGAATGGTTACGAAGTTGTCTTTCATTTATTTTGCTTCTCGAATAGCTTGGTTATTGAGGTCTCGACTTACTGTCGTAGCGCTCTTGAGCTTGTCCAGATTGTATTCGTGATCCTCCATCCGAGTCACCTTGAACTCAGTGGAAGTCATAAATGCTTCTCGGATCTCTGGCCACTTTGGGTTCATACCTAGTTTGACCCGATTACCCTGACTACTGGACATACCAGATCGGAGGTTGCCTAGTACGCGTCCAATAATGACTGTCTCAGGAGTTGTAGTGCGGGTGTGAATATACCGCACCAATGTACTCTTATTGGCAGTTACCTTGAACATGGAGAAATTGGTTTTCTTCAGTTCATTGTTTTTGTACTTAGGCAGACGACCTAAAAACATGTAACCCGTTTCACGGACCACATCACTGATGATTCCATCCGCACCGAACTTATTGTTCGTACTGGCGTAGATTCGCCATTCGTGCTTTGTGGTGCTTTCAGTCAACCGAGTGAAAGACATGTAACTTGTGTTATCTATCTTCCGACCGCGGCAGCGAGAATAGAAATTCTCCATGTATGTGAACGGGCACCGGGAATTACCGACAGACACGACACGCCGAGTATCGTTCACAAAGATGAACTCCACTACCCGTAGCTTACTGACAGAATCCGCCGACTTGACTTCGATCAGACGTTTGGCTTTGATGTGCTCAGCGATGGTTGGCATTTCATTGTTTCCTTTGTGAAGTAGATATGAGCGGGCTGAATGTAGATAATCACATCAGAAGCGGGTAAGCGAATATCAATATCCTCGATCTTACGAAGCTTCTTGATCACCTCATCGTCACCTACGGCGCCATTCAGTGCTCGATGTTTCTGGTATTCTATTCGAGTAGCGTTGGCTGCTGAACGGAACATCTCCAGAGTTCGACGATTATCCTTGACGTTCAAACCAATCAGAGTAAAATACTCCAGACGCTCTTTACGTTCAAGTTTCTTATCGACGTCGTCTGTAGTCAAGTCCCAAAACAGCAGGCTAGAAGCCAGCTCCCTAATTTTCGATTTCATGAAAGTCATAGTAAACCTTAAAAATGATACTACTAGAGGCACTGCCTCTAGTAGTATCAGTGGAGGAACTTATTCCTTAGAAGTGATTTGGTAGGTCTTCCAGATGCCATCAGGATCCATCAAAGCTACTGTGCGCTTCATGGACACGGGTACCGAGCAAGCCCATGGTTCCTTGTCCAGTGGTTCTTCCAGAGTCACCTGGGTGGCCAGCTCCGTCAGAGGACGGGAGATGCCGTTGTACTTGCTCTTGATGCAGGTACCGATGATGCCGCCGCTGAGCTTATCCAGGCCGACGCTTTGGACATGCTTGATCGCTGGTTGGATAACAAAGTGAATCACATCCTGTCCTTCTTGCTGAGAATAAGGAGGGGCCTCGAACGCAGCAATCGCATCGTGCACAGTGCCGCCCAACTGGACAGGATTTGTGAACATCAATGTTGTAGACGCATTCTCACCGCAATTCATGATCTCATCGAAGTTACCAGGTTTGGTAGCGATAGATGTGAAGGCGACATAGAAGGTACCGCCCAAGATCTTGATGGCTGTTGCCTGTGGGTAGAGTTTGCTGAAAGTAGCAAGAGAAACTTTCGTCGCATTACCATTGAAGGAGTAGTCATTTCCCTTCGACTCTTCACGTTCATTGACCGCTTTGCTGACCAGCTTGTGCATCAGCGACGTACCTTTAACCTCAGGCTCGGGCTTGTCATCTTCGGCAGGCATCCATGTGAGTTTCACGTCACCGATGCTAGCCAAGCGGCGCTCGAAGATGTTCTCGCAACCCTTTTCTTCCAAAAGCTTTTGCATCTGGAGCAAGTTTTGAGTATTGGCTTCTGCGACCTTCTTCTTGTAGACATCAGGATCTGTCACGCGGTTGAAGTCATCGATGTTGGTTTCCCAAAGTGGATCAGCTTTGTAAGCGCCTGCCGACTGCAGAGGGCTGATAAAGTACGTATGAGCAGCCGTGCCGTTCAGGTGCCGCAGGAAGCGGTATTCCTTGACATTGACCAAAGCAGCAGCTTGCGCAGCAGACACATTCATCAACGGGGCAGTCTTCATGAACTCCAAGAATTGCTTCACGGGACCAAAAGCTGCCTTGTTGTAGATTTTCTCTTCTACGTCAGCGATGAATTGAGCGATGTCTTTGGCAGGCAAACGCTTGTTGAAGTAGTTCCGTGCAATGACTGCGGACAACATCGGGTCGAAGACATAGTCTTCGTTGAGTTGTTCGATCTCTTCTGGAGTGAAGGCGAAGTAATGTTCCCAGCCTCCCTTTTCCGCGTTAGTCATCGCAGTAGTCAGGCGCATGGATTCAATGATCTCTGCACGAGTCGGGAAGTTCGTGCCCAAGGTTGCATTCAGTACTTCGGCCAGGATATTTTGCGCAGAGCCCTGGAAGTTCACGTAACCCACGCGAGAGAAGTCTTCGAAGAACTCGCTACAGCAGCGGCACTTGTAGACGCCACGCGCTTCGGGTTGCATTTGTTCACGCAACCAGGAGTTGGCCTTGTTGACTTTTCGTTCAGTGCGAATGAAAGCCGCACCTTCTGTAATCAGATCTTGGATGCGTGTACGAATAGCTGCGCGCAGAACTTGTGTGCGCGCATTGGCCTGGTCTGCGTTGAGCAGAGTATTTTGATTGGTTTCAGAAATAGAAGTAACCAGATTTTGTTCGGACATTTTGTTTCCTTGGGTTTGAGAGAAAATCCCCTCAGTTAATAGAGAGCGCAAGTCAATTATTCATCATGACTCAAGTAGGGTATATATAAACAAAAAAATATAGAAACAGGTACACAGTTACCCAACAAGGGTAACTGTGTACTTTAAAATGTGTCGATGTCCAGTGGACTATCTTTAGCGAGTTCTCGCAGATCACCCATGATCCCTTCAAATTCCCATTCAGCACAACCACAGTCTTTCATGATCTGTATTTGCTGCTCTATTGCCATGAGTTGAAAAGCTTCGTCATTAGTGCCGCCGTTATTAACGCGTTCTTGAGCGTCTCTTAGGGTGGAGTCCAATGTGACAAATCGTTCGTCGTATTGACCTCCAGCGTGTGCTAGGAAAGGCAAGCGGCCTTTTGCAGGAAGAGACGGCATGCAAGATTGTTGAATTACAGATTTACCGATAAAGGCTACCGCAGCTCCCAAGAGAGCAGGCAAACCAGGGATGAGAGGCAACATAACGGCTCCTTAAACAGTGAGTTGGTGTCACTGTATGAAGCTTTTATGTCGTTTTTTAATATCCCTAAAGCAGACTTGTTAAAAGAAAGAGTTAACGCATATATAGTGGAAGACTGCTCCTGCTAATGTTATTGATGACCCTGGCCTGGGGTCTAGTGATGGCGTTTAACCTTTTCTTTTCTTCGTATCTGTCTAATAGGCGTTGTTTCTTTTTCTGGAAGTAGCTGCTAACTTCATCCTGGTTCCAGTCTTTAGCTGGATCAATGAGAACACCCCGAAGGACATATGGTCTTGGTAAATCGAGATCTGGCTCGAAGAGTTGCCAGTTGGTGGCATCAGAGAAGTCGTTATTGGTCATTATTTGTTTAATGATATTGGCTCCGTAGTAAGCTTCAGTTTTCAACATATACTATCTCCTTCGAAAAATTGATGATTAGAGCAAGTCGCTCTGATTGACTTAAGAGAACGGCTATTCTCTCAAGTTAAGTATATGTGAATGAAAACTTTTATAAGACCTCATCACTTCCTGGTTTCCCAGGAAGTGATGAGTGTTCTTGTTTGTTCTAAAAAATAAAAAGCTATATCACACACCTGGGAAATCCCGGGTGTGTGATATCAGTTAACGATCAGTCGATGTTTTCCATACCGACTGGTTTTAGGTTTTCCCAGAGGACCACATCCAAATAGAGATAGTGGGTCTGGTTGTACCAGGTGCTTCCTTGCTTGATCTTCTTCTCGATGAATTCATTATGAAGACTGAGCCAGAAGTTCAGTGTACTGTCAAAGTACTGAGCGATGGCCAGATAGAACGTGGCTGGAGGAAGAACCTTACAGGCCAAAATGTTCTTTACTAGCTTGACGGGTTGGTTCAGCATACGTGCAAAGTCATACGCGGTTTGACCATCTTGAAGATATTCACCGATGATCTCACCGGGATGGATAGGGCGCATCCCGTTGGAGAAGACACGGTTTTCTTCAGGTCGAACAAACTGTGTATTGTCCTGAGACTTAGCAGCTTGTAAGATGGAGCCAGCACCAGTGAAGCCTTCAATAGCTAAGAGTTGATGGAGTTCATGCATGTTTATTTTCCGTTCATTTGAAATGGTTTATTGAGTATTCGGTACGGATACATCTTCCGAGTACAATGATGTTTTTCGATGACACACCAGCAGTTGGTGAAGACGATCCTTTAACAGAGATGCGTCATAAATCTCCGGATGAAGGGTCGAAGAAATGGCTGCGACTTGCAGCATCCGTAGACAGGAATCACACTTACCGCAATCTCCTTCGTCCTTACCTTCACACCACTGGACATGTTGCAACAAGGAAGGAGACACCAGCTCCAATAACTCGTTCTTGGTCTTATATCGATAAGGGGCTTCTAGCTGAGGAGCTTGGCCTTCGAAACCAGTTGTCTCAGTAGTGGAACAGAGATAAGACCACGCCCATTGTGCGTCAGTGAAACGAGTGCCTTGCGTATCCCCTAAAACGGTGCCGACATACACTGCATTGGTCTGCATGGATACGTAATTAGGAGTAGCACCTAACCAACCTGCCATCTGAGGCATTCGAGACGAACAGTGAAAACGCTTAAGGCCGGGAATGCGTTCTACAAAATGCATCCCAATTTCACCGTAGGTCTTAGGATCTTCAGCATGAAGCCTCGATAATTCCAGAAAGATAGCCCTTCGAGCTTTCTCCTCCTTTTGAGATTTCTCAGGCTGTCCACTCATCTCAAAGCTAAGGACATCGACTCTGCGGTATTCTTTCAGAGCCCATTCCAGTACAGCAGTGGAGTCCAAACCACCGGAGAACAAGACCAAAGGCACAGCTTGATTTTCTTTCGTTACCTCTGACATAACTTCCTTTCAAAGACAGCGGGAGTTCTTACAGACTAAACGGTATTCCCTGTCATAATACCGCCCGTACAGTTTCATGTCACACGTATAGACCCGATCGCCGGATTGAACAATTCCTCCAGGGAAATTCTTCAAGGCTGTTTTCCATACACCGACTTCAGTTTCGATGCTGC
>Ga0247724_1000292_pt1 | contig 12649 bp, 13 predicted proteins | sample OKSTACKMC2E_FD_182776 | JGI IMG/M metagenome (GOLD analysis project Ga0247724, IMG submission 182776) | Subsurface sediment microbial communities from gas well in Oklahoma, United States - OK STACK MC-2-E | ecosystem: Environmental > Terrestrial > Deep subsurface > Rock core/Sediment | place... | reverse complement strand
GCTTTCAATGCGGTTTTTCGCTTCGCTCCAATTTCTTTTGTTTTTTTCCAGGTCAAGGACGAATGAGGCTATCGCCTCGTTTCTTGTTAGTTCTTCCCGCGTTCGGATCAAATTGCCTTCGTTATCGAGCCAGGCAAAACCAGGCTGTAAAGGCAGGCGCAAACCCATTCCGCTTGGATTTACTTCTAAAACTCCGTTTCGGATTTCATAGCCGTGGGCTCTCAACCAGTCTGATAAACAGCGTTGCACCTGGTCCCGGTTGGCCCACTCTTCGAAGAAGATATACAGGTGCCAGCCGCCGCTTTCGCTGCTTCTGTACGGTTTTGCAATCAATCCGACTGCAGCTAATTTCGTCTGCAGATTTCCGAGTTCGAGCGCGTTTCTGTACTGGCTGTTTTTGTCGATGTCCAGCACTGCAAACCGGGTTTCATCGCCAAACTTCAAGCCATAAATTTCTGACTTCTTGCCGTCGATGGCGGCCAGGATCGTTTCATCCGGCAAAGGAAATTGCTTGCTGATTGTCGTCCAGTTCCGGCAACCTACCGGGCACAATATTGCCTGTATACGATTTGGATATAGCGAAAAGAAAAAATCTTCCGCCACCGATGGCGGTGAAAATTTATCATCGATCCCGGACTCTGACGGGATCGGCTTTAAAGCAAAATTTCCGGTCACTGTCTACCCAAAAGGCATGTTGACGTGTACCGGAATTACAGGTTATTCTTTCTGCATCGAGGGAAAACCGACCAAGTAAACCCAAGAAAAAGCAGTTTGAATATTGTGTAAATCCGGCTAACGCCAGGTTTCAATTACGTCGCCGCAAGCGGCGTTTTTGTTTTAGCGATAGAAAATCCCTATATCCAGAAAATATGCGCACCATATACGGTGCCTTTTTCACCACCTGGAATTATAGGGTTGTCTCTTTGAAAAGGCTAGTTGCCGAGGCACCAATTTTTGAAGCGCGCCCACAGGCTTGTTTTATGTTGACTGTCTGTTAGCAGCTTGATTTGATTTCGCTGCAATTCAATTTCTTTTTCTCGTTCTGAAAGTTGGGATTCAAGGTAGCCATTGCGATAGGTCAAAGCTTCCAGCTTTCCTAGTACCTCTCGCAAAAGGGCATCATGTCCATTGGACTGGACCCCCGTCCACCCCTGGTGGTCGTGGTCCTCGTCCACCCCCACGTCCACCCGCGTGTCTTCTTGTTCGACGGGGCTCTGTGACTTACTCTTGGCGGTGATTCGCTTATTAAGGCTGGACGCCTTGACAAACCACTGTCCGTGGCCGTCCTTGGCCCCGTCCAGCTTGCCCTCATGGATTAGGCGCAAGGCTGAACGCCGCGCTATATTCAGAATTTTGGCGGCTTCTATAAGCGGGATCTGGTGGCCGTCGTCCAAGACCTCGGCCACCCCTGGCCCGTCCACGTCCATGGACACGTCCAGGACCTCGGCCACCACATCAAAAATTTGATCCATACCTTCGGTAGAGGTGGCTTGGATCTTCTGATAATTTTGCGCGGGTTCAGTCATCAAGCGGATTATAAGCTCACTGGATCGCACGAGCAACGCTTGACTATTCGCCAAAGAAAGTAGCTCTTCTCAGGCGCAGAGCCTATACTGAAATAATGGAACAGCAGCCTTCTAGAAACGTATCCTCTCCTCCATTGACGCCAAAGGGAAGCGCTAAATCTTTGGCGACTAAAAAGGAGTTCAAAAGAGAGCTTGTGTGGTTCTGCCTTTGTGTCATTGCTTGTTTTTTGTTCGGCGGTGTGTCTGCTTGGATAGCCACAACCGAAGATTTTGACCGGGGCGCAAGGCACGACGACACCACTCTTGACTACAAAGCCATGCACGAAGCCGCCAATAAAGATTTTTGGAGTTACGGGGCGATGACTGCCGCTGGTGGCTCAATCCCCGTATATGGTGTCCTATTTGGCATCAGACTGCTGATTTGGAGATTTAGACATGATGACTAAAGCCCTGTGCGTTTAACCTCTTCCATGGACTGTCGCACTTTTTGAACATGATGAGAGTGCTCTATGACACCCGCAACTGGAAAAGGCATGTGGGTTGCATCCACTGCGTGAAAATGCTTTGTCACCTTTTCCCAGGGTTCTAGCGACCGGAATTGCCCGTTAGTATCTCTGAAAACATCAGGGTTATAACGGTAGGCTAAAGTATCGGTATTGATTGGGATCGGCTTTTCACCCGGGTGGTGCTGGTTGTAATTGGCTATCGCCCGCGCTTCGCTTGCCAGATACGCGGCAACAAAATACGGCGCTGCATCAGGTCGGAGCGCTGCTTGCAAGGGATCTCCTAATTTCTTCAGCAGAGGGAATTCTTCCGCCAGACGTTCGATGATCGCCTTTTGTATTTGAGCCGGACCTATTGAGTCTGTTGCTTTCAACGGCAGTTTAAGCGCGGCTTCAGCACTCTGTAAATCATCAGTAGGCTTAAGGTGTAACTGCTCATTCAAGATAAGGCCCGGAATCAACGAGGGATCTATGCCGAGTTTTTCGAGCCCGAAAGTTTTGTATGCGTCAATGCAAGCAATAGGGCTGATTTCCCTGTAGTACGGGTCGTATTTTTCAGGATTTTTGACAATGCCCGAAATGTAGTCCATAGCGGCACCTTCAGGAATCGTATTGGTGGCGAAATTTCTATTTACTACTTCACTAACGCCTACAGCCGCATTCCAAGCCCCATTTACAGCGTTTTTTGCAAGATTGCCAGGCATTTCCGATACGGCTTGAGCAACTTCACCCGGCAGATTTTTTGCATCATTCCAGATCCATTCTTTGATCGCGCCTGCGATGTCTTGTCCAGGCTTTACGCGAGGGTTTTGAAAATGCCATCTGCCATCCGCTCCTAGTCCTTGTTCTTGTGGTTGTTCTTGCGGTTGCGCCTTAGAACTGCTATCGGAAATAGCTTGGGCGATTAGCTCCCGGCGTCCTTGATGTGACTTATTGTCGGACAGACCAGTGATCTCAAATTTTTCGCCTTGCCCTTTGGCTTGCATCTCAGCAATCTGAGCATCAGTCAGAATCTCGTGTGTTGCTGATTGATATTTGGTCGTTCTGTACGCCTCGGTTGCCTTGTCCCAATCGCCTTGCTTACCTTGAGTTGTGAAATTGCCTTCGGTTTTGATGACTTCCGAAGCTCGCAATTGCTTGGCTGATTCTGGTTTTTGCTCGATTTCGTCGCTCATCTTTGCAGGCTCTTTTTTTAGCTCAGTCTTTCCAGTATAAGCGTCAGTTCCATACAAATCTGCCATCGAACCGAGGTCCAGCGCCAATGGTAAGCCTTGACGGATTTCTGAGCGCTCAGGCAATGGCTGAAAATAAGCTTGTACAGATTGGCTCAGGTTGACACTTTCAGCCTGCACGACTTGGGATAGGCTCTGTTGTTCTGGTTTCTGCCAGCTTTCCGGGCTCGTCATACTTTGACCTGGGGAGGAATTTCCTGAGACTACAGAGAACTTTTGGCTAGATTATGGCAACGAGATCTGAAAGCCTCCTGAGTGCTTTTGCGAGAGGCCAGATAATCGATATTATGTTTCAGCCTTTCGCACAACCGCCCGAAAGTCTTACTATTACTACATTCCAAGCATTTAATTTTTGCCAGGGTTTTGACACTTGGCTGATAATTTTCTAGTTCAAGCCCTTTCCAAGCCTTTTTGGGGGACTTTCATACTTTATCAGCCTAGATTGAAACGTCAGCCAACCCAGTGCAGAAGCGTTGCCGTTAACGCTGCAACACTGCATTCTTTATCAAGAAAGTCATCTAAATTAGCAGCTAGACAGCGTTCTTTCATTCCTGGTTCATTTTCCGAAGACATGCAGATTATCGGGATTCGGCTACCGGTCCCATTCTCCAATTCACGGATCTTTGCGGTACATTCAAAGCCATTCATTCCCGGCATGTTGAAATCCATGATGATTGCAGCATATTCAGTGCTTTTGAATAGCTCAATTGCAGCCGCACCGCTTGCAGCCTGGTCCGCATCATAACCAATGGATTCCAGCATCAGAGCTGTTCCCTGGCTGACAATCGGCATGTCGTCCACTATTAGTATCTTTTTGCCAACCATTCCAAACTTGCCAACTTGCGATTACGAGGTCGTTATTCCCCTAAAAGTGACGGCGCGAATCAGCAATTCTGCCTGACTTGTGCCGGGCTCTAGTGAACAAATAGGCGTTTGCCCTCGACGCCTCAAAAGATAGACAGTTTCCCGCATGGAAATCGGGAAACTTGCTGTCAGAAAATTTGGTAAGCGATTGCGCGAAATACGCCAGGATAAGGGCATCTCGCAAATGGAGCTAGGCGACAGGATCAATGTTACTGCCACCTATATTGGCCGCATCGAACGCGGTGAAAGGAGTCCATCGCTTCCCACCATTGCTCGCCTCGCTCACGCCCTCAGCGTGTCCGTGGCAGATCTATGTCAGGAAATCTAACAGCATCAGGACTCAGCGGGCGGTTGTTCTTGCCCCAGCCTCAGAACTTGCGCCCATGAGTGCTGCCCACTCATCATCGCTGCTTGTTCAAACTGGCTCATCAAGGTTTCTTTAGCTTCTTTCGTAAGCGGCTTGCCTTGTCTTATCAGGCTTTCCATGTCCACGCCGTAGCTCGTTGCTATCTCCGCAAAATAGCGGCTGGCAGCCGTTTCAAACACTAGTCCCATCAAGATACCGCCGAATCCTTCCAGGTAATCGATCACCTTTTGGTTGTTTTCCTGGCTGTTTGATCCTGCCTGTAAGCCACTTATTATCAAGTCCCTCACAATGTCAGAGACTTTTTTGTTTTGCAGGCTTGCCCGCTTTTGTAGCTCTTCTAGCACTTCTTCAGGCAGTCTTACCGCCACCGTATTGCTTGCCATTTTTACCAACGCCCCCATTCATCACGCTCAAACGGGCTCCTGTCTTTTTCTCTCTTCTTCTCGCGTTCGCGCTTTTTCTCTTCTTCCTTCTTGCGCTCTGCTTCTTCCTTTGCCTTCTCGATTTTCTCTCGTGCTTCTCTGTCCCGATCTTCTTGTGATTTCACCATCCACGGAGGTCTGTAACCCTTCAGCGCCTCGCTTGTCCGCCCCTTCTCCCGCTCGTCTAAATTTCGTTTGGCATCGTCCAGGGCGTCTATTCTTTCTTTCGTGTAGTCGCGGTTCCTGTCATCAAGCGGGATTGACCGCACTATCTCTCTGGCTATGTTTGCCTCCCACATAAACAACTTGAAAATATTGCTACCGGCAATGCTGTCCTGAACCGGGTTTATCACCCGCCCGCCTTCTGCTCTCTTCAAGTCCTCCGCTGTTTTGCTTCGATAAAACTTCTTTTCTGTTTTTGCAAATTGGGCTTCTACTGCGCCTGCAAAACGTTCACGATCTTTGTGCTCCATCCAGCCGCGCAACTTTTGATAGTCTTCAAACGGTAATCGCTCGTCTTTCTCTCTGAGCTTGTTTGCCAGTCCGCTAAGGCGTTTCCAGCTATCTTTCTTGCTGTATTTCTCGCCCTGAAATTCAAATTCATCGCGCCGCGCTTTGTCCTTCGGCTCGTCTTTTTCTTTGTGCTCCTTCGCTTTTTCTGGCTCCTTGAGCCGTTCTTTCTCCTTGATCCAACCTGCTAACTTCTTGTATTGGTCTTTCGGTATCCGCTCTTCATAGTTGTCCCAGAGGTATTCATTCAGGTCGCGTAATTCTCCAAGACTGTTTGTCTTAGACCATTCCCGCCCGGCTGCCTCTATCGTGTCCTGATAGTACGGTCGCTCCGGATCGTCGCGCTTCTTCCCTAGCTCTGCTTCTTTTTCTTTCGCTACCTGTTTCTCTTTCCACTCCTGATAAGGCTCTAGCTGTTCGCGAACAATCATCCTTTTCAGCCAGGGTAATTCGGTTCCTTCTCTGATTCGCTCTGCCCGTGCCGCTTCTCTTGCTTTTGTTTTCTCTTCTCTTTTCCGTTTCAGCCGGTCTTCTCGTTCGCGCCTGGACCGCTCTAATTCAAGCGGGTGATTCCTTTCGAGATATCGATCACCGTACTCGTGCGCCTTGTTTATGTGTTTCATATCGATTCGAACATCAGTCCCGTTGCGGTCTTTACCCAACACGACAACATGAACATGATGATTGTCGGTGTTGTTGTGCTGCACTGCAAACCATTCAAGATCCCGCCCCATGTCCCGGCTAAGGTTCGCCATTACCTCGCGGGTCATGGCTTTTTTGTCGACTTCGTTTAATTCAGGAGATAGCATCAGCTTGTGCACGACGACCTGACTGCCGCCTAACTCCTTGATCCGCTCTCTCATCTCTTTCGTGCTCACGCGGTCTTGCTCGTCGTTAAACATCTCCCGCCCGCCACGCTCCCGATCTTCTCCTGGGCGATGCTGGATGTATTTGACGTGGGCCAATGCCTTGCCGATTGATACGACCTTGCCGCCGCTCTTCTTTCCTCGTCCTGGTATGTATTTGTGTTTTACGATGATCACGGCTCTGGCTCTCGTTTACTCTTTTAGTCGCTTCTTCATTTCCTCGATCACCGGCCGTTCTTCTCTTGTTACCGACCGGGCATGCTTCTGGTTTGCGGTCGCGGCTGCTGCGTCAAACGAGGCTTTCCCTTCCTTCGTCGCGCTCATCTCCAAGTAGAGAAGCTCATGGATAGTACCGACCTGCCGCCCTTGTCTGGCTAACATCGCGCATAGCCGGTTAGCCATTCCGTCGATTGCCTCGGCGATTACCTTGTCTCTCGGCTCGTTTCTCTTCTCGTCCTTGTGCGCCAGATAGAAGAGCACCGCCTCCCTCACTACTTCCGATTTGGTTTTGCCTTCCATCGTCGCCAGGTCGTCGACTCGTTTGAAGTCTTGCCGGGTCAGCTTCGTTTCTACCTTCGGATTGAACGTCCGTTTTTTGCTTTCCAACATGAGCCTGAGCCTCTTGTAACATCTATCCTTTATTTATTATAATTGAGCCTATATTTTATGGTTCAAATTTTTATAGAGCCTGCCTGTTTACAGGCTCTGGATGGGCATTTCGCGTTAGTGAGCCCATCCCTTCATCTTGTCTTACCGTATGGTCGCTTCTCTCCCTCCCGGCAAGACCTGCGCTTCGCTCCGGCTGGCATGTTTGCGCTTTCGCTCCTTCTGTGCCCTTTGCTTACATCTATGTATGCCCGTGCCGGACAATTCCGTAAACATTGCCGCCTGTGGCGGTTTATTGACCGGGCACATTTATTATCGTTTGCACCAAATATGGTGCCGCATATTTCAATAGAGGCTCTGTGCCTGCGTTTGCGCCAATGCCCTGCAATTACATGAAGATAAGCCAAAACCGTAAACGGTAGCCCCTGCGGGGTGTTTACACGTATCCACTCAGTACAATTAGTGGAGTCCGTAGAGCCCAAAATCTATAAAGTGGCTACTAGCGGCATTTTAAGAGGCTCTTCGGTGTCCGCCACTTGCGAGGCGAAATCACCTGAAAGGCTGACACTGCGGACTGTTTACGCAGATTTAGTAGTCGCCTGATAGCCTTGTCAGATGTCGGCAGGCATGTTATACTTTTGTATAACAACAGCGAGGGCAAAAGTGATGCACAAAACCAATCTACGTAAGGTCGGAGGCTCGATCATGCTCTCGGTCCCGCCTGCAATTCTTGAGCAATTGCACCTGCAAGCGGGTTCCACTGTAACGATCAGCCTCGACGGTGAAAAGCTTGTAGTCGAATCGAGCCCGAAACCTCGCTACACGATGGCGGAACTGCTTGCAGCCTCGGACTATTCACAGCCACAGCCTGACTCTGAGCGTGAATGGATCGACTCTGCCGCTGTCGGTGGTGAGCTGATATGAAACGTGGCGACATTTATCTAGTCACGCTAGATCCTACGGAAGGTCGCGAGCAACAAGGATATCGCCCTGTCGTGGTCGTCTCCCCGGATGCGTTCAACCAGTCCACTAACCTGCCGGTTGTCTTGCCCATCACCACTGGCGGTGCATTCGCTCAACGCATTGGCTTTGCTGTTCCCATCTCTGGAATCAAGACTACTGGCGTAGTTCGTTGCGATCAGCCCCGGGTGCTAGACCTTGCTGCCCGTCATGGTCGTAAGATCGAAGCTTTGCCGCCTGCGGTTCTCGATGAAGTGATGGCTAAAGTTATCACGATCTTTGAGTGACACCATGGCAAAAAAGAAACGATCTTCAATACCACCGCCGCCTGGTCCTGATGCCACTCTCGATGAGTTGGCCGCTTATTTCGAGAAGTACGACTTGCAAGAACTTGAGGCTGCTGGCTTCGTTCGTGATCTCACTGAAGACGAAGAGAAGTACATGGAGCAGCTTGCCGCCTATTGCCGGGCACGAATTGAAGCAAGGAAATCTCACTAAAGTTTCAATGGCGGCCCTCTGCCTCTCCAGACCGGCGCGGTTGTTTGTTTCTTTTCCGCTCTGTACGTTTGCAAAATAACAAACATGGCGGGAGCATCGGCACCGGTCGCCCGGCTGCTCGGTTCTCGTTCTAAGCCCCCCGCAGCGCCTGACCCTCTGCCCGAATACCGGCGAACCTGGGCCCCGGCGTCAAGGCTTGCGAAGCAACCCGAAGGGCTTGGGCTTGATGCTGGGGGTTCGCTGGTAGGCTCTGAGCCGGGCAGAAGTAAGGGGGGCGTTATGACAATAGGCGCTAGCTCCACGGACTCTAAAGCCTCGCTATCATCGAGATCCCCTGAGTCTTCAAAACCAGGCGGATCTAAAAGCTCTTTTTCTTCTTCTTCCGAACCAGGGACACCACCCCTCACCCCTAGATCAAGATCTAAAAAAGGGCTCTTATCGCCTGATCCACTAGCCAAGAGACACCACAAATCCCGATGACGGCTGACAGTGTTGGGCGAACAGCCAGCCGCCCGTGCTAATTCGTTGCGCCCGATTCGCTGTCCCTTGGCAATTAGAGTTTCTAGCGCTTTGCTTATTCGCTTCCGGGCGTCTTCTTTTCTTCCATCATTGCCTTTTTCAAAATCGGCCATAGTCCAGATGCGGCCCGTCGCTTTTGACCTCGCTATAAGAGCGTCTATTGCGTTTTCTGACATCAGGTAGGGTGTTCTTACCTTGTACGTCTCAGAGCGCCGCCGCCAGAAGCACGCCCGCTTTATATCGGCTTTTACTTTGTGCCATTTGCCCCGGTTGATGTGATTACAAAAACCGTTGTGTCTCTCTTCCATCCATCTCAGAATCAGGTTGTAGCGGGCTTCGTCATTCTCCGTCGCCGGCAACGCCGGCACGCCGGCGATCTGGTCCCCATGCCACAAATAGTGCTCAATAGCCTTGATGGCATCATGTCGCTGCCCTGTTTTGGTAAGCCCTTCCTGCCAGATTCGGCGCCCTTCTTCGTAGGTTTCAGCAATTAGCCGATAATTGAACAGTTTTTCAAAACCGTCTGTATCAATGGCTTTTTGATGCGCCAGGGCGTCTCGATCGCGCGATCGATCGATAGCTTCTAACTCGCTTTCAATGCGGTTTTTCGCCTCGCTCCAATTTCTTTTGTTTTCTTCCAGGTCAAAGACGAATGAGGCTATCGCCTCGTCTCTTGTTAGTTCTTCCCGCGTCCGGATCAAATTGCCTTCGTTATCCAGCCAGGCAAAACCAGACTGTAAAGGCAGGCGCAAACCCATTCCGCTTGGATTTACTTCTAAAACTCCGTTGCGGATTTCATAGCCGTGGGCTCTCAGCCAGTCTGATAAACAGCGTTGCACCTGGTCCCGGTTGGCCCACTCTTCGAAGAAGATATACAGGTGCCAGCCGCCGCTTTCGCTGCTTCTGTACGGTTTTGCAATCAATCCGACTGCAGCTAATTTCGTCTGCAGATTTCCGAGTTCGAGCGCGTTTCTGTACTGGCTGTTTTTGTCGATGTCCAGCACTGCAAACCGCGTTTCATCGCCAAACTTCAAGCCATAGATTTCAGACTTCTTGCCGTCGATGGCGGCCAGGATCGTTTCATCCGGCAAAGGAAAGTGCTTGCTGATTGTCGTCCAATTCCGGCAACCTACGGGGCACAATATCGCCTGCATACGGTTTGGATATAGCGACAAGAAAAAATCTTCCGCCACCGATGGCGGTGAAAATTTATCATCGATCCCGGACTCTGACGGGATCGGCTTTAAAGCAAAATTTCCGGTCACTGTCTACCCAAAAGGCATGTTGACGCGCACCGGAATTACAGGTTATTCTTTCTGCATCCAGGGAAAAGACTTCCGATCAAAACCCTAGAAAAGTCAGTTTGAATATCCGACATCCCGGCGGTAACGCCTGGTTATCTCAATTACGTCGCCGCAAGCGGCGTTTTTGTTTTAGCGATAGAGCTTTCCTATATCCAGAAAATATGCGCACCATATACGGTGCCTTTTTCACCACCTGGAATTATAAGATTCTCGCTTTGAAAAGGCTAGGTGCCGAGGCACCAATTTTTGAAACGTGCCCACAGGCTAGGCTTGTGCTGACTGTCGGTTAAAAGCTTTAGCTCTTCGATATCGCTTTCTCGCTCGCGTAGTTGAGACTCAAGCCAACCGATTCGATAATTTGCACCTTCCAACTTGGCTGATAATTGTTCGATGACTTTGAGGTGATACGCCTCGGTTACCGCTTCTTCCACAGGTGATACCCCTGGCGTAATCACTTCTGGAAAAATGGAAACAGGGGTAACACATGGCGAATCCCCCAACAAAAGGACTCTAGTTTTACCGTCCAAACCCTTGATGGTTCGGTGTTTTCCCGCTTTGACCTGTTTGTAGAAAGTCGTGTAAGGAATCCCAAGTTTCCGTGCCGCTTCCGCCAGGGGATACCCTTCGGATTCGCCTTGACTGCTCAAATCTTCCACAGGGGTTACGCCGGATTCGCCTTGACATTCCACGGTAAAGATATCGTCTAGCCCCTCAACGGAAGCTGATTGGCTCGTCTGATAATTTTGCGCGGGTTCAGTCATCAAGCGGATTATAAGCTCACAGGATCGCGCGAGCAACGCTTGACTATTTCCCTGGATTACTTCTGAACCGTGACCAAAGGGCGCGAAGCAGGAAGACTAATCCATAAAACCCCAGACCGAATGGAAGCGCATACAGTCCAGTGATCCACAATGAAGCCCATTGTTCTTGCCTGATTTGCTGCCACTCGATTTTCGAAAACTCCATTTGTCCGCCTCGGAAGTGGTCATCACCGCCTGTGATGAAGCCAACTACAGCACCAAAGATAAAAAACAGTGCAGTGCAAACACAAGCCCAGAGTATTTCCTTTTTCATCTCTGTGCGAATTGTCGGCGTTTGTTTTGTTTCAGCGTGCATACATCACCAAGAGTTTCCCAAGTCAGCCCGCGCTTCGCGTACTTTTTGCAAGTGGTGCGAGTGCTGCAAAACCTCAGGAGATGGATAGGGACAGCGTTTCAAATGCTCCGGAAGCGGTCCTATAACTTTGCGGTATGCTTTCTCCCATGGCTCAAGTGAGCGGTATTGCCCTTTGTCATCGGAGTAAACATCCGGGTTGTAGCGATAAGCCAAAGTGTCTGCGTTGATCGGAATAGGCTTAAAACCTGCCTCTTTACTGTGTTGCTGATTGTACAGATTGATGCCTTCAACTTCATTCGCTACATATGCAGCTACAAAAAACGGTGCTGTCGCCGGTTCCATTGCTGCTTTCACAGGATCTCCAAACTGTTTTAACTGAGGGTATTTCTCTGCAAGCATCTGTATATTTCGAATCTGTATTTGCCCCGGTCCGATAGAGGTTGCTGGATCTTGTGCTTCGCCTTTAGTAGCTCTGGCTTCTTGTGCTGCATCTTCTGGCTTTCTGTGCAGTAGTTCATTCCAGATCAGGCCCGGTACCAGGTCATGGGGAAGATTCATTTGTCCCAGTCCGAATGCATTGTAAGCCTTTTCACAAGCATCCAAGTTCAACGGCGTGCCACCGAATCTGGTGTATCTTTCGGGATGGTGAACTATGCCCGAAAGGTAGTCCATTGTTGCACCTTCAGGAATGAGACTGTTGGAATTTTCTCCACGGTTCAAACCTTCAGCGGCTCCTACTGTTACATTCCAAAAACCATTTACAGCAGCTTTTGCAATGTTGCCTGGAATGTCAGACACGGCTTGAGCAACTTCGCCCGGTAGGTCTTTTGCATCATTCCAAATCCATTCCTTGATTGCGCCTGCAATGTCTTGACCTGGCTTCACCCGAGGATTTTGAAAATGCCATCTGCCATCCGCCCCTAGTCCTTGTTCTTGTGGTTGTTCTTGCGGTTGCGCCTTAGAACTGCTATCGGAAATAGCTTGGGCGATTAGCTCCCGGCGCCCTTGATGAGATTTACTATCAGTAAGCCCGGTGATCTCAAATTTTTCGCCTTGCCCTTTGGCTTGCATCTCGGCAATCTGCGCATCAGTCAGAATCTCGTGCGTTGCTGATTGATATTTGGTGCTTCTGTACGCCTCGGTTGCTTTGTCCCAATCGCCTTGTTTGCCCTGCGTGGTGAAATTGCCTTCGGTTTTGATGGCTTCCGAAGGTCGCAATTGCTTGGCTGATTCTGGTTTTTGCTCGATTTCGTCGCTCATGATCGCAGGCTCTTTTTTTAGCTCAGTCTTTCCAGTATAAGCGTCAGTTCCATACAAATCTGCCATCGAACCGAGGTCCAGCGCCAATGGCAAGCC
>Ga0247724_1000291_pt1 | contig 12703 bp, 9 predicted proteins | sample OKSTACKMC2E_FD_182776 | JGI IMG/M metagenome (GOLD analysis project Ga0247724, IMG submission 182776) | Subsurface sediment microbial communities from gas well in Oklahoma, United States - OK STACK MC-2-E | ecosystem: Environmental > Terrestrial > Deep subsurface > Rock core/Sediment | place... | reverse complement strand
GACGTTGGACGGCACCAACCTGACCAACGAGCTGTATCAGAGTTATTACGGCAACAATGCCACCACCAATAACTTCGGCACAGCCTTGTACAGCCGTACCTTTGCGCTGGGTGTGCGTTATTCGATGTAACTTTTTTGGAAGTAGCTGTAGACCTGTGTGATCTGTTAGACATTCCTGGTTTGAGCCCCGCCCAAGCGGGGCTTTTTTTAGCCGCAGGGACGACTTATTGGTTGCAGCAATTATCCTACAATATTATCTTGAACGCACAATGATAAGGCAGCCAGATCTGCCAACTGCAGTAACCCGGGTTGCTTGCCAACAGCAGCGCCCGTCAGACAGGGGAGAACGGCGTGATGAGTGGATATAAATTATCGCAGCTGGAAAAAATTGGCTTTGGCGCTGGTGATATGGCGGTCAATGTGGTGATCTCGGCGATGATGCTGATCATCACTTTCTTTTATACCGACGTGTACGGTATGCAGCCAGCGGATATGGCGCTGATGTTACTGGTGGTGCGGGTACTCGATGCCATCACAGATCCACTGATGGGCATGATCACCGACAAATTCAACAGCCGTTGGGGCCGCTACCGGCCGTATTTACTGGTATTTGCCGTGCCTTTTGGCATCTCGGTATTTTTGACTTTCAGTACGCCCGACCTCGATTACAACGCCAAACTGGTGTGGGCCTACAGCACTTATATTTTTGTCACGCTGATGTTTACTGCCGTGACTATTCCGTACATTTCACTGATTGGTGTATTAACCGACGACCCGAAAGAGCGGTTGTCAGCCAATGGTTATCGGTTGTTTTTCGCTAAAATCGCCGCTTTCCTGGTCACCATCATAGTGCCGATTCTGGCCGGTGCAGACTATTGGCAAGGCGACAAAGCGGCCGGCTACCAGGCGGCGATGGGCCTGATGGCGATGCTTGCCGTGATATTTTTCCTGTTTTGTTTTTTCACCACGACAGAGCGACTGGAGCATCAGGTCGACAAACAACCGCTGCGCCAGCAGTTTTCTTTGTTGCTGAAAAATGACCAGTGGCTGGTGCTTTGTGGTGTCTGTGTACTTGGCACTGTCGGTTATGTGGTGCGTGGCTCCGTCGCTTTGTATTACGCCAAATATTATCTCGGCGGTGACACGACGATGCAGTCGTTGTTTTTATCCACTGGTGTCGGCGCAGCGATATTGTCGATGGTGGCGTCGACCTGGATCACCAAAGTGTATTGCAAAGTAAAACTGTTTAAATACAGCCAGATGGCGGTTGGTGCTTTGAGTGTATTGATGTTTGCCTTAGTAAGCCCCGGCGATGTGGTACTGGCTTTTGTGCTGTTTTTCCTGATTTCTTTTGTGGTGGATTTGCATGCGCCGGTGTTCTGGTCGGCTATTGCTGAAGCGGTGGATTATGGTGAACACAAAACCGGGCAGCGTGTAGCCGGCTTGTCGTTTGGTGGTATTTCGTTTTGTCAGAAAGCCGGCATGGGCGTAGCGGGCGCAGTGGTTGGCTGGTTATTGGCTGGCTTTGGTTATCAGCCGGATGTGGCGCAAAGTGAGCTGGCGCTGACCGGCATCGCGCTGATGCTGACGTTAATCCCCGGCGCCTTTCATTATGCGGTCGGTGTTTTGATGCAGCGCTACCACATTACCGACGCCACATACCGCCAGATATTAACCGAATTACAAGTGACGCCTGTGGCGCAGCAAGCTGTCACCGCTTCTTCTACTGCAGTACCAAAAGGAACTCCAACTCATGCCTGATTTCTCCCCGATGAACAGCAACGTGCCGTTAATCGCGCAACGTGCCGACCCGTTTATTTACCGGCATACAGATGGCTTTTATTATTTCACCGCTTCAGTGCCGGCCTACGATGGCATCGAACTGCGCCGTGCCCGGCAGCTGGAAGATTTAGCCAGCGCTGAGGCTGTGATGGTGTGGCGTAAACCCTCAGAAGGGCCTTATTCTGAGCTGATTTGGGCGCCGGAAATTCATTATCATCAGGGCGTCTGGTATGTCTATTTTGCCGCAGCGCCAAGCCGGGCTATTAAAGACAATTTGTTTCAGCATCGGATGTATGTGATTCAAGGCACCGGCGACAATGCCCTGACCGCCGACTGGCAATTTATTGGCCAAATCGACACTGGTATCGATACTTTTTGCCTTGATGCCACCACTTTTTACCATCAGGGCAAACTCTATTATCTGTGGGCGCAAAAGGGCCCGGGTATCACCGGCAACTCGAATTTGTATATCGCCGAAATGGCGTCGCCGGTTGCTATCAAAGGCACGCCGGTATTGCTGACCAAACCTGAACTGGACTGGGAAATTCGTGGCTTTTGGGTTAACGAAGGCCCGGCTGTGCTCAAAGGACATGGCAAAATTTTTATCAGCTATTCCGCCAGTGCCACTGACGAAAACTATTGTATGGGGCTGCTGTGGGCTGATGAAAATGCCGATGTACTGAACCCGGCCAGCTGGCAGAAATCACCGCAACCGGTGTTTCAGACCGACGCCAGTGTGAAAATGTTTGGCCCAGGTCACAACAGCTTTACCACGCTTGCCGATGGCACCGACGTGCTGGTGTACCACTGCCGGCAATACACTGAAATTGAAGGCGATCCGCTGTGGAATCCGGACCGGCATACCTTTGTGAAGACTATCCAATGGGATAAAAACGGTATGCCGCAATTTGGTAAACCAGGAAGCGGGAAACCAGGACAGCGGTAAACCAGCTAAGCCCTAAGTCACCTTTTCTGACCTCCAGCAGGAACTAAGATGCGCCTGATAAAGTTTAATCTTGCACTGCTGGTTGGTTGTGCCTGGTCGGTGCTTGTCTTTGCGCAGGCGCCGGCGGTATCTACAGCAGTGCAGCCCTTTGCATTGACGCAGGTGCGTTTAACTGCTGGGCCTTTTTATCAGGCACAGCAGACCAATCTGCAATATCTGCTCGATTTTGACAGCAACCGGCTGTTAGCGCCGTTTGAGCGTGAAGCCGGTTTAACGCCTCAGGCCGCTCCTTATGGCAACTGGGAGAGCAGTGGCTTAGACGGTCATATTGGCGGGCATTATTTGTCGGCTCTGGCGCTGGCGGTGGCCGCAACCGGCGACAAAGAGCTTAATTCCCGACTGGATGCACTGCTACAGCGCTTAACCAAGGTGCAGCAGGCGTATGGCAGCGGGCCGGATGCCGGTTATCTCGGTGGTATTCCTGGCGGGCGGCAGCTGTGGCAACAAATACGCGCCGGCCAGATCAACAGTGAATTGTTCAGCCTGAATCAGCGCTGGGTGCCTTTATATAATTTGCATAAAACATTTGCTGGTTTGACCGATGCCTGGCTGCTGGCGCACAAACCGCAGGCCAAAAGCCTGCTGCTGAATTTGGGGCAGTGGTTTTTACAGGTCAATGCCGGGCTCAGTGACGCGCAAATTCAGCAGTTGCTGGTCAGCGAACATGGTGGCCTCAATGAATCTTTAACCGATTTGGCGGCGATCAGTGGCGACCCGGCGTATTTGCAGCTGGCACAACGTTATTCGCAGCAAAGTCTGTTAACGCCACTGTTACAGCAGCAGGACCAGCTCAGCGGTTTACATGCCAACACACAAATTCCCAAAGTGATTGGTTTTTGGCGGGTTGGAGCCAGTGCCGGTTTGCCGGACTGGCAGCAGGCGGCGCAGTTTTTTTATCAGACCGTGACTGAACGCCGCTCTGTGGTCATTGGTGGTAACAGCGTGCGTGAGCATTTCCATCAGGCAGACGATTTCCGTCCGATGCTGGAAGACGTCGAAGGGCCGGAAACCTGTAATACCTACAATATGTTAAAGCTGGCGAAGCTGCTGTACTTGCAAAGTGGTGACACCCGCTATTTAAACTTCTATGAACGCGCCAGCTACAACCATATTTTGTCGTCGCAACATCCGCAGCACGGCGGTCTGGTGTATTTCACGCCGATGCGGTCCGGGCATTACCGGATGTATTCGGCGCACGACCAGTCGATGTGGTGTTGCGTTGGCTCCGGGCTGGAAAATCACAGCAAATATAACGAGCTGATTTACGCCCACGCCGGCGGCGAATTACTGCTGAACCTATTTATCCCATCGACGCTGCTCTGGCCGGAGCAAGGGCTGCAGCTGGCGCTTACAACAGCATTCCCCGATGACAACAGTGTTCGGCTGACCGTGTTGCAGGCGCCGGGCGCCGGAAAACTCCAGCGCATCAGCATTCGCCGGCCAGCCTGGCAGGGCGCGCCATTGCAGTTGCGATTAAACGGTCAGGCGGTGCAAACCCGGGATCTCAGGCCCGGTTATGTCAGCGCAGCATTGGCGCTGCAAGCCGGTGATGTGCTGAGTTTCAGTCTGGACCCGCAGCTTCGGCTTGAGCAGTTACCGGGTCAGCGAGCGAACGACCACAAGGCTGCTGATGTGGCTGCAAACTACGCAGTGCTGTATGGCCCGGTGGCGCTGGCGCAGCCACTGCCGCCATTAAAAGGCGAGCAGCTGAAGTTTGTCGCCGACGACAGCCGGATGGGCCATATCGCTGCGGGTGCTTTGTGCCCGGAAGGTGCCGCACCGTTATTGGTTGGTGAACCGCAGGCTTTTTTACAGAGCCTGCAACGGCTACCCGGGCCATTAGCTTTTGCCGCGCCAGGTCTTCAGGCGGCGCGGCCACAAATCTGGCAGCAACAGCCGGTGGCGCAGCTGGTGCCATTTTTCCGCGTGCACGACCAGCGTTATCAGATTTATCTGCAGCAAGTGGCCACAGCTGCCTATCCGGCGTTTGTTAAAGCGGCGACGGCGCGGGCTGAGGAGGAAGCCTTGTTGGCGGCCCGCACGCTGGATCAGATCCAACCGGGCCAACAACAACCGGAAGTGGAGCACCAGTACCAGGGCGAAGCCAGTCAAAGCGGCAACAACAATGGCCGGCAATGGCGTGACAGCCGCAACTGGTTCAGTTATCAGTTAACCGATGCCCTTAAGCAAGCGACTGTGCTGCGGTTGGAGTATTTCAGTGGCGACGCCGGCCGGCAGTTTTCAGTGTTACTGAACGGCCAGTTGTTGGCGGATGTGGTGTTACAACCAATGTCTGAGGCTGGTATTTACAGCGTCGATTACGTTATCCCGCAGGCCTTGCTTCAACACAGTGAAAACGGCCGCCACCAGCTGAAGTTTGTCGCTAAAGCCGGTTCTGTCGCAGGTGGTATTTATGGTATCCGGCTGTTAAAGCCCTGACACTGAAGAGCAGGGCTGCCGATGTCTGCTGGCAGCCCGCAGTTGAAAATAAACCAGAGATTTATTTGTTGATGAGCGTGGTCCGATATTGATTCAACGCTTGTTGCTCAACCACAGGCCAGCCGTCCTGCCATTGCATCGGTAGCACTTTCAGTTTTTGCAGCGCCTTGTCTGCGGTCTCATAGGCGTGAAACACCAGATAGTCTTTGCCGTCAATGCTGTACGCCGCGTTATGACCCAGCGCCACCCAATCTTTGTCACCTTGCAGCACTAAGGTGCCACCACCTTGCAGCATCGGCTTACCGGCTTTGTCGACATAAGGCCCGGTCACGCTTTTACTGCGTCCAACCATGATTTTGTAATCGCTGTCTTTGCCACGGCAACATTTGTCAAAGGATACAAACAGGTAGTAATAGCCGTTTTTATGGAAGATATAAGGCGCTTCAATAGCGCCATCGCCCGGCTCGCCGTCTGGCAATGCCGGGTTACGTGGCCGTTTAGCGATACTGTGCCATTGCTGCGGCTCGGCGAGACGGGTCAGGCTGTTGTCCAGTTTGACCAGTTTTAGCCCCTCCCAAAAAGAGCCAAAACTCATCCAGTGTTCGCCGTGTTCATCGCGGATAATGGCCGGGTCAATCGCGTTCCAGTGGTCGCGCTCCGGCACCGATTGCAGCACTATCCCTTGGTCCTGCCATTGATAGTTTTTCGCGCTTGGATCTAATGTTTTATTGGTGGCTACACCAATGGCCGAAGTATTTTTGCCAAAAGCAGAGACTGAATAATACAGATAAAAAGTGCCGTCTTTTTCAAAAATATCCGGCGCCCACAGATGACCGTCAAAGGTCGGCGCTATGCTTTTGGCCCATGTTGGCTCTGTCGCAAAGACCCGGCCGGCCGGTTGCCATTGCTGCAGGTCTTTGGATTGATAGATGGTGATGCCGGGTCCTGTGCTGAACACATAATACTTGCCACCGGCTTTGGCCAGAACCGGGTCGTGCACTTCCAGTTGTTTGGCTTGTACCAGCGCACTGGCGGACAGCAGCGCGATAGCGGTCAATGTTGTTGCCAGTCTCGTCTTCAGTGCTCTCTTTAGTGCTCTTTGCAGTGTTGGGGTCGCCCGAAATTGCATCTTTGCTGCTCCTGCCTGGTTGCTTCTTGTCAATAAGTAATACAATATTAATAATACAGAATAGATCTGCTGCTCACAAGAGCAACGACCACAGGAGGTCCATCGATGCGTTTTACTGTGTTGACTTTGGCATGTCTGCTCGCGTTACCAGCAACTGGCGCTGTTACTTTGCCGCAAAATCCGCTGCTGCTGCAACGGGCCGACCCTTTTATTCATCGCGATGCCGCCAGTGGCTGTTTCCATTTTACTGCGACAGTGCCGGATTTCTCCGCATTGGAAATTCGCTCCAGCTGCACTTTAGCTGGCTTAAAAACCGCTGAGCCGGTGCAGGTGTGGCAGAAAAAAGCCAATGGGCCTATGAGCGCCAATATCTGGGCGCCAGAGCTGCACCGCATCAACAATGTCTGGTATCTGTATTTTGCCGCCAGTCGCGCTGATGCGCCTTTTCAAATCCGGATGTATGTGTTGTCCAACCCATCTGCTGACCCCAAACAGGGCCGCTGGCACGAGGAGGGCGAATTAAAAACTCATCTTGATACCTTTGCGCTTGACGCCACCACTTTTGCCCATCGCGGCAAACAGTATCTGCTGTGGGCGCAGCAGGATGTTGCGCAGACTTATAATTCAGCGCTGTGGCTGGCTGAAATGGACGGCCCGACCCGGATCAAAGGTACACCGGTCAAACTCAGTGAACCGACCTTGCCCTGGGAAATTCAGGGCTACAAAGTCAACGAAGGCCCGGCGGTGCTGGTCAAAAACGGTCGGGTTTTTGTCACTTATTCGGCGAGCGCCACCGATCATCGTTATGCGATGGGCTTGCTGTGGGCTGACGCCAATGCCGATTTACTGAAGCCAGAAAGCTGGCAAAAACAACTGCAGCCGGTGTTTGCTACCAACGCCGCATTGAAACGTTTTGGCCCCGGGCATAACAGTTTTGTGCTGGCTGAAGATGGTAAAACTGAGGTGATGGTGTATCACAGTCGCGATTATCGCGATTTACAGGGTACACCGCTGACCGACCCTAACCGGCATACCCGGCTGCGGCTGCTGCAATGGGACGCCAACGGCTTTCCGTTGTTTGCGCCTGAGCAGGCAGATTAACCAGCCACATTGTGCAGAAAAAGCCAAAGCCAGCAGCGCTGGCTTTGGCGGCGGAAGGCGACTTACCAGAAGCGCCAGTAGATAAAAGCGGTGATGCCTAAAATGATACCGCTGTGGATGTAATCCCACTTGTCCAGGCCCTTGAGCACATCCTGCAGGGTGTCTTTACCCAGCGTGGAAAAAGTCAGGCCCCGCACATTGTCTTCAGTCGGCGCTTTAGTAACAAAGCTCAGGCCAATTACAATCAGGCACACCAGCACAAACAACAGCACGCAATAATACAGCCAGTTCATTTCAACGACCCAGGCTAAGGGAGTGCCATGAATGGCATCGCGAAACGGCAATAACACCAGCCGGAACATGCCGAGGACAAAACCTGCCACCAGCCCGACATAACCGGCCGTTGGGGTGATGCGTTTGCTACAAATGCCGAGTAAAAATACCGCTGCAATGCCAGGAGCAATCAACGACTGCACACTTTGCAGATATTCATACAACACGTCAGCAATCAGGCTCATCACCGGGATCCACAAAATCCCCAGCACCACCACGACGACAGTGGCTATCCGGCCCACTTTTAACAGCTGCTGCTCGGTAGATTCTGGTTTGTACTTTTTATAAAAGTCGATGGTGAACAAGGTGGCAGAGGAGTTAAACAGGGAAGCCAGCGAACTCATCAGCGCCGCAACCAAACCGCCAATCACAATGCCTTTGACACCGGACGGCAACAATTCGGCCACCAGCGTCGGAAATGCCTGGTCGGCACTGTCAAATGAGATGATGCCTTTGGCCTGCAGCGCATGCGCAATCAGGCCGGGAACCAGGAAAATAAATACCGGCAGCAGTTTCAGATAACCGGCGAAGATAGTGCCGCGTCGCGCAGCCTGAATGCCCTTGGCTGACAACACCCGTTGCACGATATATTGGTCAGTACACCAGTACCAGAAGCCGATAATAAAAGAGCCAAATACAATACCTGGCCAGGGGAAATTGGCGTCGCTGGCGGCGCGCATCAGATGCATATTCTCGCCGTTTAAGCGCTCCATCTCGGCCCAGCCGCCGACCTGATCCAGGCCCACCACCAGAATCACCACGGAGCCGATAATCAGCACCGGAGTCTGAATGACAGATGTCCACATAATGGCTTTCATGCCGCCCAGCACCGTATAAACACCGGTCAGCACCACGAGTCCTACGGCGGAGATCCAGAAAAAGTCGATGCCCCAGATGCTTTCTATGCCCAGAATAGTTTTAAAAGCGACGCCGCCGGCATAGACAGTGACCGCGACTTTGGTCAGTACATAACTGACCAGCGAAATTACCGACAAAAAACTGCGCGACTGCGGGTTAAAACGCCGCTCGAGAAATTCCGGCATGGTGTAGACCTTACTGCTCCAGTAAAAAGGCACAAAGATCCAGCCGAGTAATAAGATGATCCAGGACTGTAATTCCCAATGCGCCAGCGCCATACCTGATTCAGCGCCGGAGCCGGATAAACCGACCAGATGTTCTGAGCCGATATTGGAGGCGAAAATCGACGCGCCAATCACCAGCCAGCCGGCATTGCGGCCGGCCAGAAAGTAGTCGGTGGTGTCTTCTTCTTTTTGCCGCATCGAGGCGACGACGACCCCAACCATCAGCAGTGCAAAACCGGCCAGCACCAGCCAGTCCAGTGTACTTAGTTCTAACATGCCCTCTGTCCTTATTGTGAAGCCAGTTTTCGGGCGGCAGCGCAACACACCGACCAGCACCGGCAATGATTATTCTAAAAGCATATTATAATACAAAATTAATAATGAAAAGCCTTGGAGAAACCGCTATGGACCTTGGGCTGGAAACCGGGTGGAATTACCGGGTAAACCGGCTTTAAAGCTTGAATTTCATTTGGTTTTTCGGCAATTTGGTGGGTAAAGGTATCTAGGCTGTGGCCGGTTCGGCACAGACATAGGCCGCAATGTCCGGTTGTAGTTGTCGGTTGACGGACAGATATCGTCACAACATATGTTAATATGACAGGCAAAACGGCAAACAGACGCCACCCAACCTTGTCTGGAGGAGCCTCCATGGTTCGCATCATCGAAAATTTAAATTTATCCGAGCAGGTCACCAACGATTTGGGCCGGGCCATAGTGGCGGGTGAATACAGCTGTGAATCCGGTTTACCGACAGAAGCGCAGCTGTGCGAGGAATACGGCATCAGCCGTACCGCAGTGCGTGAAGCGGTGAAGATGCTGGCAGCCAAAGGCCTGATCTCATCGCGGCCGCGCCAGGGCATCAGTGTTGAACAACCAAGCAACTGGAACCTGTACGACACCAGCGTGTTAAGCTGGCTGCTCGACAGCAGCCCGTCTTTGCATGTGTTAAAAGAATTTCTGCAAATGCGTCTGGCGATTGAACCACAGGCCGCTGCGCTTGCCGCCGAATTTGCCCGCGACGAAGATATTGATCAGATTGAAAAAGCGGTCGAAGCCATGCGCATCGCGGCGACAGACCCCAGCGCCAGCATGCATGATGCTGACCTGGCGTTTCATACCAGTGTGTTATTTGCCAGCCGCAACCGGTTCTTTTTCCAGTTACGTGATTTTATCCGCACGGCACTGAATGTCAGTATTCAGCACACCACGCCGGCCAAAGCCAATGACGTCGCTGTTGCTGAAGATCATGCCAAAATCTGCCTGGCTATCCGCAATCGTCAGCCGGAGCGGGCAAAAAATCTGATGACGCATCTGATCGACGAAGCGATGAGCTTTATCGAAGCTGAAATCAAACGCCGCAGTTAAGCGCCCGTGCAGGAATGATGATGCAGCAGGACCTGAATCAAAAAGCCCAATATCCCAGCCTGCGTGGCAAGGTGGTGTTTATTACCGGCGGTGGCACCGGTATTGGCGCCCGCATGGTTGAGCGCTTTTATCTGCAGGGTGCCAAAGTGGCTTTTGTCGATATTGCCCGTGACGCCGCCGAGGCGTTAGTGCAGCGCTGCAACAGCGCCGATTTAACCACGCCGCTGTTTTTACCCTGTGATATCCGCGATATTGAAGCTTTACAGGCTTGCATCAGCCGGGCGCAACAACAGTTTGGTCTGATCAGCGTGCTGATTAACAATGCTGCTGACGATACCCGCCATCAGGTGGAAGAGCTCAGTGTCGAGTACTGGGATGAGCGTTTTGCGGTGAATTTACGCCATTATTTTTTCGCATCGCAGGCCGTGCTTCCGCAAATGCAGCAATTGGGTGGCGGTAGCATTATCAATCTTGGTTCTATCAGTTGGCGCATCAAACAAACCTGTATGCCGGCTTACACTACCGCTAAAGCGGCGATTGAAGGTTTAACCCGTACGCTGGCCGGCCGGTACGGCGCCGACCAGATCCGTGTCAATAGCCTGATCCCGGGCTGGGTCATGACCGAACGCCAGCTCGCCCGTTGGCTCGATGCCGACAGTGTCAAAGAAATTCACCAGCATCAAGCCATCAAACAGTCACTGCAACCCGACGACATCTGCGATATGGCGCTGTTTCTCGCTGCCGACGACAGCCGGATGCTGACGTCACAAAGTGTCATAGTCGATGGTGGCTGGGTCTAGCCAGAGTTTTTTATTACGTGAAGGTGGGCGGTGAGTGCCAGGGCAGCATTGTGCCAGCTGTCGCCGAACTTCAACAAAGCCAACATCGGCTTTCCCAACTGACATCTGCCAACAGACCTGCAACTTCAAGACACTAAATCTCTGCAAGTAAATGTCTTCGCTTGCATTTCTTTATTTGTATTATAATATTAAATTCAAAAGCAGCACTGCTGCAGTCTTTTTCCGGAGCCGCCTGTTTGGTTGAAGTTTTACTGGTAAACCTGATCCTGCTGATTGGTGCTTGTCTGCAGGGCTTACTGGGTTTTGGTCTTGGGCTGTTCAGTGCGCCTTTGCTGTTTCTGCTGGCGCCGCAATATGTGCCTGGGCCGATGATCCTCAATGCATTGCTGCTGACGCTGCTGATGTCACTGCGGAATCATCAGGATTTACAGTGGCGGCAAACAAGTTATGCACTGGCGGGCGGTACCATTGGTGTGCTGGGCGCCGCATTATTAATGTCAGTGTTGGTGTTTGCGCAGTACCGCAAATTATTTGGTGCTTTGATTGTCATTGCGGTGGTGTTATCTGTGGTGGGGGCCAGGCCGGCGCTCAGCGCACGCAATAATCTCATCGCCGGGATTTTTTCCGGGTTTATGGGCACTGCGACATCAGCCGGTGGTGCGCCGATGGGACTGTTGTATCAGCATGCCGATGCCCGGCTCAGAAATGCCAATCTCAGCGTATTTTTCCTTTATATCAATATCTTCGGTATGGTGGTGCTGTGGCTCGGTGGCATTTCTGGTTGGGCTGATTTGTTGTTGTTTCTGCAATCGGTGCCGGCGCTGCTATTGGGCTGGGGCATGTCGGGTTATGTCGGCCGCTACCTGCACGGCAAACGTTTACGTCAGCTGATTCTGCTGGTAGCCTTTGCTGCCGGCCTGTTGTCGGTGCTGCTCTGACAGGGTGGCTTGTTTTGTTGTTCACCGAAGATGCAGACGATGTCAGATCTCAAAGTTCAGCTTTGTCCCGGTCCTGCCGCCGCGCTGGCAGAGGGTATTCATTGGGACTCAAGGCGGCAGCGGCTGTTTTGGGTCGACATTTTGCATCCCTGGTTGTATTGGTTTGAGCCAGCGACAGCTTCAACCGGACGGCTTGCTTTGTCGCAGCCAGGCTGTTGGTTGCTTGGCACAGACAGCCCGGCTTTGCTGATTGGTATGTCGCGAAGTATCGGCCTGCTAGATCCGGAGACAGGGAAGGTCCGTGAATTACCGCAAGTGCAGCTGCAGACCGAACCGGCCGGCAACCGCCTCAATGACGGCGGGGCAGATCTGCAGGGCCGGCTGTGGTTTGGCACTATGGATAATGCCGAACAAACACCTTCAGGTCAGTTATATCGCTGGGACCAACGAGGTTTACATACGGTCGATACAGGCTATGTTGTGACCAACGGGCCTGTGTTTACGCAAGACGGGCAGTTCTTATATCACGCCAGTTCTTCCAGCCGGGAAGTATACCGGTTTGCGCTATCGCAGACCGGAGAGCTGGTCCAAAAGCAGATATTTATTCGTTTCTCTGAGGCACAGGGCTTTCCGGATGGCATGGCGTTGGATGCTGACGGTGGTCTTTGGGTCGCACAGTGGCGTGGCTACGGGATCAGCCGGTTTGATCGTAACGGCCACTTAACCCG
>Ga0247724_1000288_pt1 | contig 12810 bp, 11 predicted proteins | sample OKSTACKMC2E_FD_182776 | JGI IMG/M metagenome (GOLD analysis project Ga0247724, IMG submission 182776) | Subsurface sediment microbial communities from gas well in Oklahoma, United States - OK STACK MC-2-E | ecosystem: Environmental > Terrestrial > Deep subsurface > Rock core/Sediment | place... | reverse complement strand
TGAACTCTGGATTTATGAACCTAAGCTCAATGTTATCGGAGGACTGCACAAAAAGTGCGGTCCTTTTTAATAGTAAAAAACGTATCCTCGAATACATTGCGGAACTGGCGCACCAGCATATGCCTGAGCTTGCCGAATCCACTGTATTCGAAGCTTTGATGGCACGGGAAAAACTGGGTTCGACCGGGATTGGTGGTGGTATCGCCATTCCGCACGGCAAGCTCAAAGGAGTCACGTCGCCAGTGCTGGTCTTTGTAGTCAGTCAGGATGCCATCCAGTTTGATGCTATTGATAATCAGGCAGTGGATATCTTCTGTGCCATTCTGATCCCGGAAAATCAATGCCAGACGCACCTGACCACATTAGCCGGTATCGCCCGCTTATTGAGTCAAAAAGAAATCACCCGCAAAATTCGCCATGCCGGTTCTGATCAGGCACTGTACCAGCTGTTATTAAGCTGCGCCGATACAGGAACCGCCAAATGAAACTCCTGGTAGTCAGCGGCAGATCAGGTTCCGGCAAATCCGTAGCACTACGGGTGATGGAAGATCTGGGCTACTACTGTGTCGACAATATTCCGGTCAACTTGCTGCCAACGCTGGCCAATGCGGTGATGGGGCAGTATGAGCGGGTTGCAGTCAGCATCGATGTGCGCAACCTGCCACAGGAACCGGAAGAACTGACCGAGATCCTGTCTTACCTGCCACGCAAGGTCGAGCTGACTATTCTGTATCTCGATGCCGACCATACCAGCCTGATTAAACGCTTCAGTGAAACCCGAAGGCTACATCCGTTGTCGCATCAGGCGATGTCACTGGATGAAGCGATTCAGCGTGAGCAGCAGCTGCTGGACCCCATCTCCAGCCGCGCCGACTTATATATCGACACTACTGAACTGAACGTCCATCAGCTGACGGAACAGCTGCGTGAGCGGATCCTGGGCCAGAAAACCGGCCGGCTGGTGATGCTGTTTGAGTCTTTTGGCTTCAAATACGGCATTCCTAAAGATGCGGACTTTGTCTTCGACGCCCGGTTTTTGCCTAATCCGCATTGGGAACCTGAGCTGAAAATTCTGACCGGCCTTGATCAGCCGGTAAAAGATTATCTGGAAGCCCAGCCAGTTGTTGCCAAATATACCTGGCAAATCAACAGCTTTATCAGCACCTGGTTGCCGCATCTGGAACGCAATAACCGCAGTTATCTGACCATTGCTATTGGTTGTACCGGTGGCCAGCACCGCTCTGTTTATATTGTTGAGTCTTTGGCGGAGAGTTTCCGGGCCTTACGCGAAGACGTACAAATCCGTCACCGGGAGTTAGTCCGTCACCATGGCAAATAGCTTTAAAGAAACTGTCACTATCGTCAATCAATTAGGCTTACATGCCCGCGCCGCCACGAAACTGGCACAGTTGTGTATGCAGTTTGATGCCAAAATTGAATTACAGCAGGAAGGCCGTAGTGCCGATGCCAGCAGTGTGCTGGCGCTGTTGATGCTTGCCAGCAGTAAAGGCAAGAATGTTGATGTGGTCGCCACAGGCGCGCAGGCTGAAGCCGCTTTAACGGCTGTCACCGAGCTGATCCGCGCCGGCTTCGACGAAAATTAATATCCCCGCAAATGCCACAAGCACGGCAGACTAATCTGCCGGTAGTTTATCAACACCTTGTGTAGTCTGATGATGTTTCAGCTTGTGATGCATCGCCACTTTAATCAGCATATGCGCAGTCACTGGCGCTGAAATAAACAAAAACAACGCAATTAACAGCTGTTGCAAGCTCAGCGTCTCTAATTGCAGATTAAAAAAAACCATAGACGCCAACACCAGACTGCCTAACCCCAAAGTGGTCGCTTTAGTTGGCCCGTGCAGCCGGGTATAAAAATCCGGCAGTTTCAGCAGCGCCACCGAGCCCAGCAGCACAAATAATGCACCGACGCACAACAAGCCGCTGATCAGCCATTCCAATGTCGTCATAAACGCTCCTATTCGATGATATCGCCGCGCAACAGGAATTTACACACTGCCACAGTGCTGACAAACCCCAGCATCGCAATCAGCAACGCCGCCTCAAAATACAGCTGACTGCTGGCATAGACGCCATACACTAATAACAAGGCGATGCTGTTGATATACATAGTATCCAGCGCCAGTAAGCGGTCAGCCACTGCCGGACCACGTAACAGCGACCATATGTTCAGACAAAGCGCCAGAATAATCACCGCCATCACTGCGAGCAAAATCAGACTGAACATGCGAAAATCTCCTGCAACGGTGCTTCGTAGCGTTGTTTCAGCTCGCGGATCAACGCCGCTTCATCCTGCAAATCCAACACATGCAACAATAAAAACTGCGGTGCATCCGCCTCTCGCGGTAACAGCTCTGCACTGACTGTGCCTGGGGTGAGGCAAATAGTGGCGGCCAGAATCGTCAGCGGCAAGGGTTCTTTCAGATCCAACGGCAACAGCACAAAACCCGGCTTCAGAGCGCTGTTTCGCCCCAGCACGACTTTCACTACTTGCAGATTAGCCACCACGATATCCCACAACACCATCAACAGATAACGGCCAAACAAACCATAGCGCTTGACCTGTGGCTGCACTTCACGAAACCCGCGGCTGACCCACGGGATCAATAACGCGAGGATCACACCGCTAAGCAATACCACAGGTGAGACACTGTTATGCAATGCACACCAGACCAGAAACAACAACACACTGCGCAGCGGTGTGGCAAATAAGCTGTTTTGCATCAGTAACCTCCACTCACGGCAGTTAACTGCGCTATCGCATCAGCGCAGAACTGCGTCCACCACTGGCCAAAAACGACCAGCTGCAGGCCGGCCAACAACAGCAGGACGATGGCAAACACCTGAGTCCGCTCTGAAGGAACAATTGTTGGTGCCGCGCTGGCAATTGGCGGCTGTGCACGCCAGAACAACACACTGCCGGCACGGCTGAATGCAACCAGCACCGCCAGACTACTAAGCAACAATGTGCCAATCAGCAGCATGCCATGCGAAGTCGTGCTGAGCCCCTGGATCAGCCATAACTTCGCGACAAAGCCCGAGAACGGCGGCATACCAATCACCACCAAAGCACTGAATACAAAAAGCCAGCCCAATAGAGTCGCCTGCGGTAGACGCGGCCCGGGGACCAATCGGTCGCCAACACTGCCACGCTGCCGGGCAATCAGCTCTGACAGCAGATACCAAATGGCGCCAATCCAGCTGGAATGCACCGCATAATAGAGTGCGGCGGCTTTCACTTGTGCGTTGCCGCTACCAAGTGCGGCCAGCAAGGTGCCGGCCGACAGCAGCACCAGCGCTGCCGCCAGCTTCTTTAAATCCACGGCGGCCAGGACCATAGCAGCAGCCAGCAGCATCGTCAGTAAGCCTCCCCACCACAGCAAGGCATCACCGTAACCGGTCAAAGCGCCGGCGCTGGCGCCAAACAGCAGGCCAAAGACCCGCAGCAGGCTATAAACGCCAACTTTGGTCATCACCGCGAACACAGCCGCGACAGGGGCGCTGGCCTGGCTATAAGCGGCCGGCAACCAGAAATGTAACGGCAACAGGGCGGCTTTTAAGCCAAAGACGATGAGCAACAAACCCGCTGCAGCCTTAACGCCCAGCGATTCAGCAGGTGTCAAAGTCGCGATCCGCACAGCCATGTCTGCCATATGCAAAGAACCAAGCATCGCATACAACAAAGCCAGCGCCAGTAAAAACAAAGCAGAACCCACCAGATTCAGCACTACATAATGCAGCGCTGAGTGAATCCGCTTTTTGCCGCCGCCGTGCACCAGCAAACCGTAAGAGGCAATCAACAGCACTTCAAAAAATACAAAGAGGTTAAACAGGTCGCCGGTGAGAAAGGCGCCATTGAGGCCCATCAGCAAAAAATGCAGTAGCGGGTGAAAGTACGCACCTTTTTCATCATCACCGGCACAGCTGTAAACTGCAACCGCCAGCGTTAGTAAAGTGGTCAGCCAGACAAACAGCGAGGATAACTGGTCTGCAACCAGCAGAATACCAAAGGGTTCCGGCCAGTTCCCCAGCAGATAATGACTGGCCGGTACATTGGTTTGTTGCCATAGCAACGCTGTTGCAACCAACAGATTCAGCAGCATCGCCAGCACACTGCCGACACGCCGGAAAGTTACTGACGCCTGCTGTGGTTGCAGCAACAATAACACTGCAAACAATGCTGGCAGCAAAACAGGCAGGATGGGCAGATGTTGCATCAGGCACCTCCCTGCGTATTTGGTTTTTGCAGATCCACTTCATCGTGCCCAAGTTCAGCCCGGGCGCGGATAGCCAGTACCACCAGAAAAGCCGTCATGGCAAAACCTATCACAATCGCCGTCAGCACTAAGGCCTGTGGCAACGGGTCAGCATATTGCTCCGAGGCACCCAGTACAGCGCCTGCCCCGGCAGTAAGCCCGCCACTGACAAAAATGAACAGATTAACGGCATAAGACAACATAGTCAGGCCAAGCATCACGGCGAAAGTACGACCACGTAAAATCAGTAACACGCCACATCCGGTTAGCAAACCAATAGCAATAGCGATGAGCAGTTCCATCAGACTTGTCCTCGGTGTTCTGGTTTATGCCGGGTGGTTAGTTTGCCAAGATTCGCCAAAATCAATAAGGTCGAACCCACAACAGTCAGGTACACGCCCAAATCAAAGGCTATTGCACTGGCCAGTTCAATTTGTCCTAACAGCGGAATATCAAAGTAATCAAACCATGAGGTTAAAAACGGTTTGCCGAACAACCAGCTAAAGGCGCCGGTCAACCATGCGATTAAAATGCCGCTGGCAACCAGCGCAGAAAACTGCAGGTTTAACCGCGGCTTGACCCAATCCACGCCATGCGCGATGTACTGCATGATCAGCGCCACAGCAGTGACCAGACCGGCGACAAAACCGCCACCTGGTAAATTGTGACCGCGGAAGAACAGATACACTGATACCAGCAGCGCCAGCGGCAACAGACCTTGGGACACCACGCGCAGCAGCAACGGATGTGCGTCCAGCGCCCAGCTGCGGCCATCTGCGTCAGCGCTGGGTTTAAAGCGTGGAATGCCGGTCAGCAGTTTATAGATGCCCAGCGCTGCAATCCCTAATACCGTAATTTCGCCAAAGGTATCAAAACCACGGAAGTCGACCAGGATCACATTGACCACATTGGTGCCACCACCGCCGGATTTCGCATTGGCGAGGAAATAAGCTGATACCGAATCGGCCTGATGTGTCAGCATCAGGTAAGCCAGACTGCCGACGACAATAGCGCAACTGCCGGCCAATATCAGGTCACGTAACAAAGTGGCGTGTGCGCTTTGTTTTGGGCTGCGGTGCGGCAGGAAATACAGCGCCAGCATTAATAACACTGCAGTCGCTACTTCCACCGCCAGCTGCGTCAATGCCAAATCTGGTGCGGAAAAACGGATAAATAACAAACTCAGCATCAGTCCGACCACTGAAATCATAATGAGCGCCAGTAGTCGCTGACGTTGCCAGATCACAGTAGCCATAGCTGCTAGCACCATGATGACAACTAACACCGCACTGAACCAGTCTGTTGGCAGCACTCCTCTCTCACCTTGTAACGAATTCAGCTGTAGCAACGGATAGCCAGCCAGTAGCACCATAGCCCATAACATCGCCGCTATGTACCATTGCAGCCTTCCTGGTTCAGCCCATTGACTGAACTGCCGGCAGCGCTGGACTAACCGTTGCACTTGCCCTTCAAAACGATGAATAGCCAGCGTCGACTGAAAACCGGCCTGAAACAGAAATAATTCTTTGCGGTTGATATAAAGCACAATACCGGCGACAAAAGCCACCACACTCATCAGTAACGGCAGATTCAGACCATGCCACAAGGCCAGGCTGTACACCGGTGGCGTCTGTTGCAAGGCAGCAGTGGACGCTGCCAGCAGGATGTCGCCGACCAGCCAATGTGGGAACACACCGACGCCGATACACAATGCCACCAATACCTCCATCGGCACCCGCATATAACGCGGTGGCTCATGGGGTATTTTGTCGAGACCAACCGGCTTGCCGTTAAAAAATACATCATGAATAAAGCGGGCCGAATACGCGACCGAAAACACCGCAGCAAGCGTTGCAAGGAGCGGCAACAACCAGCTGAGCGCGCCCAGCACACTTTGGTGCAGCGTCTGACTAAAAAACATTTCCTTCGATAAAAAACCATTCAGCAGCGGCACCCCGGCCATTGACGCGGCCGCCACCATCGCCAGACTGGCAGTTACCGGCATAAAATGCCATAAACCATTGATTTTACGCATATCACGCGAACCAGTTTCATGGTCGATAATACCGGCCGCCATAAATAACGATGCTTTGAACACCGCATGGTTGATGATGTGGAAAATTGCCGCCACTGTGGCCAAATCGGTGTCCAGGCCCAGTAACAATGTGATCAAACCCAGATGTGAAATCGTCGAATAGGCCAATAAGCCCTTAATGTCGTGCTGAAACAACGCAAAATAGGCGCCGGTTAATAACGTCAGTAACCCGGCGAGACTGACCAGACTAAACCACAGGTCGGTGCCGGCAATAGCCGGATAAAGCCTGATTAATAAGAAAATGCCGGCTTTGACCATGGTCGCCGAATGCAAATAAGCACTGACCGGCGTTGGCGCAGCCATCGCATTCGGTAACCAGAAATGAAACGGAAACTGCGCAGATTTGGTAAAAGCGCCTAATAAAATCAGCACCAGGATCAGCGGATACTGTGCGTCAGCGATAATCTGCGGGCCTTTACTTAAGATCACATCCAGCTGATAACTGCCGGCAACCTGGCCAAGCAAAATCAAACCGACCAGTAACGCCAGGCCACCAGCCGCAGTCACCGTAAGCGCCAGACGGGCACCTTTGCGAGCGTCAGAGCGGTGTGACCAATAACTAATCAGTAAGAATGAACTGATGCTGGTCAGCTCCCAAAACATCCAGAGCTGCAGCACATTGCCAGATAACACGATACCAAGCATCGCCAGCATAAACAGCAACAAGCTGGCATAAAACCGCGGCATAGGATCGGTCGCGCTGAGGTAATAACGGGCGTAAAAAATAACCAGCAGGCCGATACCAAAAATCAGGATCGCAAATAACAGTGCCAATGCATCAAGGCGCAATGTCCATTGCAATCCCAAAATCGGCAACCATTGCCATTGCTGCTGGAACACTGCTCCTTGCAGTAAATCAGGCACCAAGGGCGCCAGCAGGAGTAAGCCACCTAAAGGCGCCGCCAGCGCAACCACAGTTTGAAAATTACGACTCAACCCACGCCAACACAACAATACGGCGATGCTAAAAAGAGGGATACACAGGATGTAAGGAAGTAACGACGTCATGTCAGAGCCTCTTCAACAGTTGCGATGACTGTGAACAACCTCATGCCCACAGTCCCGCAGCTCATTTGAACGTATAACGGTTGGCAGTTTGGGCGCTGCCAGACAAATTCAAGTTCAGCAGCGCTAAACGGGGCACTCAGAACGATGAATGCCCCGACGCCCGCAGCTGATTAATGCACGGCGCCAGCGCCGGCAGCACCTGGTACGTAATGATGAATCAAGCCATTCGCATAAAAATAATGCGTCACTTCAGGCAGTATAAAGACGGTCGCGACGAGGCCCACAACCGCCAGTACTATCGTATAGGGCAATGCCATCCAAACCATCCGCATGTAAGACAAGCGAATTAATGGAGCCAGCGCACTGGTCAACAGGAACAGGAAGGCCGCCTGACCATTTGGCGTTGCTACGCTTGGCAGGTTAGTACCGGCATTGATAGCAATCGCCAGCATTTCAAACTGTTCACGACTGATGCTTCCGGCTTCCCACGCCGCTTTGACTTCACTGATATAAACGGTTCCGACAAAGACGTTATCACTGACCATCGACAGTAAACCATTGGCTAAAAACAGCACGGCCAGCTGCAACTGACCATCAAAAGTCAGTACCCAATGGATCACCGGTGTAAACAGGTGCTGATCAATAATAACGGCGACCACGGCAAAAAAGACCACTAATAAAGCGGTAAATGGTAAAGCTTCCTTAAACGCGTGTCCGATGGCATGTTCATCAGTCACACCACAGAAGGTGGTGGCCAGAATAATCACCATCAGACCAATCAACCCAACTGAGGCAATATGCAAGCTCAGACAAAGGATCAACAACACAGCAATCACGCCTTGGGTCCACAGCTTGGTTATATCTGACGCCTGCATCCGCGCCGTCTGATAATTATCATATGCAATCAGTACATCCTGTACTGCTGCAGGTAAACGCACGCCAAAATCAAACCAGCCAAATTTCTCTACCACCACAGTGGTTAACAAACCACAAATCAACACCGGGATAGTCACCGCGGACATGCGCAAGGCAAATTCGGCAAAATCCCAGCCCACAGCCGCTGCAATAATCAGGTTTTGTGGCTCACCAACCATCGTAGAGACACCGCCCAAAGCCGTGCCAACCCCGGCATGCATCAATAAGTTACGCAAAAAGCCACGGAATGCGTCTAAATCAGAGCGGGATAATTCGACGACCTCATGGTCCACAGTGTGGTCATGCGGGTCAACAAAGGTCTTGCCTGACGAAATCTTGTGATAAATCGCGTAGAAGCCGACGCCAACCCCGATAATCACCGCAATAACGGTAAGCGCATCCAAAAAGGCAGATAAAAAAGCAGACATTAGAACAAAAGCCAATGAAATCATTGTCTTTGAACGTACGCGGATTAAAAGCTTGGTAAACACGAACAACAGCAGATCTTTGACAAAGTGAATACCTGCCACCATGAAGACCAGCAACAAAATGACCTCTATGTTCAGGGACACTTCGTGCATGACTTTTTCGGTGCTGGTCATGCCCATTGCAATCGCCTGGATCGCCAGTAAACCACCGGGCAGCAGCGGATAGCATTTTAACGCCATCGCCAGGGTGAAAATAAACTCGATGACCAGCAACCAGCCGGCGACATAAGGATTCTGAATAAAAACTAAAGGATTCAGAAACATAAACGCGATAATGGTGAGTTTGTACCAATTGGGTGACTGCCCGAGGAAATTGGTGTAAAGCGCAAGCGCCATGCCTGATGGTTTCATAGAGGATCTCACTTGTTATTATCTGATTTATTCGTTAACAGCTTACAACTAACTTTGAATGTAGCGTAATTGCGCTGTTTCGCCTGTGCAACCAGTAGGTCAGGCAGGCAAAACTCCCGAAAAACATCAACGACGTCAGTTTCTTATACCTGAGTTCAGGGAAAAATGTCTATGGCAGCGACATGACATTTATGAATACAGGCTGAAATTTGCGACCAGTAAACTGAGGCTGCCGTTGGCTGTGGCAGTGCAAGCAGCGCCATGTCAAGTGCCTGCGCAAAATGAAAAACCCGGCCAGATGGCCGGGTTCGGTGGTCGAACAATTATCTTACTGATTAATATTTACTTCTTATCAAGCAGCGACAGCACAAAAGCATATTCCTCAGCCACCTCTTTTAAGCGCGAGAACCGGCCGGATTTGCCACCATGGCCCGCTTCCATATTGGTACGGAATAACAATGGCTGCGCATCGGTTTTATGGGTTCTGAGTTTAGCGACCCACTTCGCTGGTTCAAAATACTGGACTTGCGAGTCATGCAGACCGGTAGTGACTAGCAATGCCGGATACGCCTGCTTTTTCACCTGGTCATAAGGGGAATACGACAACATATAGTCGTAATAGGCTTTTTGTTTCGGATTACCCCACTCGTCAAACTCATTGGTCGTCAGCGGAATAGATTCATCCAGCATAGTGGTCACGACATCCACAAAAGGCACATGCGCTACTAAACCACGATATTTTTCCGGCGCCATATTGGCCACAGCGCCCATCAACAAACCACCAGCGCTGCCGCCCATGCCAAAGACTTTGTCTTTCGCCGCATACTGGTGTTTCACCAGATAGTCAGTGACATCAATGAAGTCAGTGAAAGTATTAATTTTTTTCAGTAACTTACCATCTTCATACCAGTGACGGCCCATCTCCTGACCACCGCGGATATGGGCAATAGCATAGACAAATCCACGGTCGACCAATGACAACACGCTGGAGCGGAAGCTTGGTGCTGTTGACGAACCATAGGAGCCGTAAGCGTATTGATACAGCGGTGCTGAACCATCTTTTTTGAAGCCTTTGCGGTACAACAAACTCACCGGCACTTTAGTACCATCACGGGCTTCCGCCCAGACCCGCTCGGTCACATAGTTCGTCCGGTCAAACCCACCCAGCACTTCCTGTTGTTTCAGCAGTTTTTTCTCGCCGGTTTTCAGATTCACTTCATAAATCGAGTTAGGCGTGGTCAGCGAGGTATAGCTGTAGCGCAGCCACTCAGTGTTTTGCTCCAGATTGACGTCAGTTGACGCGACATAAACCGGTTCATCCGAACTGATATAACTGGCCTTGGCAGGGTTTTGCCACGGTAACACCCGAATGCGGTTAATGCCTTCACTGCGCTCATTAATGGCCAAATAGTCGTTAAACAGCTGGAAAGATTCAATAAACACGTTTTTGTCGTGTGGCAACAATTCAGTCCAGCGCGAGCGGTCGCCGATTTGGTTGTCCGCCACCGCCATAATGCGGTTATTGGGTGCGTTCCAGTCGGTGCTGATGATCCATCGATTGCCTAAATGGTCGGCTTCATATTTAAAATCGCGTTGGCGCGGTGCCAGCGCTTTAAACTCGCCGGTCGGCTGATTGGCCGGTAATACCCGGATCTCCGAAGACACAGTACTGCCTAGCCACAACACCACAAACTGGTCATCGCTGCTGTTACCAATACCGGTATAAAAACTGTTGTCTTTTTCTTCGTACATCAGCACGTCTTTGGCAACCGCTTCACCGAGCTGGTGGCGGCGAATCTTGTTGCCTAACAAAGTCTGTTTGTCTTTTTCAATATAAAACAGATGCTTGCTGTCGGACGACCAGGCCAGCGAGGCTTCAACACCAGTGATGCTGTCTGGCAGATCTTTGCCGGTAGTTAAATCACGGATACGGACTGTGTACTGACGCCGGCCATTGGTATCTTCAGCATAAGCCAGCAGTTTTTGGTCCGGACTGACAGCATAATTACCAATCTGATAAAAATCTTTGCCAGCCGCCATTTTGTTCACATCAAGCAGCACCTGCTCTTCACCGGTTTTCAGCACTTTGCGCAGATAGATGGGATACTGCTGACCAGTTTCAAACCGGGTATAGAAGCTGTAATCGCCTTTTTTCGCTGGTACAGAACTGTCGTCTTGCTTGACCCGGCCAATGATTTCGTCGGTCAGTGTTTTGGTCAGGTCCTGATATTTACTGGCATATTGCTGGTAATAAGCATTTTCGGCCTGCAGATGCGCCAGCACCTTTGGGTCCTGCCGTTTGTCGTCCCGCATCCAGTAATAAGGATCAACCCGGTCGCCATGCGGCGATTTTACTGTGTAAGGAACTTGCGCCGCTACCGGTGCCTGCACCGGCTGACTGGCCTGACTCAGCCCGCTGATCAGCACGGCGCTGGCTCCGAGTAGTGTCGCCCAGGGTAAGTTTGTTTTCTTCGCCATATTGGTTTCCTGTAATTTTTTTGCTTCATGCGTGTGCTATGACAACCTTGCATATTTAACATATCCGCCACAACACTGCCCAGCGCTATGCGGCTAAATCTCAGCCACAGCAGGCGATTAAAGTGTAAGGAAGGATTATTTCCGGGCTTAATTGGTTAAGTTAACCTTTGTACCGGCCTTCAGTATTCACAAAGCAGAATTTCTGCGCTTATATTAACGAGATACATCACGCAGGAAACCATCATGGCTTTAATGACTGTAGCCGAAGTAGCGGCTTTTTTATCAATTCAGGATATCCGGGTCGAGCGACTGGCGCGGGAAAATTTATTAGTCCCGGCTGGCAAGGACGACGCAGGGAAACCTATGTTTGAGGAGGACGACGTCAAACGCTATAAGGTTTTAGCTGAGCGACTTGGCGGGATCTGACAACGGTACTTGTAACTGGCGCAACATAGTTTGCGCCAGTTTCGCTTTGTCGGCGCCTCCCTCCAGCGATTTGTACCACAACCAACAAAATCCGCTGTATAACAAAGTGGCAAACTGCAACCGTTGAGCCAGCGCCTGACGTGCTTCTGGCCGAAATTGCAGGTACAGGCTCAGCAACTGCTGCTGTTCTTTATCATTCAGCTGAAGATTCAGACACAAAGCCGCCAAATCAAAAGCACTGTCCGCCTGCTGACAATATTCATAATCAATCAACCATAGTTGCTGGTGCTGCAACAGAATATTGCCGCTGTGCAAATCCATATGGCAGAGCACCTGATCGCCCGGTAACTGAGTAAACAAAGCAGCCGCCTGCCGTAAACGTTGCCAATCCTGTTCATCCTGTTCTGACCAGGGCTGTTGCTCCACCTTGTCACGTAGTTGCTGCAGATAGACATAAGGGTCAAGCACTGCCGTCTGCACTTTTAACTTGTGCAAGCGCACTAATTTTTCGACCAGCTGCAGCATGTGGTTATGATGCAGCTCCCAGTCAAAATGCCGGCTGTGGGTCAGAAAATCGCTGATTAAAATGCGTTGATGGTTATTCAGACAAAGCGGCGCTGGCGCCACACCGACTGCAGCAGCGGCATGCTGACAGCGTAATTCCTGCTGCCGGCAAACTCCGGCTACGCCAGGTTTATAGTGCCGCACCAGATAATGACCACGCTGCGTATGCACATAGTAATTGTCGTTAGTGCTGCTGGCCGCCAGCTTT
>Ga0247724_1000287_pt1 | contig 12818 bp, 18 predicted proteins | sample OKSTACKMC2E_FD_182776 | JGI IMG/M metagenome (GOLD analysis project Ga0247724, IMG submission 182776) | Subsurface sediment microbial communities from gas well in Oklahoma, United States - OK STACK MC-2-E | ecosystem: Environmental > Terrestrial > Deep subsurface > Rock core/Sediment | place... | reverse complement strand
CTTCTTTCTGTTCACCAGTTTTTGTATTCACTATTGGATACGTTGGCATTGTTATAAATTCAAGATATTGTTATTTAGATTCGTTAATCAATTCTGATCGAAGGTTGAAGTGCTTGAATTTCTTCACATTTGCAATCATCACTATAGCATTTCCATTCAAGTGCTTCTGCAACAATTGGAAATGTGCAAATAAAAATTCTTTTACACGCTTTTGCAATATCCATATGTTCTTTTTGAGTTCCGTTTTTTTCACGAAGATTGATATAATGAATCCAACTACGACAAGATCCCGTCATATAGATGCGTGTAGGCGTTGCCAGGGGCAATACAAACCTTGCACACTCTTTTGCTACCCCCGCTTCCAACATTCGCTTGTAGAGGTTGTTAGAGTGCTCAAAGAGTTCAGCAATCTCTGCCTGAAATTTGAGTTTTACATAGTCACCAAGATCATCCGTAGAGTTCTGACGGTTTTTGGTATCCTGTCGGCGCAGGTCGGGCACAGGAATGTGATCAGTAATCAGATTAGTATCTGCATATCGTTGCGAAAATTCCTGGAATGTGAAGCTTCTATGGCGAAGAATTTGCGCCGCGATACCACGATTGGTTTCAATCTCAAGAGTCATAAATGCTTGCTCAAACACACTCCAGTGATTGTGCTTGATACAATACGCAAGAAGTTTTGCGTAATTCTCATTAGTCTGATTTTTTGGATTCGATACTCTCGCAACATATGCCATTGTTTTCTCGGCATCAGGAGTTACGCTAATTAGTTTTACACTCATTTCTTTCCAAATCCTTTCGATGTTTGCTCTTCTAATTCTTTAATTTGTTCTTTCACAGCACGGAGTTGTGCTTTCATTTCTTGAATTTTGTCATCAGTATAAAGATGATCTTGTTTGATTAACCTTTCAAGAAGTTTTACAAGTTGCTTTGCTCTTGATGTTTCAGTCATCTAAATCAGAATCCTCAAATATTTCGTCGTAATCTAAGATTGGTCTTTTTCTCACATCTGGTTCTGTATATGAGTAGGCAGAAACATCAGAGTATACTTCTGCTTTCAGAGAATCAACCAACAGTTCAAGATTACGGACGATAAGTTTTAGTTTTTCTTTGTCCATAAGATACCATTCTCTCAACTCATTTTACACAAAAAAAGAGGGGTAGTCAACCCCCCCTGTTATAAATTGGTTCAATAGATAGAATATCTTCAAACCATTCTCGTAAATGTATTCGGTAGCAAGACCAATACTTACATCCCCTATAAGTTAGAAGATAGCAAGCAGGTGGTCTGCTTTCCTTATCCATGTCATCATGATGATAGACATAGTGTTGCATTTACTTACTCAGTAAGATAACTTCAATATATATCAAAAAAATGAACGCTGTTGATGCACCTGCAATAGCTGCAATCATGGCAATCACTTTCCTGCTCCTGCATTTGCAAGTAATGCTTGGTGACGGCGTTGCTCTTTTTCAATTTGTTCTTTAATCAATTGAAGAACATTGAGTTTCTTCATCACTTTTCCTCCTTTACAAACTTAACACCACGATAGGTTTCGTTGTATGCTTGAGGTTGTTGCTGTTGTTGTGCCTGTTCTTGGCGACGAACTTCGGTGTCATATGCGACACCACGATATACTACACGGCTCATTGGTTTTGCTCCTTAGAAATGAGAGGTTTAATTCCCGTTCCTTCAGGCGGCGTTTCCGTTCGCTATTTGCAAATAGCGAATGAACGAATTTGCGTTCCGCGTCGTCTTACTTGCGTCCAGATTTTCTGGATGAACGATAAGAGTATTATACTCTCTTCGACCATATTTATCAACTATGCATTGTATAATGTGATACAGTTTTGGAAAATCTTAATAAGATAAATTTTTGCCGGAAATTTTTTACCCGATTTGACAAATCACTTCCGCTTTTTGGTTTTAGGTGCCTGATAACCCCAAGTTTTTGGATTGAGTGTGCCAAATCCAAACTCAATACTCTTCAAGTTTTCACGAAACTTATCCCAATACATATCAAATAATTTAATTTTAGCTCCTCTTGTGAGATCAAAACAAATCTTGCCATCTACAAGATACTTGATAATATAAGCATCTCTTGGAGATTCCTTAGTGCATACCTCTTCATATGAACCATTTTCAACAATGATATCACAACCATAGCGTGACTTACAGGTTTCTTTTTCTGCTGGTGTCCAGGAATCCATATGCTTTTCTTTGTTTTGTTCCTTTTCAATTACATTACCAAGTTTACTCACGAACGACCCCCCCATTGAATATTGGGGTATGCTTGACTTACAATTTCCTTGGTAATCTTATATTTTGTTTGTAATTTTTTATCTTTTACAAGACATAAAATCTCAGCTTCAAGTGGATGAAGTCCTTGAAGCATATTGATAAACATAGTTTCTCTACGAAGAGAACTTAATCCATCATTACCACCTTTAACGAAATTATAAAATTTTTGATATTCTTTACGAATTGATGATCTTCCTTGATCTTGAGATCCTAATGAACTAGAACCAAGTTCTTCCATTTTAGAAACAGCATCAGTAATTTTTTCACTAACTGTTCCACTAAAAGAATTCTGATCTCCAACACTTGCGTATGGAACATCACCTTCTGGGATTACTGAAATAATACTTTCATCAAAATTCCAAACAAATAATGTTTGAATAGATGGGTGAGAGTACTTTTGAAGTACTTCCACTTTCTTGGCATTACTTTTTTGTTTTGATGCTAAATTAAAAACTTCAAACGCAAATGGATTTGCTGGTAGTTCAATATTTGTCGAAGTTCTTGTAGTCGTTTTAGGTTTCGTCGTCGTCTTCTTCTGTGTCGTTGTAGTCATAATAGTTTTCAAAATTAAATGCAATTACCTCATCTGGAATTAAATTTCCTTGTCCATCAAACATTTCGGGGTGAGGTCTTGGGATTTCCCGATAATTCATCATATATTCTCTAGCAACCCATCCACCTATAAGTCCCACTATAAGAAATAAAATTGTTAAAAATGAACCGAATACTAGACTAATTGCTAACATTTTTTTCTCCGGGAAACTACTACTTTTTCCTGATTTTAAAGGAAAATTCAAAATAAATGGTTACTTCCCGTCTTAGAAAGCAAACCATCTTTTCAAAGATGATGTGGAAAGGATAAGTTTGCTTTCGTTTACCTCCATTAAGAATAAGTTCAACACCCCGATTGATCTCTGGGTTCTTATTTTTATTTATAGTATCATCAAACGATTTGCTGTTCTTTGAGGAATTTGATCGTGTCAACACACCCTCCCAATTTTTTAGTATCACAAATTACTTGTGGAAATGTAGATCCTTGACCAAATTCAGAGTAAAACTCTTCCTTAGTGAAATCTTGATCTAAAATGTAAACAACATGCTTACACTCTGTTAATTCTAGCACTTGTTTTACTTTTGTGCAATATGGACAATTTTCTTTTGAATAAACTGTAAAATTCATACTTAACTTAACGATTTTTAATATATATCATAAATTCGCAGGAATAATTATCAATAAAATTATTATCAAATATTTTATCCTTTATTAGAATTATCATATTCAATATCATTCACTCCCATTTTTTTAAGATTATCTATTATAGACCATCTATCCCCCTCATTCAAGTTATGGATGTTCAACATTTCAAAAAATATTGATTTTGATTCTTCAACTTTTCCCCACCACCATCCAGAAATCGCTTTTTGGAAAAGTAACCCATACTTTCCAGGGTATTCAACATCTGTTCTTAATGGTGAAAGATCAAAATCACAATTTAACAGACAAAGTTCGGAAGTTGAATAACAGTCTTGCCACCATTCGTTTTTAGCAGCATATCTTGCTAAAAGATAGTATGCTTCTGGACGATTTGGTAAGAACATCTGCGCTTGCCACAACATTCCCCGTCCACTTCCATCTCTTGTACCCTGTTTAAAATAACAAGATGATCCCCTTATCAAGGCCTCATATGCAAGATCAGGATCTAATTCAAAACCCCGTTCTGCACATCTTAGAAAATATGAAAGAGCTGGAGCAGTGTGTCCTTGAGTTTCATACCACAAACCTAAGTTAAAATTGTGCTCTGGATTTTCAGTATCCAGAGAATATAGTTCTAAAAGTTTCTCAAGTTCCGTCTTTTCAACAACCACTATTTCAGATTTTAAAACTTGTTTTTTAGATTTCCACATATTTAAAACTATATCATATGCAATTATATGATTATTTTTTTGTCCCCCCTTTACATCATCATCTTGATTTTCAAAGGTTGATTTAAAACTTACATTTTCAACAAACAAAGGAATCGTATATGTATTAACAAATGAAAAAATTATATTTTCAATTAAGGGCATTATTTCTTTATTGGGAACTTCTAAAGAATAAACATCTTCAAAAATATAAGAGTCTATTATTTTCTTTGCTCCATTTCTAGTCAATATATAAGCAGTTGCCCCCCAATCATCCCAATATCTTGATCTCATTTCAAAAGTATCATAATGATTGCGTATTGTGAGAAGTTGCACACACTCTGCATCATCAGGGATTTTTTCAATGAACTCATTCCAAGTAAAATCCCAGTAATCTATCGTTTCCAAACTTAAATCATCTTCACAGAAAAATGCATATTCTTCGTCAGTATTATTATACCACTCTTTAATCATTTTTAAATGTGATACACAACATCCTTTTGTACCATCATTTAAAGTGTGTAGATATTTTCCAACTACTTTATCATTAGACTCAGAATAACGCTTTGATATTAAAAATATCGGTTCTATACCATAATTATTAAATTGGGAAGTAAGTTCATGTCTTCTTTCTTGACACTCTTCGAGACTTACACAATAGACAGATGGAAATTCATCTATAATATTATTCGTCTTATCTTCAATTTCTACTGCATAATAATTTTGATCATTCAGTTGCGTAATATTCCAATGACTTTTTGGTTCTATGTAATAATTGGTTATTTTTGAAAATCTATCTTTATTTACATTGACATGTTTTTCTGAAAGTGCATACTCAACTTGCCATTCTAATTCGTCACCATCATATGCTGAAGATAAATTTTCTCTAATTTTTTGTTCATATTCATCTTGACTTTCAAATCCTTTAAAATTTTCTGTTCTTTTTTTATCTGGATGTGGTAAATGAATGAAATAAAAATCCATTTCTAAGCATCTTTTTTTCAATCCATATAATTCCAATCTATTACAAATTTCTTCATCCTCAAAGGCATAACAGTCACCAAAATTTTCATTATACCCACCAACTACATCAAAATGTTCTTTCTTAACAAAAAGAATTCCAACTAAGTATCTAAAAATAGGTGAGTATGCATAAACATATTTTTTACGATTTTCTGAGGTAAAAAAATAACTATTATCTACATAATACTCTTTGGTATTTTCATCATAATATTCCGGATTACTAAAATTTAAACTTCCACAAGTAAATTCATCATCTTTCGGAAAATACTTTTTTATACCATTATAGTATGAATTAAATATATGATCTGCATCAACTTTTATAATATAATCTCCTGTTGCAATTTTTGCAGCAAGATTTAATGGCTTAGGTTGATTAAAATATTGCTTATCAGAAACACGTATTACTTTTATCCTAGGATCTATTTCTGTCAGATAATTTATTGGATCATCAGAATTCCAATCAGTTATAATAATTTCGTGAATTTCTTCAAAATTTAACCAAGACATCAAAGATATTTTGAGAGCATCAACTCTATTTTTACATGCAGTTATTAATGAAATTTTCATAAGATTTTTTATTCAATAACTTATATAGTAATCCAATCAGAACGGTATAAATCTTTAGTATTGTAATCTTTAAATTTTCCTGTTGGAGAAAACCACTGTTTAGGTGCAATTGTTTTTTTACTCTTTGCTAACCAGGATCCCCACCAACTAAAAGTGCTATTTGCAATAATATGATAAGTACATAAACTCATTAAACACAAATCAGAATAAGGATTTTCAAAAGACATTACAAAAAAATTATTTGAATTAAAATGATTTTTACACCATTCAGGATCATCACTTATTACTAACACGGGAATATCTTTAGGAAAATATTCTAATGCTTTCATATAATAATCAATAGTAAGAACATCAAAGTTTACCTCACTAATATAATCAGTTCTTCTCACATGCAAAGATATAACTTCAACATTATAAAACATACTATTCATATAATGAATGACTGAATCATATATTTCTTTACGGAATGAAAAATCTTTTCTAATTTCACTTTCAATATTTTCGAAATATTTTTCACTCTGAAAAAATCCATCTAAATTAATATCATCTGGACAATTATTAAATAGATTTTCATCAAATTCATATTTTTCCTCTAAAATATCATTTTCAAATTCATTTGTATAAGTAATTGGTATATTAAAACATTCTTTTAATTCACAATTTCTTTGAGGTATTGAATACCAATATCCTTTGTTTCTAGATATTCCTTTTAAAGATGCATACTGAAACATTTGATTACCCAAACGTCCTTTATATCCAAGATTTTTAAATGAGATCATAATCAATTATTAAATAATTTTTGTATTTCTTTTGCGTTTCTCATATTTTACACCAATCTATAATTTCTGAGGGTTGTTATTATCTTCTGTTATAAAAATTATTTGATTATTCATTTTTAAAAATATACTCCTTTACAAACTCTTTATTCACTCTCAAAAGATACGCCGCATTATCTTGAAAACCGAAGGTAATCAAATAATCATCATTATATTCACACATACCAACAGCAAATTCTACTTCTGCTTCCAAAAAAGAAAATCTTTTTGATACTTTTACAATATTCCAATCTTTATCCCAAACTATAAATCGATGTCGATAAGTCCCGTCTTTTCTTCCAGCTGGACTTTTAAATAAAAATGTTTCATGATTTAGTGCAAATCGATGTTCACCAAATGGAATTACTTGAGATCCACCACGAAGATCAATACATCCCAAATCTTTCCAATCTCTTAGTGCAACTTGTGTTGTTTGACCAGTGTGAATGTCATACTTCACAACTTCAGTACCGTTTGTCCATTTCACAAAATGATATGGCATGTCAAGAATTGGCATCCAATTTTTTTCACAATAAGAGTTATTATCCCCAGGAGTTGGAATACGATGTTGACTCAATTCTTTAACCTGCCCATTGTCAATTTCAACTTCACAAAGTTCCATTCTACCAGTACCAATAGTATCAAGATCTCTGCGAACACCACAAGTATAAAGTTTTCCTTCCCATCTAAAAATACGAGCATCTTCAAGTCCAACAAATTCCCACAATTCCTTATCAGGGTGTTTAGATGTATCAATATGGGTATGCCATTTGATTCTCATATTTTCGTCAAGTTCACCAATTACATTCCAAGTGCGAAGGCGTAAATCATTTTCTGGGTGAATATAAACTAATGGCCCCCAATGATGTTCAAACTTTTTCTTTTCCGAATGATAAAGGGTATAATTAATATTTCTAAGATTTACAATTAATTTACCATTGTCATTGTAAATGGACGGGTTTGTGATTGCTGGTCCTTTTAGATCAGTCGAAGGGATAATAAGGGGATGGATAGATCCTCCATTTTCCAAAGCAAGTTTTACAAAATTTTCAGACATGTCTTAAATAAAAAATCCTATAGGATATTTGTTATCTATACTAGCACAACTATTCAAATTTTTCAACAAATAAATATCAAAATAATGTTATAATTTTATGAATGAATTTATTTCCAAAGGTTGGTATTATATTCCTAATATAATTACAAAAGAAGAAGCAATACAAATTAAATATAAAAATTTAATGGGTGCTATAGGAGATCTTGGTAGTTTACAAACTCACTATGACCCAGAAAGAGGTAATGTATTAACCTGCTATGCTCCACCAGCATGTGCTTTTGTAATGAAAAGAATGCAACCAGTTCTTGAAGAACTTTTAGGAGAAGAACTTATTCCATCTTATTGGTTTTCTACAACATATCATAATAAAGGATGGATGAATTGCCATACTGATAGACCATCTTGTGAAATATCCGTAACAATGAATATTTGTGGTGATGCTGCTTGGCCTATTAAACTTAAAGATTTAGAAGGAAACAAACAATCTGTAGTTACACCTATAGGATGTGGACTTGCTTATCTTGGAATGAAGGTTCCCCATTGGAGAAGTCCATTGAGAACTCATCCAAATGACAGATTTATGCAACTCTTTTTACACTTTGTAAGAAAAAATGGTTCTTGTGCAGAATATGCATATGATAAAAATCAAAAGTGTTATGAATTATTGAACAGGTGATTCTTCTTCTGGAAGTGGTGAAAGAGGATCATTAATCATATTAATATTTCTTACTTGATCAAATGAATTTGTTAGTTTCATCAACTCTTTATTGTTTTGTAAACTAACTGGAAGTGATGGATATGAGGTTGGAAAAGTATCAGAATTTGGAAGTGTCCTTAATTCTTGCCTCCAAATTTTAAAATCTTCATCTAAGGTATTTCCTTGCTCTAATTCTTTTGTCACCATCCAATCAGTAAGTTCAAGCATTTTATCACGATTGACTCTAAGAATGTCATATCTCTTTTCTTTTTGACGATTATCAAAAAAAGTTATTTCATTATCCCATTGCTCTTGAGTCAGTATTGAAAGACCTTCAGATTCTTCAAGAACATAAGGTTCTCTATAAACTATATCATAAACTGTTACTATTTGAAAATCTCCAGTTGGTTGACCAGGAGATTCTGGATTTATAATTTCTTCTTTAACTTCTCTTTCAGTAGTACTTATAATAGTAATATTTGAATTATTTTGATAATCTTTTAATTCATTACTACCTACTGTAATCTTATATTCGAAATATTCTGGAACATATGATAAGAAAAATGGAATGTCATTTTGATCTATTAACTGATATTGAGTTTCCAACCCCTTAATATTTGGCATCATCAAACCAAAACGAGTGTCTGTTGCCCATGCACCAGTATCACGATTGATCCAATAATGCTTGACTAATTGAGACATGTTTTTAATAAACTTCTATACCATATTTATCGGCAATCTCTTTATCAACCTCATCCTTTGTCTTGAATCCTTTGACTCTCATCCAAGTTACGAGAGTATAACGATTGCCAGAAATAACAGGTTCTACCATATGCGTATACCATCTTGATGAAGGAAAACAAACTAAAAGTCCTGGTTCTGGTTTAATCTTAATTCTTAAATCTGGGAAAGAAAAATATCCACCTTCAAAATCATCATTCAGGAAAAGAACGGTAGAGAGGTCTCTGTCTATTGTCTTCTTCCATACTTGTGTTCCATCAGGATTCGTCCATAAACCTTCTCCATCATTATGAGGTTTATAGTGTCCTCCTGGACTATAGCAAAGTAATTGTGGTTCTTCACTATCTCTTACTTCAAATCCATAAAAAGGATTAATGACATTTTTTACTACATTATCAAGTAAATCTTTAACTTGAGGAAAGACCGGAATTAAGTCAGCACACTCTACATCTCTCACTGACTTATCTATTTTTGATTCTCTTTGTCTCGTTTTATCACTTTTTTCAGCATCAAAAACAGACATTCTCTCTTTGTGAGATTGTCTCATATAATCAGTTAAAAACTTTAATCCTTCTGGTGTAACAACTTTAGGTTGAATCAAAACATTAGCAAGAATATCATTCATAATAGAATATTGTATATCGTTTTTATTTAGTTTGAGTTTGAAAATCCAGTGTTCCCAATTCTAGATGGACTAAAACCTGTTCCAGTAAGACTTACATCTTCAGTTGAAAATTCAATCCTAACAATTTGAGATTGGGAAGGTCCCATATTTACATAACCATAAAAACTACTTGATGATCCAGAAGCGGATGCCAAAGTTGTTGGCATATTTTTTCCTGGATTACTAAGTGTTTCATTTGAAAAATCAAGTCTTCTAATTGTACTAAATGCGAATGGACCGGGAGGACCATTACTACCACCACAAAAATATCCATATAGATTATTTTGAACAGTTGTAGCATAATCTACACCCCTTGGAGACCAAGGAAAAGTGAGAGAAACTACTTCATTAGAATAATTTATCTTTAGTTGCTCTGATGGGAAAAAAAATCCATTATCTCGTACAATGTATCCATAAGATTTAGTAGAAACAGAAGAAGAATTTAGTAAAGGTGCTGATAGATTTTTTCCTGGATTATTCAATGTTTCACTAGAAAAATCAAGTCTTGTAATTGTAGTATAAGTCGCAAACGCTGGAAAAGTAGGAGTACCTCCAGTTTTATATCCACCATAAAAATATCCATAATTATTCGAGTTAACAGAACCAACCTGAAGTACTGAATTTAATAAATTTTGTCCAGAGTCATTTGAAATTTCATTTGAAAAATCAAATCTAGTAATTACAGTTGTACCTGATGGAGGTGGGCTTCCTGCAAAATAGTTATAATTGTTTGAAGTAACTGTTGCAATCAAATATCTTCCTGCTGGTAAATTTTTTCCAGGATCACTTAACGTTTCATTTGAAAAATCAAGTCTTGAGATTGTACTAATAGAAGAGGGAACGCTTCCACCACCAGCATAATAACCATAAGTCTTAAATCCATTATTGCGGTAAACTGATTCCCCCCCTGAAACTGATGCCATACTAGATCTTGCTGTTGGTAAATTCTTTCCCGGATTACTTACAGTTTCGTTAGAGAAATCAAGTCTTGTTATGGTATTAATATATGTTGGTGTTGGAGTAAGACCACCACCATAATAACCATAAAAACTATCTGAAGTTGCTACTAAACCACCTCTTGATGTTGGTAAATTATTTCCAGGATCACTTAATGTCTCATTTGAGAAATCAAGTCTTGATATTGTACTAAATGAAGATGCTCCTGATTCACCTCCACCAAAATATCCATAAGAATTACTTGACGTTGCTTCTAAATAACTTTTTGCTGTTGGTAAATTTTTTCCAGGATCACTTAACGTTTCGTTTGAAAAATCAAGTCTTGATATTGTACTAATAGAAGAGGGAACGCTTCCACCACCAAAGTAACCATAAGAATTACTTGACGTTGCTGCTAAACTACTTCTTGCTGTTGGTAAATTATTTCCAGGATTACTTACAGTTTCATTAGAGAAATCAAGTCTTGAGATTGTATTAACAAAAGGGGGAAGAGTACCGCCACCATAATAACCATAAGAATTACTTGACGTTGCTGCTAAATTTTGAACAGATGCTGGTAAATTATTTCCAAGATCACTTAAAGTTTCATTAGAGTAATCAAGTCTTGATATTGTACTAATAGAAGAGGGAACGCTTCCACCACCAAAGTAACCATAAAAACTAGTTGATACTGCTGACAAAAAACCTCTTGCAGTTGGTAAATTATTTCCAGGATCACTTACACTTTCATTAAAGAAATCAAGTCTTGATATTGTATTAATAATTCCCGGCAATCCGCCGCCACCATAATAACCATAAGCAGCACCCTCTGGCCAACTTTCAAAATTATTATCCGTTACATTTTGAATTTGTAATTCTTTGACTTCTTGTAGAGAGAATATTGCCATCAGAGTCCAAAAATAGAATATCTTTGAGTTCCCCTTTTCCAGAACTCCATATGATTATATTTATTGATTACATATTCACTTAAGAACTTTGAATTATCACGATGTATTTTTTCTACTTTATCCCTTACCGTATGCATATTTTCTAACTTATAAACCTCATCATTCTCATCAAATTTTGGTTTTATATTCTCAAAAGTATGAATAAATCTTGGAAGTTCTAAGAAGTCGTAGATTTTATTCAGTTCACCTTGCAGATTATTTACTAGATCATCATAATCAACTAATATCAAATACTTATCATTCCCTTTACGAAATGCTTCTGCGAGTGCATGATAAGATTGACCAATAATACCTTGAGGAGACATTAGGTAATCAGCACGATTATCATTACTAATTTCTATATTATTATTGATAAGTCCTTCATCAATAAATGAAGTTGTCTTGGAATGATAAATGAGATTTAAAAATGAAGATATAATGTCTTGTATGTCTCTGACTGGACAAATAATCTTTGGTTCTGGAGTGATGTAATCTTGAATATGCTGGATTTGGTTGACCCAACCTCTTGACTTATCAACAATAATATTTTGTGGAGTATTGAAGTAATAATTATGAGGTATAGATGATAATACTTTATGAGCACATTCTGGTTTAGGATGTGCTTTGTATTGTTCGGAATTATATAAAAGATACTCTTCAGTATAATGGATTGTATCTAAAAGTGGTGAATTTGTAGATGCGTGTATTTCTGGATTTTGATTGAGTAGTGCTGTTAATAAAGTTGAACCTGATCTTGGAAGACCAGACATAAAATAAAATGTTTTCATAATTTAGTTTGAGTTTTCAAAATTTCCCATATTAGAAAACCATAATCTTATACATGTTGTTCTTAGTTCCTTTCCAAGATTAAATAAAACTTTTTCACTCACAAGTCCATCATAACAAGGTAAATCAATTAATAAAGACATAAAAAATTAATTATACTATGTTATATATTTACCTGACAGAATAACTGCTAAAACATCAGTGGCAGATGCTTCGGCAACAATACTATCATTTACAGCAAGATATGCAGGTTTGCCTAGTATCTCAATAACGCCATTTTTTGGAACTGTAAGATTATAAACCAAATATCCTAATCTTACTCCCGTTGCTAATGATCCACGATAAATTGAAATGGAAGCATCAATGTCAGTATTTAAATTA
>Ga0247724_1000286_pt1 | contig 12818 bp, 11 predicted proteins | sample OKSTACKMC2E_FD_182776 | JGI IMG/M metagenome (GOLD analysis project Ga0247724, IMG submission 182776) | Subsurface sediment microbial communities from gas well in Oklahoma, United States - OK STACK MC-2-E | ecosystem: Environmental > Terrestrial > Deep subsurface > Rock core/Sediment | place... | reverse complement strand
AGCCAACAGTTTGGCTCGTCTGGCCGTCACACGGCGGCTGAACGGCCCTGAGCTCTGCGAAGGGCATCAAGGCTCCCAATACAAAAGAACCCCGCTCAGTGAGCGGGGTTTTTTGAATTTAGATTCTGGCGGTTTTACTTCGCGTAGAGTAGGACAGCGACACCGGGAATTAATGATGCCAACAGTTTGGCATCATTCCGGGGGAGCACACCCGAAGCTCTGCGAGGGTGCAGACTCCCACGAAGCCGCAATGGTGAAGCCTTAAAATCTCCAAAGCCAACAGTTTAGCTCCTCTGGCTGTCACACAGCTGATGAACACACCCGAAGCTCTGCGAGGGTGCAGACTATCAAGAAGCCGCGATGGTGAAACCACCCGCCACTTCTCACAAAATCCGAAAAGTTAAAATTCCTCCTTACTCCTCGACAAACCCAACTTCGCCGTTAACACTCAAAAGTCTGATCTGGAGAGTATTATCGTGATGGAATTGCTGAAGAACTGGTTAACCCGCCGCCCATTTGCCCAGTCTATGGCGCTATTATTGCTTTTTGCGAACGGCGGATTGGTGTTTTTGTTGCTGTTAGCTGTTCAGGTACTACCCGTTCCTTTTAAAACCCTTATGTCTGTTGGAATTCCAGCATGCTTTATGCTCAATCTGATATCAGCTGTTTTATGGTATTTCGTTTACGAACAAAGTGCTCGGCAGCATCACCAGCAGCAGATGATTGCTGAGTTAACCAGCAGAGTAGATGATTTACTGCAAGACGCTTATCTGCCGGTCAGTCGTGATACCAGCTTAGCTGACCGTCTGACATTGCTGCGCCAGAGCCTCCAACATCAGGTTAGGCGGGAACAGGAAATTCGTCAGTTGGTGCGGGTGCAGGGCTTGGTTGATCATGAGCTGGCTATTGGCAATCGCATCTATTTTGAAAGCAAACTCCAGCATTACCTGTTAGATCCGGCTGAATCTCAGTCCGGCGCATTATTTCTGATCCAGCTAAGCCACCCGGAGCTCAGTGTTGGTCCCAATGATGCGGTACAGCGGCTTGCCGGTAGCGCCGATTTGGTGCAGCAGCTGGTGAATCACTTACCGCTTACAGTGTTGGCCAGAGTGGCCGACGCCGATCTCGCGCTGCTAATTCCGGGGATGGAACAAAAAGATGCCGAGCAGCTTGGCGACCGGCTGGCGATGGTGTTAAGTCGCGCCAGCTTTTTTGCCGGTTACGAAGATTTTGACTTAGTCCATCTCGGTTACGTTATCTATCAGCAAGGCCAAACTGCCTATCAGGTGATGTCTGAGGCTGATATGGCGCTTAAAACAGCGCAGTTGCAGGGGCCGAATGCTGCTTTTGGTTTTTATCCTGAACATAAACCAAAAATCAAAGGTTCGGTTTGGTGGCGGACAGAACTGGCAAATGCACTGAAAGAACAGCGATTTCTGCTGAGTTTTCAACCGGTTTTTTCCTGGCAACAACACGATATTATTCAACATGAGGTATTAGTCCGCTTGCAGACCAGTGATGGGGAAAAGTTAGCGGCTGCGGTATTTTTGCCAATGGCGGTGAACTGCGGTTTAACGGCACAGCTTGATCAATATGTGCTGACCAAAGCGGCGCGGTTGTGTCAGCTGGAGCAGAAAAATGGTCTGCGTTGCAGTGTCAACCTGACGGTTGAATCATTGTTAAATCAGGAGTTTATGCAATGGTTACAGCAAAACCTGCAAAATGGTCAGTTGCAGGCAGCACAGCTGGCGCTGGAAGTGGATGAATATCACCTGATTAAACAATATAAAAAGCTGAAGCCGAAGCTGATCAAGCTGCAACAGCAGGGTTTTAGTCTGATCATTGACCATGTCGGCCTCAATATCAGTCCTTGTCAGTATTTAACCGAGTTGCCGGTGGATGCGGTCAAACTGCATGCTTCTGTAGTCCGGCATATTGAAAACCAGCTGGAGCAACAGTTATTTATTCGCGGTTTAGTCGCCAGCCATCAGAGCAAAGGCGTCAAGGTGATAGCGACCGGCGTTGAGAGTCAGGCAGAATGGCTTTGTCTGCAGAAATTAGGTGTCAGCGGGGCTCAGGGCTATTTCTTCAGTCAGCCGCTCGCCGAACTGATGCCACAGGCGCAGCTCAGCTGATTTGAGCTGCCGATATTGCTCTGATGAAATGCGCTGTTGCTGCAATAAACCATCCAATCCCTGTAATCCGCCGGTATGAAAAAATACGATGCGCTGACCTGGTGCTACCTGCTGTTGTTCCAGCTGTAGCAACAGGGTACGAAATGCTTTGCCGGTATAGATTGGCTCCAATGGCAAATGCTGCCTGCTCAGTTCCAGGCAAAGCTCCAGCGTGGTCTGGTCAAAACGGCCATAACGTAAACCGCTACAATCCGGTAGCAACTGCCAGTTGTGTTGTTGTGGAACTAAGGAGTTGAGTTGAGCAGCAAGGCCAGAGTCCTGCACCACACTGATACCAAGCACCGGTAAGTGCGGATGACCCAAGGCCAGACCGGCGACAGTTCCGCCGCTGCCGGTGGCGCAACAAATCAGGTTGGCAGGGCCATCCGGCGTTTGACTTAACTGCAGCTCCGCCACGCCTTGTAAACCCAAAGCGCTGGTGCCGCCTTCCGGCACTATCAGCCAGTTGGGGAATTGTTGCTGTAATGTCGAAAGATATTCAGGCTGATGGCGCAGCCGGTACATTTGCCGGTCAACAAAGCTGAGTTGCATACCGTGCATCTGACACGCGGCTAAAGTCGGGTTGGTGACCACCGAATCCTGTCGTACAATCGCATGCGTTTGAAAGCCAAAGGCTTTTCCTGCGGCGGCAACGGCCGCAAGGTGGTTGGAGAAAGCGCCGCCGAAGGTCAGAATTCCCGTTTTTTCATATTGTTGTATATGCTGGATATGGTACTTTAGTTTTAACCATTTATTACCCGCAATCGCAGGGACCAGACAATGCAGGTGGCAGACCCACAGTTCGGTCTGAGATTGCTCCAGCAGTGGCAGAGAAATCCGTTGCCAGTGTTGACGATAAAACGGTGAATTCACAAATGCAGCCAGACCCGGCAAAACCAGATCAATAAGGTGTCAGAGTGTTTGCATGATACAGAAATTTACGCACAAGTTCCGCAGTTCAGCCAGCCGCCCGCGTCAGGCTGCGCAGATCGCCGCGATTTATCTGCAGGCTGAACAGCTGAAACTGGTGTTGGTTCGCAGCGCGGATCAGGTGGTATTAAAGACTGAAACTGTGCGTCTGGTGGATAGTCAGCAACGCGTCAGTGCCTGCAGTCAGTTGGCCCGTGAACTACCGAAAAATACTGCGTTGTGTCTGGTACTGAGTGCCGACAGTTATCAGCTGGTGCAGCTGGATAAACCGCCACTAGCTGAAGTGGAAATGCGACAGGCCTTACCCTGGCAGATCCGCGATTTGGTCAGCATCCCGACCGATGATTTAATCGTAGATTACTGTGACGTGGCGGAGCCCGCCAGTCAGCAGCAGGCCAAAATTCAGGTTGTTGCCAGTTCCCGCAGCCTGCTGGCGCCATTATGTAAAGTGTTGCAGCAAAGCCCGGCACAGCTGATAAATATCCAGCCGGATGAGTGGCTGGCCCGCAACTTATTACCTGTTCAGCCGCAGGCGGTGCTGTTGCTCAGCCATCAGCCCGGCCAGGAGCTGAATATCCAGATCGTTCGCAACGGCACTTTGTATCTCAGTCGGAAGCTTCGCGGTTTTACCCGCATTGATCAAATGAGCTTCAGCGACCTGAGTCTGGGCTTGCTCGACAATCTACTGCTCGAAGTACAACGCTCACTGGACTTTTTCGAAGGGCAGATGCGACAGGCGCCGGTCAAAGAGATTCTGTTTTTATTACCGAGCCCGGAGTTACCGGCGATCCTGCAGTATTTTGGCCAAAATGGTTTTACGCAGGTGCGGGCTTTGGATGTAGCCGCCTATATGCCGGGCAGCAGCCTGGCGGAGCAGGCGGATTATTGGTTGCCGCTGGCCGGCGCTTTGGAGTTATTGCTGAGCGCGGAGGCATCCCTTGAAACAACGCATTAATCTGTATCAGGCCGGCTTACAGCCGGTACCACAGCGCTTCGCGTTGCCAACTTTATTGCGTAGCTGTGCGATGGTACTGCTGGTGATTGCCGCTACCGCAGGCACTTTGCAATATCAACTGCAACAACAGCAAACGCAAACTAACAAGTTTCAGGCCGCGGTGCAGCAAAAGTCAGAAGAGTTAGCCAATTTACAACAAGCGCTGGATAACCGGCAGCCGGAGCAGTCGTTGTTGCAGCAAGTGGAACAACTCAACATTGAGATCGGACAGAAACAGCAACTGTTGCAGTATTTAACTGCCGACCAACAAGCGCAGCCGCCGCAATATGCCGCCGTGCTACAACAGCTCAGTACGCAGGATTTACCGCAGTTCTGGCTGCGTAGTTTCCGCCTTGGCAAAGCCGGTGTCGAATTTAACGGCGTCACCCGCGATGCCGCGTTGGTACCGAAGTGGTTACGTCTGTTGGGCCAAAGTCCGCAGTTCAGTGGCCAGCAATTTTCTGCCGTGTCTTTTCAGCCATTGGCGCAGGACTATCTGCAATTTCGCGTCAGCAGCAGCGATGTTGCGGTCGCAGCGGAGGGTATGCGATGAGTCAGTGGCAACAACTGTGTGAGCAGTATATGCAGCTGCAACTGCGTGAGCGCCGGCTGATTTTTTTCGCCGCACTGACGATGTTGCTGTGGGTTGGCACTATCTCTGTGGCTGAACCTTTGTGGCGCTCGCTGCAGACCAGCCAACAGCAGCAAAAAATGACGCTGGGCCAGATGGCGCAACTGCAGCAGCAGGTGGACGCAGTCTTACAAGTGCTGAACAGCGATCCAAACGAACAAGTGCGCAGCCAAATTAACGAGCGGCAACAACAGCGGGAACAGTTAAACAGTCAGATTAAACAGCTGACTGGCCGTTATGTCAGCCCTGAGCAAATGTTGCCTTTGCTGCAGGACGTACTGAAAAGCAGCCCTGGTGTGAAGTTAACCCAGCTGCGCAGCCTGAAACCCGAAGTGCTGCAAATCGGCGCTGCTACTCCAACGCCTACGTCAGCTCCGGCGCCGGTGCCTGCAGCGCAGACCAATACAGCGCAGGCCAATACCGAGCCGCCAGCAGCAACCCCTCAGCTGTATCTGCATAAAACCGAAATCATTTTCAGCGGCCAGTACGCGCAGTTGCAACAGCTGCTGCAACAGCTCGAACGCTTGCCATGGCAACTGCACTGGCATCAGTTAGAGTACAAAGTATCAGAACACCCTCAGGCGGAATTACGGCTGGAATTGGAGACTATCAGTGAACAAGCTGAATATCTGCGGATTTAGTCTGCTGTTTGTCAGTATTCTTTGCCTGCCGGTGTGGGCGGCGGATCCGACCGCGCCGGAAGCGGTGCTGAGCGATAGCACTGGCGTCACAGCAGAGGCACAGCAGATCCCGAAATTAAGTCTGATCCGGCAGGAAGGCAAAGAGCGTCTGGCCATTTTAGACGGGCAGCCGCGTCGGGTTGGCGCCATGCATGGCAGCTATAAAGTGATTTCTATCGGTGCGGGTCGGGTGACCTTAGCGCAGGGGCAACGTCAGCTGACGCTGCAATTATTTCCTTCAATGACAAAGTAGCGGATTTTATGGCGAAACCCTTTCCACTGATCGCAGCGCTGGTGCTGCTGCAGGGCTGTAGCATCACGTCAGAATCTGATGTGTTAGCGCGATCGCAGGCTGAACTGAATAAAGCGCAACAAGCGCCGGCCAAACCTAAACCGCTGCAAATTCCGGCGGCGGTCAGCGCGGATGTGTTAAGTGCCAGCGCCATGCCGCTCCAAAACACTCCGGTGTTGCCGCGTTTTAATCTGGCTGCAGCTGCGGTTCCGGCGGCGGATTTTTTTGCGTCCCTGGTGACAGACTCGGATTTTAGTATCGTGGTGCATCCGGATGTGCGCGGCACTGTCAGCTTGCAGTTAAAGCAGGTCACACTGCCGGAAGTGATGGCGGTGGTGCAGCAGATGTATGGTTTTGATATCCGTCAGTCCGGGCTGATTTATCAGGTGTATCCGGCAGGGCTTCGCACTGAAACCATTCCGGTGAATTATTTGCTGATGCAGCGCCATGGTCTGTCGTCGATTGCAGTCAATTCCGGTGGGGTATCGCAGGACCAGCAAAATAGCAACCAGGGTAACAACCGCAATAACCAGAATAATAACCAACAAAATATGGACGGCCAGAATGGCCTCGGCGGGAATAATCAGCAGCAACAATTCAATGGCAGCATGATCCAAAGCAGCAGCAAAACTGACTTTTGGAAAGACTTACAGGAAGCGGTGCGCGGCATTTTAGGTTCTGCACCGCAGCGTTCTGTGGTGGTGTCACCGCAAGCAGGCTTGGTTACAGTTCGGGGTATGCCGGACGAAATCGCTGCGGTGCGGGCCTTTTTACAACAAACCGAGCAACATCTGCAGCGGCAGGTGATCCTTGAAGCCAAAATCATTGAAGTTACGTTGAGCGATGATTATCAGCAAGGCATTAACTGGCAAAGTGCGCTCGCCAATATCGATTCCACCAACCTGACGCTGAGTAATACTGCCGGCAGTTTTGGCAATAAAATCAGCAACGGTCTTGGTGGTTTAACCTCCATCGCCTTTGAAAATGCTGATTTTGACGGCGTGATTAGTTTGTTATCGACCCAGGGCGATGCACAGGTGCTGTCGAGCCCACGCGTCACGGCGGTGAATAATCAAAAAGCGGTGATTAAAGTCGGCCAGGACGAATACTTTGTTACCGATGTGTCCAGCAATACCACCACTGCCACCAACGGCGTGCAAAGCACCACGCCGAGTATCACCTTACAGCCGTTTTTCTCCGGGATTGCGTTGGATGTGACACCGCAAATTGATGCCAGCGGTCAGGTGATTTTGCATGTGCATCCGTCGGTAACTGAAACTGCCGAGCAGGTCAAAACTATTCGTTTATCAGAAGAAGAAGTGGTGCTGCCGCTGGCGCAAAGTAATATCCGCGAGTCGGACACTATTATCAAAGCCAGCAATGGCGAAATTGTGGTGATCGGTGGCCTGATGCAAACCGTGATCAGTGACCAGGAAAGCGGGGTGCCGGGGCTGCGTTCGTTACCTTTGCTTGGCAATTTGTTTAAGTCGACCAGCAAATCAGAGAAGAAAAAAGAGCTGGTGATTTTGCTGAAGCCAACGGTCACCGGCGCTGAAGTCTGGCAACAACAAATTCAGCAGTCCAGCCTGCAAATGCAGGACTGGCAACAACGGCGCTGATGATGTATCTGAGCCACTTTCAATTGCAGCAGTACCCGTTCAGCCTGACGCCGAATACCGGTTTTTATGTCGGGCTGCAGGGACACCAGCAAGCCATGGAAGTGCTGCAAACCGCGTTAAATCACGGCGAAGGTTTTATCAAAGTGACCGGCGAAGTCGGCACCGGTAAAACCTTGTTGTGCCGCAAGCTGTTGAATGAAGCGCCGGCGCACTGGAGTCTGGCCTATATTCCGGACCCCAATCTGGACCCGCAGCAGCTGCGCTGGGCTTTAGCACTCGAACTCGGCTTAAAGCAATCAGACAATATTGACCAGCTGCAGCTGGCACATCTGTTACAGCGCCAGTTGTTATTGCTGGCCGGCGCTGGCCGGCAGGTGGTGCTGCTGATCGACGAAGCCCAGGCGCTGCCGGACGACACACTGGAAGCGCTGCGGCTTCTGACCAATCTGGAAACTGAACAACGTAAACTGGTGCAGGTGGTGTTATTTGGTCAGCCAGAGCTGGATAAACGTCTGGCCCAGCCGGGCTTTCGGCAGCTGCGGCAACGCATCAGTTTTTCTTATCAGCTGGCGCAGTTACAGCAGCCGGAAGTGGCGGCCTATCTGCGTCAGCGTCTGCAAATTGCCGGCAGCGCGCTGATGTTATTCAGCCCGCTGGCGGTCTGGTTATTGAGTTATTACAGCAGAGGCATTCCGCGGCTGATTAATCTGCTGGCGCACAAAGCACTGCTACTGGCTTATGGCGCCGGACTGTCGCGCGCTGGCTGGCGACAAATGTATCTGGCCGCCGCCGATACTGAAGATGTGCGTCATCCGGCGCTGCACTGGCTACTGGTCGCGACGGCGACGCTGGCGCTGTTGTGGTATCTGGCACCATCGGCTTTGCTGAGCTGGAGCCTGCGATGAGTGTGATTAACCAGATGCTGCGCGATTTAGACAAACGCCAGGCGGCAGATCCGGCGCTGCTGCGCACACCGGCGCTGACCGTCGCAAAAAAGCGGCACTGGTACTGGGCGCTATTGTTGTTACCGGCCTTGTGGTTAGGTGTTGAAATTGGTCAGCTGAAGCTGGAACCGGTCTCAGCTCCAGAGGTTGTGTCCGCAAAGCCGCAAGCTGAACCAGATGCAGCGGCTGCGAGCCACACCAGCGCGGTTGCACCAGCAACGCCGGTCGCAGCCAGTCCAGAACCTGTCCGCATAGCAGCAGACAGCAATGAAGTCTCGCCTGCCGCTGAAACCCAAGTTCCGGCGCAATCAGCCAGCATGCCCCCGCAGCGCGAGGCGGTTTTGCCAACAGTGCAACAATCACAAACTGCGGTGCAACAACTGCCAGAACCTGCAGAGACTGAAATTGTCGCCGGATCTGATGCCGCTGCTGAGGCTTATGCGCTGGCAGACGCTGATGCAGCGTTTTTGGCAGAGCCTGAGGCAGTAGCAGAGCCTTCAGCGGGATCACAGTCTTCAGCAGTAGCAGAGCCTTCAGCGCCAACGGTAAAACCACAAATGACCATCTCCGCAGCAGATCCGCAGCGCGTAGCCCAGCAGCAACAGCGCGATTTGGCCGCGCTGCAATGGGCCAATATTCAGCAACTTGCCGGCATGCAGCAGTGGCAGGCTCTGTTAGACGCGCTGACGCCGGCCTTAGCGCAACAATATCCCCAGCAGGTTTTGGCGTTGGAAGCGCACGCTGCGCAACAAACCGGTCAGACCGCGCGGGCGCTGCAGGCCTACCAGCGCTGGAGCCAGCTGGCGCCAGAGGACAGCCGGCCCTGGCTTGGGCTTGGCACAATACTGGACCAGCGCGGCCAGTGGCCTGAAGCGCAACAGGCTTATCAGCAGGCATTGCAACTGGGCGGCTTGAGCCCGGCTAGCCGGCAATTTATTCAACAGCGTCTTGCCAGCGCTTCCGGACAATAATATGCAAAGACCCCGTTTAAAAATGCGTCTGGGTGACCTGCTGGTGCATGAAGGCATCATCAGCGAACAGCAGCTTAGTAATGCCCTGGCGGCACAAAAACAAAATGGCCGCAAACTCGGCGCCACCTTGATTGAGCTGGGTTACCTGACTGAAGACCAGTTGCTGCAATTCCTCTCGCAGCAGCTCAATGTGCAGTTTCTCGATATCGCACAGCGCCGCATCGAGCCACGTGTGGCGCAAATGCTGCCGGAAGTACATGCCCGCCGTTTGCGCGCTTTAGTGTTGGAAGACCGCGGTGATTCGGTGTTGCTTGGCATGAGCGACCCGGCAGATTTATCCAGCCTGGATCAAATCGCGCCGCTGCTGGAGCCCAAGCAGATTGAAATCGCCGTGGTGCGTGAAAGTCAGCTGATCGAAGCCTTTAACAACCTGTATCGCCGCACCCAGGAAATTCAGAGTTTTGCCCACCAGCTGCAGGAAGAATACGAAGAAACCGAAACGATTGATTTTGCGGCGCTGAGTACCGAAGGCGAACAAGACAATACTATTGCCCGCCTGCTGCAGTCGTTGTTTGAAGACGCAGTGCAGGTGCGCGCCTCGGACATCCACATTGAACCCGACGAAAAAGTGCTGCGCATCCGCCAGCGTGTCGACGGCGTGTTGCAGGAAAGTGTGTTGCAGGAAACCGGTATTGCGCCAGCGCTGGTGCTGCGGCTGAAATTAATGGCAAGTCTGGATATTTCGGAAAAACGCCTGCCGCAGGATGGCCGTTTTCAGATGAAAATCAAAGGCCGCACTATCGATGTGCGGATGTCGACGATGCCGGTGCAACACGGCGAATCTGTGGTGATGCGTCTGCTGGACCAAAGTGCCGGTTTACTCAGCCTGGAAGAAACCGGTATGCCGCCGGCGATCGTCGCGCGCCTGCGTCGCATTATCCAGAGCCCGCATGGCATGGTGCTGGTCACAGGGCCAACCGGTTCCGGTAAAACCACCACGCTGTATGGCGTGTTGTCGGAGCTGAATCAACCCGGTGTCAAAATCATCACAGTAGAAGATCCGGTGGAATACCGCTTGCCGCGGATTAATCAGGTACAAATCAACCATAAAATCGGCCTCGATTTTGCCGGTGTGCTGCGGACCAGCTTGCGGCAGGACCCGGATATCCTGATGGTCGGTGAGATGCGCGATCAGGAAACTGCGGAGATGGGTTTGCGCGGCGCTTTAACCGGTCACCTGGTGTTGTCGACCTTGCACACCAACGATGCTGTCACCAGTACGCTGCGGCTGATTGATATGGGCGCTGCGCCTTATCTGGTGGCCAGTGCACTCAGGGCTATTCTGGCGCAGCGCCTGGTGCGCCGGGTGTGTCAGCATTGCAAACAACCTTATCAGCCGGATGAGCTTGAACAAACCTGGCTGAAGCATTTCCGCGCGCCGGCCAGTCTGCAGTTCTGGCGCGGCCGAGGTTGTCAGTCCTGTAACTATTCCGGTTATAAAGGCCGGATTGGTGTGTTTGAGCTGCTGGTGCTGGATAAACCGCTCTCCGATGCGCTTCGGCGCAACGACACGGAAGAATTCGCCCGCATCGCGTATAGCTCTGTGAATTTCAGCACGCTCGGCACTATGGCGCTGGATTATGCGAAGCAAGGCATCACCAGCCTCGACGAAGTGATCCGGGTGTCGGAATATGTTGATTTAGACGCTATGGCGGGTAAAGCCTGATGGCCAGCTTTCGCTACAGCGCCCGCGATATGCAGGGCCGGTTGCAATCCGGTGAGATTGATGCGCCAAGCGAAAGTGCCGTGGCCGACCAGCTACAACGCCGGCAACTGATCCCGCTGAATATCAGCGAAATCGCGCCAGAGCGGCAGTTAAAACTGGACCTGTCCGGCTGGTTTGGGCCTGTGGTGCGGCTGCCGGAGCTGATAGTGTTTGCCCGGCAAATGTATTCACTGATGAAAGCCGGTATTCCGATCATCCGCGCCATTCGTGGTCTGGCTGAAAGCACCAGCTCCAAAGCGCTGAACACCGTGTTGCTGGATTTGGCCGAGCAGCTGGAAAAGGGCCGCAGTTTGTCGGTAGCGATGGCCAGTCACCCGAAAATATTTAGCCGATTGATTGTCAGCATTGTGCATGTTGGCGAGAACACCGGCCGGCTTGATGACGCATTTGCCCAGCTGTCGGACTATTTTGAACAGGAAATGGAAACCCGCCGCCAGATTAAACAGGCGACGCGTTATCCGTCTTTTGTGCTGCTGGCGATTGTAGTGGCGATGGTGATCCTGAATATTTTTGTCATTCCTCAGTTTGCTGCGATGTTTGCCCGCTTTGATACTGAATTACCCTGGACCACGCAGGTGCTGATCAACACTTCAGCCTTTTTCGTCAATTACTGGCCTTGGATTCTGCTTGGTAGCGGCATGGCCGGCTTTTCGATGTATCGCTATCTGCAAACTGAAGACGGCCGCTATCGCTGGAGTCGTTACAAACTGCGGTTGCCGCTGATGGGCGACATTATCAATCGTGCCACGCTTGGCCGTTATGCCCGCAGTTTTGCCCTGATGCTGCGCGCCGGCGTGCCGCTGACCACGGCGCTCAGTCTGGTAGCGGAAGCGGTCGACAATGATTTTATGGCGGACAAAATTCGCGAGATGCGGCGCAATATTGAGCGCGGCGAGAGTCTGGTGCGCGTCTCGGCGCAAAGCGGTCTGTTTACGCCGCTGGTGATGCAAATGCTGGCGGTCGGTGAAGAAACCGGTCAGATGGATGACATGTTGCAGGAAGTAGCATTGTTTTATGAACGGGAAGTCGCCTTTGATCTGAAGTCGCTGACAGCGAAAATCGAGCCTATTCTGATCACTGTGGTTGCGGTGATGGTGCTGTTATTGGCCCTCGGGATTTTTACCCCAATGTGGGACATGCTCAGTGCTTATCAAAAAGGCAACTGAGCCAGCTTGGCAATCGACAGAAAAGCTGTCATTAATTAGTGAACCAACAATTATAAATTATTGATTTAAGCCCCGGAGAACTGCGATACGTACTATCTCAAGACAGCAACAAGGCTTTACCTTAATCGAATTAGTCATTGTTATTATCATTTTAGGTTTGTTGGCCGCCACAGCGTTGCCAAGATTCCTGAATGTCACTGAACGCGCCGAAGACGTGTCAGTGGAAGGCATCGCCGGCGGTTTTGCTTCGGCTGTGGGTTTAGTCCGTGCCGGCTGGGAAATTGCCGGCCGGCCGAATAATAACGTGGCAACCAATCAGACCCGGGTGGACTACGACAATGTGTTTATCGGAGTCGACGGGACTGTCGGTTATCCGTCTGGCGATCCAGCCGCTGATACCCGTGCAACAGAGGTTGAAGCTACAGATTGTATATATCTGCTGAATAACCTTTTTCAGGGGAATAACGTGACGGCCACAGCGACATTCAGTGCGTCCAGTGATTTTTTTGTCCGGGTGACCGATGATGTCTGTGAATACCATCAGACGGCTGGTTTAGCCGCCGCACCAGCAGCAGGGACAGGTACGACAAACGGCTTTACCTACAACCCTGGAAACGGTAACGTATTGTCT
>Ga0247724_1000285_pt1 | contig 12842 bp, 12 predicted proteins | sample OKSTACKMC2E_FD_182776 | JGI IMG/M metagenome (GOLD analysis project Ga0247724, IMG submission 182776) | Subsurface sediment microbial communities from gas well in Oklahoma, United States - OK STACK MC-2-E | ecosystem: Environmental > Terrestrial > Deep subsurface > Rock core/Sediment | place... | reverse complement strand
TATCAGGAGAGATAATAGCATCCGAGATGAAGTTGTTCAGTGCATTGTCCACAAAGTCATTGAACTCTTGGAAGCGCTCACGTTGGTTTTCCAGCGTAGTTGCATCAGGAGCAGGCAGACTCACTGTGATTGAAGTCACAATAGTCTCCACCAGGTCAATGGCGAAACGCATCGGATCATGTTCGAACGCAGTCTTTTGCTCATCAGGCAACTTGCTAGTGATCTCACCCCACTTGGACTTCACCACACCAACGATATCATTGAGCATGATACCATCAGACAGGATCAGACGGTGATGGTCTTCAGTCATCAAACCAGAGGCTACCTTTTGGTGCTCCAGGATGGTTTGTGTGAACATGATGTTGCGAGAAGCCACAGCAATAGCGAACTCAGGATCGTAGGTCGAGTCCATCAGCTCAGGAGGAATGCCGAAGCCCATGTAGATCTGACGACCCAGACCATCGTAGAACTCCTTGTCAGGCAATGGGTTCTCATGATGAATCTTCTCGAAATCAAAGCCTGTATCAGGGATGCGTGGGTGGTTTTCAAACGACCACACAAAGCCAGCACGATGCACCCAGTCCATCAAGTCATTGATAGCCAAGGTGGACAAAGGGTATTGCGGTTGACGCGTCTTAGTGATCGCATCAGCTGCTTCTTCCCATGCCTTCTCCCAATCCGCATCATCGTCATCGAACTTCATTGTGATCTTGGTCAGAGGAATCGAGTTCCGCATCTCACCAGTCATACGAGTCAGCAACAGACCTGCGCGGAAAGCGATCAGCATCTTGTTGGCATCCAGCAAAGACTTACCCATGCCGTTAGAATGGAAGTCAAATGCGAAATACGTGATCATTTCAGCAGGCACAAACACCAGACGAGTACGCATAGAGCACAGTGTACGGCTGAGCATCAATGTGTACAGGTCAGCGGTATCGGCGATCTCAGCGCCTCCTGGATAAGCACCAGCCATCAGACGCGGCAGGATGTTATCCTCCACTAACTGTTCAAAGATCTTGGACAGCTCACGGAACTTGGTAACTTGCTGGCCACCGGTCAGGTTACGTGCTGCCTTAGAGATGATCATCGAACCCATGGCATCCTTGCCAGTAGAGTTAGAGCCATTGAGGCTATTGAACATCGCACGACCACGAGCAATAGTTTGATCCGCTGCTTCCAGAGAGATGGGGTGACCATTTTCTCCGATCATGATCAGATAACCCAGCTTGCGGCGTGGATCACCAGGAACGTGAATTGGGATCACTGCCTCAGGAGGCAGAGACAACACCAATGGACGCCCCACAGAGCGGCGCTTGAGGGAATCCCGGCCAGGAATCTGCAAGTGAGTCACCATGTTGTTTGGTGCGCCCTTGTAGACTGCGTTGCGGAACTCATTGGGTTGGAGCTTAGCGTGCTTGGACTTGGGTTCAGGTTTGATGAATGATTCGTTCGTGGAGGAACCAGTCGCGAAACTCATATCACCGAAGTCGATCTCAGGTCGCCCAGCCAGTTTCTGACGCTCACTAGCAGCGATCACTTCCAGATAAGAAGGCAGCTTTAATGCTTCGAAGTTGTCAGTGATGCTTATAGATTCCAGCACCACAGATGCGATCTTTTTATCACCTTCTTCAATGGGTTTGTCCAGCTCAATGATGAATGCTTCGTCGGAAGACTCAGACCCATTGATGTTACGAGCCTTGGCGTATGACTCCATGGTCACGAAGCCAGGACCAGATACCTCGGACGAACGAGGATGAGGTCCAAAGTAACCCTTGCGCTTGAGTGTCTTTTTATCCTTGTCGTACAGAGTACTCAGACTCTCCATGGTCAGTGTCTCACCGCTGTTGATGATACGGTCCACAGCAGCTTCTGGGAGCACCAGGCGAGGATGAGAGCCCTTGGTGAACAAGGCGTCCTTGAAGATGGAGTACAGACTGTCTCCGTAGTCATAGACACGTTCCATGTCTTTCTTGACTTGCTCCAAGATAGCAGACTTTGCACTGGGAGGAATCCAATCGAGGTCGATGTTATAGATCAACTCCCGCTTGGTCATATCTTTTGGCGATAAGATCGAGCTAACCAGTACCCGCGATGCCCACTCAATTTCGGGCATCAGGTTAATGGCGTTCTCATTATCAATGGTCCGAAGCTGCTGCTCTTGACTGATAGTCATCATGTCAGATTGACTGACAGAACCTGTCAAGAGAGAGGGAGCGTTCTTATTGTGATGCTGCGCGTTACCGTCGCGCAACTTACTGACCAAAGCAGCGGTAAGAGTGCGCGAACCGACGACGTCATACGCCTGCGCCCTTTGGGCTGCGGGTGTAAGTCCTGTATTTGGCAAATTACTAGCGGCCATTTGTTTCTCTCTAAAGGTAATAAAAGTGGTAACTGAAAACACAACAAGTGCTGTGCAGCAATACATCAACGACACCATCATGCTGGCTCGGTCTTTGTCTATCAAATCCGAGATTGCGGCAACGCGCTTGAATGAATGGGTCGTCAACAAGTATGGTGAAGGTTCGGTTGATAAGAATCAACCACGCACCTGGAAGTACTATCTCAACATTTGCGGCCAATATCACTTCTCTGACCGAATGATGAAGGTCATATCATTGGACACACAAGAAGAGATTGATTTCACTCCTGAGAATATGCGCATCCATACCGCCACAGCCGAGGCGTACAAGTATGGAACACGTTATTACTTCTCTTTGGTGCGTCGTTTTCCTGATCAAGAGTTCCTGATTCTGGCAGTCACTAATCCAGCCGACATGGATGTGGCTGTCAATGCCGAGGACGGTACGATTTTGGCTTATTACCAAAACTACGTAGAGCCTCAGGAATCAACACTGATTTACGAACTAGAACAATATATTAAAGCTTATATTGCTCGTTACACAGTCGTTGGCTTTAATAACATCTGGAAGAATTATCCTGTACTGAATCTCGCAACGATGTACAGCTCGCTGCCCGCTCAGATCATGAACATCCGTCTGGGTGCAGTGAAGACCGAAAAGACACACAGCTTTCACATCGGACAGTATTTAGCTTCGCACCAGCGCCTAGATAAATACATCCCTTATATGACGCTCAAGCAAAAGCTGTACCTATACCACAACATCGATCACATCGAGAAGTATGCAGGCTTTAATGAGACATTTGAGGAATTGATTCAGTGGATCTTGACGGACCGCTTCATTCCTCTGTCGAGTTACAGTGTCAGACAGCTCCAGGAGTTCACTGATGACTTGTATCCTGAGATCAGAGCACGTCGTGTCCCTATTAACCCGACTGTTAACTCTGGTTCTGCGGAATATCTTCCCATGCAGGCTCTTTATAACAAAGAATCTCGCTTGGAGCCAGGTAACGAGAAATATCTCCAGGACAATCTCTCAGCCATTACACATAAGCTGAGCACAGACGATTCCTCTGTTATCCAGACCAAGGACTTAGAGTCCTCGATGATCGACTATACGGATGCAGTGCCTGATACTCTTCCTGAAGTGCTCTTGCGGCAGTGGATTTATATGTCCGGTTCTGGTCTGTATAATGTGGCTGTGAATTTCAATGACCCAGAGACAGGCGATCCCATATCCCTGCTTTCGAAAGACGCATTGATCTATTATTGCTATGTCTACATGACAGCTATGGGCAAGGAGCCTGAATTTGTTCCCGATATCGTCAACGTCAAGTATCGACTGCATCCAAGACCACCTGTGTCTTTGTTGTACCGAGATGTACTCAAAGACCGCTTCCTGGATTTGAAGGATATCGCCAATGAGCTGGTTAGCGCTCAGCCCATTATCACCCAGTGCTTTTCTATTTCAGCGTTTTTCAAACTGAATTACAAGATCTATGAAGAGTGCCAAAAACAATGGAAGCTCAAAGCCAGTATTAATGATCCTCTCAAGCGCGGTATCGTCGCTAAGATGATCTCCAGACTCTTTGGGATCACCTGTCTACAGATGGCTCCTCCTAACACAAGCATGGGTGCCTGGTTGGAAGAGAAGGGATTATCTAAGTTCGAGGGAACCTATCAAGACGGCTTGAAGTATTGTCAGACCATTTTTGCTGCTGCTACTGGATACATTGTCGACGACACTAAGAGTCTTCGTAATATCCAAAAAGCGATGGTGGAGATGTTTACGCAATTGTCGAGCTACTCTATCCAGGTCATTCGTGAGATCAATGACTCCGCCGTGATACCTTTGAACTGGGCTGCTATTCGTATCGGGGTCGAAGGTCAAGACGGTAGTGATGATGTGAATATCACCGCGCCAGTCAGAGTGCAAGATGTGGAACAAACCTCGATTGATGATGTCGTTATCGATGACAACGGAGACCATATCCTGGTCGATCGGGACATCTTCATAGAGGACGTAATTCTTAGAGACCCGATCAGTGTGAAAGTTTGCCAAGGCGAAGGAAACTCCGTCTTTGATGTATCGATTCAGTTACCTCGTCTGACTGTATCCGATCCATTGAGCACCACTAATCAAAACCTGCCGTTTCAACCAATGGAATACTACGATGCGTTGACCCAAGAGCAACGACAGAGTATTGCCGATTACTTCTTAACAAGGAATGCATAATGGATAAGTCCGTACGTACAGCGATTGGAGCTAAACTCCAAACTGCACAAAAACTCAAACTCCCCTACACGTTCGAGCCCAATTCGGTAATGAATGCTCAGCTGAATATTCTTCCCAATGAAGTACCGGCTGAGACTCCCTGGTGTCAATACGTAGCTATCGGTATCGGCGGTATGGCAGTCCAGCTCTTGGACAACAATCGCCGAGTGGAGTTCCAACCCATTCCCCATGACCCTCGTCACACTGGCATGTACGAACAGATCCCATTTGTCGTGCGACCTGTGACTGCCGACTTGGAAGTGGCTGAACGAGCACGGTTTCGCTTGCGGCGCCTGCGTGAAATCAACGGCATCTTGTATGCTGAGTATTTCCTGCGCAAGATGGACTTCACTGACACTGTGGTGAATCTGGAATACCGACAGATCATTGATGGCCAGGTCAAATCGGATATCTGGCACCCCAGCGCCGACGACCAGTATCCAGTTGCTCCTCGTGTCAATCCCGGTCAAGTTCTAGTTACCGGTGACGACTACGTAGCCTCTTCGGCAAAGAACACTTTCCGTTTCTCTAGCTGGGATATGCAAGAGCTACTGAACGTAGGTCGTGTGCTATTCCAATCGGAAGCTGCGATCACTTTGACAGAACTGGCAGTGTGCTCCGGTGTGGACTTTCAGACACGTTATGACTTCAATGGTCTGAGTCTGCCATTTACTGAAAGTATCGGCACTCAGATCACTGACTTCGTCTCTACGCTGATTCCTGTACAGTTCCAGCAGTCTGGCGCAACAGTGAATCTGGATATCGGCAGCACTGAGCCTTTGCTGGCTATCAAGAACGCAACGAGTGCCAATCGTAGCAGTCTGACCCAAGGCTAAACGCTTAAAAAAGCAAACATATGAAACCTAGCAAGCTCCAAAAAAGGAGCTTGCTAGGAATTGTATGGTACAATTTATAAAAATGAGGTGTTAAGGTATGCCGTTATACGTAGATGATAACTGGAAGACATTTAATATGCTCTGCATTGACCCAGGTAAACATCATCTTGGGGTATCGGTTCATGAACTGAACACACGCACTGGAGCATATGAAAATATTTCCATCCACAGCATCGCAGTGGATAAGACTTATGGTTCAAGAATCTTTGATCGAGAGTTTGTTTCTGGCACAGACATTAATCTAGGACGTATTCGCCACCATATTCAACAGCTGTGTTATGACTACGATGTCAAAGCACTGATGTATGAAGCGCCGTTCTATAATCGTTTCATGCCTGCCGCCTATGGCTCATTGTGCGAAGTAGTTTCTTGCATACGCCAAGCAGCTTTAGATGAAAAGCCATATATCTTGATCGACTGCATGTCTCCGCAGAATGTCAAGAAAGGAATGGGAGCCGGTGGTACAAAGGGTAAGGAGATTATGTACGATAAAGTAACTGCTTGCGAAGAAATGATGAGTGTATTAAGATACCCAGTCTCCGCATTGACAGAACACTGTATCGATTCACTTGCAATTGGATGGAATGCCAGAAAGACAATCCTGGCTCCTATGGAAGGATGGAAATTATGTTGACTTCATTGAGTCCTGTAGCTTTTCGAAATGATGAGCGTTTGAATATGCTCAAAGCTTTTGTCATTGGTTTCATTTTCATTGCTTTATTCAGTTTTTACGGCAATGTCAGTGAGACTATCTCTGGTTGGTTCGGTAACTCCAAGGCTGATCTCATCGAAAAGAACGTCACCCTGGACAAAGACAACAAGCAGTTGATCGAAATCAATAAAGAGATCGAACAAGACCGAAAAGTTGACAACGAGATAGCCAAAGAGCAGATCAAAGACATCATTGATTTACAGGAGACAAAAAAGAAGACCGCTGACCAGGTAGCTAAAAAGAAAAAGGCTACTCAGGTAAAGTCTGATACCATTCAAAGCTCTGATAAAACAGAAGCCGAGAAAGATGTAGAGCATGCTACGATGATCATCGAAGATATCTGGGCGTCGCACTGCGAAGTATTTACTTGCGTACAAGGAAAGTCAAATGTTTAAATTCATCACCGTGATTTTTGTCTCTTTGTTTCTGGTAGCTTGTGGAACTACGGCTCCCATCGTGGCCAAGACAAAGAAAGAAGCTGTCGTTGTGCCTGATAGCTTCTTCAAAGAGCCAGATGCCCCGACTCCTCCTGACCGTGAGGCTTACATCAAAGCCAATCCGAAAGAGCGAGAGACAATGCTAGCTCAATATATCCAAAGCCTACACGGAGTGATCAAAGACTACAAGGACACACTCAAGAGTGTCTATGACTCCATGAAGACTTCGGAGAAACTCATCAACGAAGGAACAAAGCCATGAGTGTGACTAAAGAAGAAACCGAAATCACCTTGTATGCCAAACTCGATGATCCTGAATCTCTCAAGGAAGCAGAGAACATCGAAGATCATGTCCAGTTGGAGGTGATCGTTGCAACAGGCGCCAAGACTCGTGTTCGTAAGATCGTCCCAGTCAAGGGACAAGACGCAGAAACTGGTGAACGGTTCGAGTACACCATCAAGCAAAAGCTGCCCGACGACGCAGGTGTTCCTTCCTCTTTGGAAACCACTCAAGATGTGGACCGTAACTTCTATGTGAACTTCGCAGGTATTGCTCATCGGGCTATCGTCAAGCGCCGCTATTCGTTCCAGGGAGCTGCTCCCAAGATGAATGAAGAACTAAACTTGGCTTTGCCAGCAGTCAAGTACGAGGTGGATCAGTTCATCAATCCCAATACCAAGAAACCTTCCGAGTGGATCAAGATTGATATTGAGATTGACGAAGTGCTCAAAGCACTGCGTGAGCAAAACATCGACACCACTGGCCTGAAGCAAAGATTCAATCTTTCCAACCTTCCATTCATCGCAGCTGATATGTTCTCTCCCATGAACATGGATGAGCAGCAAAAGAAGTTGCTTGGCGACCTTTGGGAAAAAGAGTTTGCACAAGTTCTCGCCCCTGAAGTCCTGGTCAAACCCAAGGAGGATCAAGGTATCCAGCAACCACTCAATAATCCGCAGGCTGCCCAAGCGACTGAACAAGTCTCTAAGCAGGAAGATCAACAACCCAATGATCCGGCTCGCGGCGACACATGGAGCGAAGGTGATAATCCCACCAGTGATGCCGGACTAGCACCCGAGGAAAGGAGTGATGGATAAGAGTCACTAACTCCCAATGAGTCAACAAGAACCAACAATCAAGCTCAACGACTTGATGGCTAAGTTCTACAATATAGGAAAGCGTGACTATAGAGGCAAAGTCTATGACAACGTGATGAGTATTTTTGACGAGCTTAGTCTTGAGGAACAAAAGCATTTTCTACGAGGGTGTCTGGGATTGTATATCGCAGCGTCTTCTTCGGTCATTCATGATCAAGAGCTTATCGACATTGGTAACATTGACGACATGCTTAGGGAGATCAGATACGCCAAAAGAGCCAGGGAGCCCTCGATGGAACAAGACACAGTCAAAGATGTGAAGAAACCAGAGCCTACCTCTGAGGCAGGACAGCTCACAGTTTTCAAAGCTGGGGCTATCGCCATCTTCTTCGTGGTACTTATGCATTTGCTCTTGATCGCAAGCACGGACGATCCGGATGCGATTCAGACAGCTAAGGTGTATAAGAACATGTTCGACATCATTCAAGTTTTCGCTAAATGACGAAACAAACGACTATAGACTCTGCTCCCACAAGGGAGCAGAGTCTATATCTTTATGTCGTTTTCTTTTTGCCAGTGATGTTGAGCATATACCCATCGGTGCGCAGGTATGGCTTCCATGTCACCCAATGATCAGTCAAGACCTTCACATTGCGTGTGGGTGCAGTGTTGAAAGCAAACTGCTTATACCAAGCATCAGCCACTCGCAAAGCCCAATACTGAGTCTCCTGGATCTTGGAGTATTCGACTTGCTTACCATAACCCATGACCAAGGGATAGTCGGGCTCTTGGTAAGAAGTGATCAGACCAGGAATATTGCTGACTCGCACATGAATGCGATCGTAATATAACTCAGGAGTATCGACGATCGCGATATAAGTCTGAGATAGCTGCAAGTATGCTGAGATGACTTCGTCGCTAAGCAAAGACTCCTGTACGAGAGCATGGTCTTTGTTTGTGTCAAGTGACTCCAATTTCAAGCTACTCAGATCGATCTCTTTGCGAGATTCAAAGATACGCTGGAAATAAGGAAGCCCTTGAATATTCAGCACCCATGAAGTTGGTGAGTTTGGAAAGAACACACTCTCTTCTGGCTGGATCATGTAACCACCCAAGATAAAGATGATCGATTTACCTTCTGCCTCTGGGGGTAAATTAATAATGACACCTTCTCGCAAAGGAGCACCTTCAGTCAACGACATGAAGTCTTCAGCAGTGAGCTGACGCTCTTCAATAGAGCCAATGTCCAAGAAGCTAACAATCCCTGTGTGAGAGCATCGCTTCATGGCAGCGGTGACACCACCATCCAAGATAAACGCTTTGGTGCCATCATAAGCAGTGCGATGATAATACCCATTGACTTTTGTCAGGCAGTGGGTATGGATCAAAGACAAATTAGTTTGGTATTGAGGTCGTGTCAAAGCCAAGTCTACCAGTTCAGTGACCGGCATGGCTTCTGTGTAGCCGTAACCCGCTTTAGCCAATTCGATCTTATAGCCCGACAAAATAGCATTGGCGTACTTAGCGGAAGCGAGATCTTTGTTAGGAAGCTCTGGAATCGTCTCCAGTGTCACTCCTGACATACTCTCTAGCCATTGTCCGACAGTTGAACTAGATGTAGCAAGGGCAGTTCGGTAGGCGTCCATAGGTACGTAAAACTGATTACCAGTGATGGATTCTTTCACAGTCAGATACGTTTGACGGTATTTGGTATACATCAAACTCAAAGCCATATCAACCACATCCGTGGTCTGCCATTGAGCGCTAATCGATGTTGTGAGAGACAAAGATGTGATATATTGATACATTGCGTTAAGTCCAGATCTTATGGTGTTTTAGGAAATTTGCCTAAAATTAAACAATTTTGTTATTGAAAGACAAGGAGTAAATGATCCATGGCGGTTGTCAATTACCCAATAGACTATACAGGAACAGCCGCGAGCAACCTGGTAGTTAATGAACCTCAGGTTCTGACCATCATCAATGATGATCCGTTCAGGTATTTCATACCCAACTTCGCACCATTTTATGTCAACAACTTCAAGATTGTCGGCAAGAATGCAACCGGTGCTGATATCACACTCAAGTACGGCATCGATTACGATTTCGACCTGAAGTACATTGGCGCAACCCGAGCCATCGGTCTGACTGTCTATGGTGGTGTAACCATCATCAACAAACAGATCCAAGGAACGGTCTATGTGACCTATCAATGTTTGGGTGGTAAGTACTCAGCGGATAGAAACTATGTGATCCAAACGATCGCAGAGAATAACTACAATCCACGCATGGTGGCTTGGGATCAAGTCACTTCGATTCAAGAGACGTTTCCTCCCACTCCCCATGCTCAAGATCTGGATACGTTCACTGGGTATCGGGACCTGATTGACTCGATCAACGGCTTGACTGCTAAGATCGGCACCACTCCTGATCCTCTCAAGGACCTTCTGTACAGGCACATCTTGGATGAAAACGATCCTCACAAGACACTGCGCTTGGTGGGTGATACATATGCTACGAAGGAATATGTGCAAAATACGATGCGCAATCACATCGACAACCCCGACCCCCATCCTCAGTACTTTAACCTGGCTCGTCTCAATATGTTCGTTGAAAATCGCTACAAAGACAGCCAGCCTGTCGAATTTTTCAAAATGAATCTGTAATAGAAGGAATTCATCATGACCGTGCAAGCATGGAAAACCAATATCGTACAAATCAGCCAATGGGTTCCTGTGGCTGATGCTGCTCCCGTGGGAGGCATGACTGTTAACATCTGTGTGGTTAACAAAAACACTGAACAGGCAGCTCATGTCGATGTCGCTGTATCTCGAACCATGGGTGTTCCTGATCTAGCGGACTATATCGAAGAATACACTGAAGTTCAGCGAGGAACTCCTCTGATCCGAACCGGTGAACCCATCGGTGAAGGAGAAACCGTTTATGTTCGAAGCGACACCCCGAACATCAGTGTTCGAGTAGCAGGCTTTAACAAGTTGTAAGGAGAAACAAATGGCGCGTTATAATGAAATTCCCTGTGGCGGCGGATCCGGAGGTCCGACGACAGGCACCAACTTTTTGAAATCAGTCAACGGCTTTATTCCGATCTCCACAGATCTGACAGCCACAGCCAATAACCGTTACTACGCCACGGCATCGTTGACACTGACTCTACCAGCAGTGGCTGACAATGGTGACAGTGTCACACTGTATCGCGAAGTGGGCACTGAGCTTACCGTAAAGGTATCGAATAACTCCACCATTTTGACGTCTCGCGGTGATTACGCTATCGTCATCGTGGATGTTCCAGAAGAGGTGATCTTCTCTTATTCGTTCGGTAAGTGGATGGTCTTGTAAACAAGGAATAGAAATGGCAACTATACGTCTAAGCACTATTCGAGCTGAGCAGCGACCCATGGTCGGTGTCTCTCTCGATGGTCCAGCCTCCGTGACTGCCGGAACCAGCGCAGTTTACACGATCACCGACTACGACACCTTCAGTGCATACGCAGTGACGACCACAGTAGGTACCGCGTCAATATCTCGCGATAAGATCACACTGACCATTCCTCCTACAGCTATTGCCACCCAGACTACATTGTCGGTAAGTATCAACAAAGTAGCTCGGGAATTCATTGTTTCCCTGAAAGCCGGTAACACGATTGCTCGTCCAAGCATTCAGTCACCAGTCACAGGAACTACAGGTATCAGTACCAGTGTGACACTCCAGGCGTCCTCTTTTGCAAGTCTGCCTGTCGGCTCCCTGACACACACGGCTAGCAATTGGATGATTGCATTGGATACTGGATTCACCAACGTAGTGAAAACGGAAACAATCACTACTGGTGATTTGGATGTTTTGACAGCAGACCTTAGTCTGAACACCAAGTACTATGCCAGGGTTCGATATATCAGTAACTCTGTGACGAGTGAATGGTCGAATGTGATCAACTTCACGACGACCAGCACATATGTACAGAAACCTGTGGTCAGCGCCCAAAATGGACAGACGACTAACATCGGTATCGATCCGACATTCGTCAGTTCTACGTTCATCGCTGTCCCAGCTAACAGTGACACACATATTTCATCGACATGGATTGTACGTAAAACTTCAGACAATTCAATTGTTTACCAGGTCAGTAATTCGACAGCTAATAAACTGTCCGTAACTATACCTGTCAGTAGCCTGGCGGTCTCCACTAGCTATTCGATCGAAGTCAAGTACACTGGACAACTTGGTGTAAGTGCATTCAGCGATAAGCTGACTTTCACAACAGCATCTGCATTTGTTCCCACGGTGGTGGGTACAGCCTATCAGGGCGGCTATTATGCTGGACGAATCAATATCGGTGGTATACTCTACGCTTTGATTGTCGCTCCTAAGTCCGGCGGTGAGACGAGTATTAAATGGACCGATGATGCAGTTGCGACTTCGCCAGTTAACATGAATGACGGCTTGGCCAACACCAATCAACTGGCCCAATTCTCTTCCACCTATCTCATCGCAGCTTGGGTGAAGGGGTTGAGCATCGGTGGCTATCGCGACTGGTATATCCCGTCGGTAGATGAATTGGAAATCTGCTATCGTAATTTGAAACCTACAAGTTCAAATAACATAGTGCAGTCTTCCGGAGGCCCCCGTGGCGCCATGGGATACAATCCTTCGTCTATTCCCTCTGGACCTGCATATACGACTACATCTCCGTCTCAAACAACGAGCACGCTGTTCAAGACTGGAGGCGCCCAGGCGTTCAATGCAACCACACCTTATTGGACCTCGGTTTACGCCGGGCAGTCACCGCTGCCTTCTGGTTGGAACCAAGAGTTCACATACGGTCAACAAGGAAAAGCGGGCATAGCAACCGCTCAGCTAGCACGCGCTGTGCGCCGAGTTCGCATCAGCTAAAGACTACTATACACTACCGGAGCGAAAGCCCCGGTAGTGTATAGATAGTTTAATTGTTATGTGGTCCGTGTCCACCCTTGAGATCACTGTAGCCATAGACAGTCAAGCCGCTACGAATAATTACGTCGCTTCCAAACTCAGCCTTACCTCCACCTT
>Ga0247724_1000283_pt1 | contig 12868 bp, 9 predicted proteins | sample OKSTACKMC2E_FD_182776 | JGI IMG/M metagenome (GOLD analysis project Ga0247724, IMG submission 182776) | Subsurface sediment microbial communities from gas well in Oklahoma, United States - OK STACK MC-2-E | ecosystem: Environmental > Terrestrial > Deep subsurface > Rock core/Sediment | place... | reverse complement strand
TGTTGTAAAATTCCAGCACTATATTGCCGGACCAGCCCGGGTCAATCCGGTGCGCGGTCACGTGTACCATCAGGCCGAGTCGCGCCAGGCTGGAGCGCCCGTCCAGCCAGCCGACGATATCAGCGGGTAATGTAACCGACTCGAGCGTAATGGCCAGAGCCAGTTCCCCAGGATGCAGGAAAAAAGCCTCGTCATCGGTTAATACAATTTCGTCACTCATCACCGAATCGAGTGCAGCCTGCACTTCTTCGCGCGGTCCGGACAAATCGATAAAAGGCGCGGCATAAGCGCGAAAAGTTCGAAATTTGTGGCCTAGCCGGATATCGACACTGACGCCGCTGATCATGTCGGCAGCAGGTCTTGGTTCAATTTTGATCCTGCCTTCAGCCAGATATTGTTCGATGTCGCGATCACAAAGTCTCATGTTAGTCATCCGTCATTAAAATTTCGACCGCCTGTTGCGGGCTGAGCCGGGTTTGCCAGTATAAAGTGAAGATCAGCTGCTGTGCTATTTTTCTATAGATTTCAGCTGTTTGATTATCTTTTGCTAATACGATAGGGGTTCCGGCATCGCCCGCTTCGCGGATTTGCGCTTGCAGCGGCAATTGCCCCAGCACGCTAACCTGATAACGAGCAGCCAGTTCCAGCCCGCCGTTAGTGCCGAAAATATCGTCCTGATGACCACAGGACGGACACTGATAAAAACTCATGTTTTCCACGAGGCCCAGCAGCGGAATATTGACCTGACGAAACATCTGAATGGCTTTTTTTGCATCTGCAAGCGCGACATCCTGCGGCGTGGTAACAATCACAGCACCGGCGACCGGCAGTTTCTGTGACATGGTCAGCTGGATATCGCCGGTTCCCGGTGGCATGTCGACCACCAGATAATCGAGCTCTGGCCATAAAGTTTCATTTACAAGCTGCATCAAGGCTTGGCTGGCCATCGGGCCGCGCCAGACAGTTGCATTGTCCGGGTCCACCAAAAAGCCTATCGATTGCATTACAATGCCGTGTTTTTGCAACGGGTTCAGATGTTTTTCATCGGGCGAAGTCGCCCGGCTTTGCGCTTCACCAAGCATCAAAGGAATCGAAGGGCCATAAATATCCGCGTCGAGCAGCCCCACTTTGGCACCTTGCTGCGAGAGCGCAACTGCAAGATTGACTGCTGTGGTGGATTTACCGACGCCGCCTTTGCCGGAAGCAACCAGAATCACCTGCCGCACTTTGGCAAAAACAAAAGGCAGTTCTGAGTGGCAGTCAACCTGAATGGTGTAATTCAGCCCGAGGATCTTGCACTGCGTGGTTAACCAATCTTCCAGCCATAAAGCCGGGAATGGCAATGTCAGTTTAAGATTGTGTCGTTCAAGTCGGATATCAGCGATTTCGCTAAGCGGCATTGGAATGGCGTCATGGCAAGGCGTGTCAAGCAGCTGTCGCAGCGGCTCAGGGAAGCTTTCTGAGGAAGAGACCTCGCCTTTTTTTTTCCAGAATGAAAACATAACAAATCCTTGCAAAATACGCGGGCGCAATCGCGTGAGGCTTTTGCGCGGGCCGGACTAAAAGTCGGCAGATATTGCGCTGCTGTCGCGCTTTATGGCTGGCTATTGTATCATGATGCTTATTGTTTTTATTGCATTCATCGATACAGAGCCGGTTCATGACGACACGTAAAATCTTAATCACCAGCGCCTTACCTTATGCCAATGGCCCTATTCATTTAGGCCACCTGCTTGAATACATTCAGACCGACATCTGGTCGCGTTTCCAGAAGGCTCGCGGCCATCAGTGTTATTACGTCTGTGCCGATGACGCTCACGGCACCCCAATCATGCTCAAAGCGCAGCAGTTAGGTTTAACCCCAGAGCAAATGATTGCGCAAACTGCCGTCGAGCATCAGGCTGATTTTGCTGAGTTTTTAATTGGTTTTGACAATTACCACAGCACCCACAGCAGCGAAAACCAGGCCTTTGCCAGTGAAATCTACACCAAGCTCGACGCCGGTGGTTATATCAAACGCCGTTCAATCAGCCAGCTGTTTGACCCGGAGAAACAAATGTTTCTGCCGGACCGTTTTGTCAAAGGCGATTGCCCGAAATGTGGCGCACTCGATCAAAACGGCGACAGCTGTGATGTCTGCGGTGCAACTTACAGCCCGACTGAGCTGAAAAACCCAAAGTCTGTGGTTTCAGGCGCGACTCCGGTATTAAAAGATTCCGAACACTATTTCTTTGATTTGCCAGCGTTTGAGCAGATGTTGCAGGACTGGACCCGTGGCGGCGCGCTGCAAAGCGAAATGGCCAACAAACTGCAGGAATGGTTTAAAGATGGCCTGCAGCAGTGGGATATCAGCCGCGATGCACCTTATTTTGGTTTTGAAATTCCGGGCGCGCCGGGCAAGTTTTTCTATGTCTGGCTGGACGCACCAATTGGCTATCTCGCCAGTTTCAAAAATTATTGCGACAAAACCGGCATCGATTTTAACCAGTTCTGGCAATTAGATTCCGACGCCGAGGTTTACCACTTTATCGGTAAAGACATTATTTATTTCCACAGCCTGTTCTGGCCTGCGATGTTACACGGCGCCGGTTATCGCAAACCGACCAGCGTGTTTGCCCATGGTTTTGTTACGGTCAATGGCGCCAAAATGTCAAAATCACGCGGCACTTTTATCAAGGCCCGCACTTATCTGGAACATCTAAATCCGGAATATCTGCGTTATTACTTCGCGTCGAAACTGACCTCTGGCATTGTTGATCTGGATTTAAATCTCGAAGATTTTGCGCAGAAAGTGAATGCCGATCTGGTCGGTAAAGTGGTGAATATCGCCAGCCGCTGTGCCAGTTTTATCAGCAAAAAATTCAATGGGACTTTGTCAGCTAATCTGGCCGAGCCAGAGCTGTTTGCCGAGTTTATTGCCCAGGGTGACAGCATCGCTGCCTCGTTTGAAGAGCGCGAATATGCCCGCGCTATCCGCGACATTATGGCGTTGGCCGACAAAGCCAACCAATATATCGACGCCAAAGCGCCATGGGTTCTAGCCAAAGATGACAGCAAACAGCAAGAAACGCATGATGTCTGCACTATGGGTATCAACCTGTTCCGCGTGTTGATGCATTATTTAAAACCTGTATTACCGGCGATGGCGCGTGAAGTGGAAGCGTTTTTAAACAGCGAACTGCGCTGGGATAATTACCAGCAGCCTCTGCTTAATCATGCCGTCAATCCGTTTAAAGCGCTGATGCAGCGCGTAGATCCGGTCAAAGTCCAGGCGATGGTCGATGCGTCGAAAGACAATCTGCAAGCTACAGCCGCTCCGGCAGTGCAAACCACAGCTGTTGCTGCTGAGATTGAACCGATAGCTCCGACTATTAACATTGATGATTTTGCCAAACTCGATTTACGTATTGCCAAAATAGTCAGTGCTGAGCATGTCGAAGGCGCCGACAAGTTATTACGCCTGCAGCTGGACCTTGGCAACGAACAACGCCAGGTGTTTGCAGGCATTAAAGCCGCTTATCAACCGGAACAATTAGTCGGCCGGTTAACGGTGATGGTCGCGAATCTGGCGCCTCGCAAAATGAAATTCGGCATGTCCGAAGGCATGGTGATGGCTGCAGGCCCTGGCGGCAGTGAAATTTTCCTGCTGAGCCCTGATGACGGTGCCACACCGGGTATGCGGGTTAAATAATGTAGTCAAAACCGCAGCCCCGCTGCGGTTTTTCTTTTAGCACAGACCAGGAGCAGGCATGGCGGCGACTATCCGCTCGTTTTCTTCGTTGTATAGCGCAACCTTGCTGATGGTACTAGCAGCTGGTTTGCTGACCACTTATCTCGGCCTCAAACTCGCTTCGATGGAAGTGGCCAAGGTTTGGATCGGTGCCATGATGTCGGCATATTACCTCGGGCTGGTGCTGGGCTCTAAAGTCGGTCACAAGCTGATCGCGCGTGCCGGCCATATCCGCGCTTTTGTCGCGAGTGCTGGTGTCGTCACTGCATCCGCACTGGGGCACGCCATGATTGAACAACTTGAGGTTTGGTTGTTACTGCGACTGATTGTCGGTATGTGCATGATGTGTCAGTACATGGTGCTGGAAAGCTGGCTGAACGAACAGGCCGACAGTAAAAACCGCGGCACTATTTTCGCAAGTTATATGATTGTGTCTTATCTCGGGCTGGTGCTTGGGCAAGGCGCAATGAGTTTAAACCCGGAGCTGACCATCAAACCGCTGTTGCTGGTAGCGATGTGTTTTGCACTTTGTATCGTGCCGCTCGCGTTGACACGGCGTATTCACCCGCAGCCGCTGAAGCCGGCGCCACTACAAATCAAAGTGTTCTGGCAAAAAGTACCGCAGTCGCTCACCACTATTGCGATGGCTGGCGTGATTGTTGGCTCTTTTTATGGCCTGGCACCGGCTTATGCCGCCAGCCAAGGCATGAACACCGAACAGGTCGCCGCCTATATGGCAACCACAGTACTGGCCGGTTTGCTGGCACAGTGGCCAATGGGCAAATTATCTGACCGGGTACGACGTAGCCGGCTGATTCGCACCAACAGTGTGATCCTGGGGTTACTCGTGCTGGCGATGGCGTTGCTGCCACTCAGTGGCGTGGTACAGCTTGGTTTTACGTTTATTTTCGGCGTTTTTGCTTTTACGTTGTACCCACTGGGTGCTGCGCTTGCCAATCAAAATATCGAACAACATGAACGGGTTGCACTCTCTGCCACTATCCTGCTGACTTTTGGTCTTGGTGCCAGCATCGGCCCCCTGCTAGCCTCGGCGTTTATGCAGATTGGCGGTAGCCAGATGTTGTATGCCTTTATGGCAGCTATCGCGGCCTTGTTATTTGTCCGCTTGCAGCAAGTGAATTACCAGCAGAAACAACAGGAAAAAATTGCGCCGAAGGACTATATGATGGCCGCTGGTGACTTAGTGGGCTCCCCGCTTGCCGCCGCGCTTGACCCACGGGTTGACCAGCAGACAGTCGACAGCCAGATGCGGGCGGAGCGTTATCCGACAAGCGATACGTCGCCAGATCCGGCGCAGTTTGAACTGGATTTGACCGGTCAGGCCGAAGCAGTCAACAGCTCAGCGAAAGCTGCCGACTAACTTACCTTTAACACCACTTTGCCCACCAGTTGATTGCTGGCCAGTAACTGGTGGGCAGCGTCCGCTTCCTGCCAAGGCAGCACTTTGGCAATGACCGGCTTAATAGCGCCGGTCTCTAAGCCGCTGCCAAATTGAGCCAAGAACCGGCTGACTAAATCTGCTTTGTATTCATCAGTGCGGTTACGCAAAGTAGAACATAACAACTGACCGCGTTTTTTAAACATCTGTGTTAAATCAAACGCCGGCACTGTTCGGCCACCTAGCATCGCCAGGACCACAATGCGGCCATCCAGACCCAACACCTGTAAGTTCTTTGGCAAGTAGTCACCGGCAACCGGGTCGACAATCACTCGAAAGCCTTGGGGTACCGTGTCTTTCAGCACAGCGGTAAAATCAGCGGTTTTGTAATTGACGGCAACATCAGCGCCAAGCTCTAGACAGGCGGCGGTTTTTTCATCAGAACCTGCGGTCACAGCAACTACGGCCCCGGCAGCTTTTGCCAGTTGAATAGCCGCAGTACCGACACCACTGGCACCGGCATGAAGCAACACGGCCTGACCAGTACGCAATTCACCCAATACAAACATGGCCTGATAAGCGGTCAGAAAGACCTCAGCGCAACCAGCGGCTGCTTCCACACTCATGCCAGCAGGACGACGCAGCAAGTGCGCAGCCGGCATTTTGACATATTCAGCATAACCACCACCCGGCACCAGACCAAATACTTCAGCGCCAATCCAGTCACGACTTACAGCAGCGCCACCGGCCACTACAGTACCCGCAACTTCAAGGCCCAGAATCGGGCTCTCCCCCGGTGGAGGCGGATAATAGCCGGCGCGCTGGGCCAAATCGGCCCGATTCACCCCGGCCGCACTCACTTTGATTAATACCTCAGCGTCACCGACCACTGGCAGCGGTACTGTGACAAACTGCAATAGCTTAGAGCCTGTCACATCAATCGCCTGCATTGAGGCCGGTAAAGCAGTAAAAGTCGGCATTGAATTATCCTTTCAAGTAGTTTTGGCTGCGGCGACAAGCCCAACACATAGTTTTACTTTAGCTTTTGCTTCGACCGGACTAAAATGGCGCCCTTTTCAGGGCTCTGGCAACTCATCGCCAGCTCCCAGTCCACAGCAGATTATCAGACTCGGAACTTCTTATGGCCGCCAGCATCATTTTACAAGCCGATCGGGAAAAATCATTAAAACGCCGCCATCCCTGGGTGTTTTCCAAAGCAGTAAAACAGGTTAAAGGCAAAGCCAACAGCGGTGAAACCGTTGATATTCGCAGCCACGACGGCGTGTTTATCGCCACTGGCGCTTATTCACCGGAATCGCAAATCCGCGTGCGGGTCTGGTCCTTTGACGAACACGAAGCCATAGACGCCGCATTTTTTCAGCGCCGCATCAGCGCGGCCTGGCTAGTGCGCCAGCAATTATTTGATCTCAATGACACCAACGGCATCCGCATTGTAGCAGCTGAGTCTGACGGTCTGCCGGGTGTAACTGTTGACCTTTACCACGACATCTTAGTGGTGCAGCTGTTAAGTGCCGGCGCCGATTATCAGCGCGCAAACATAGTGGCGGCTCTGCGACAGGAGTTTCCGCATTGCAGTATTTATGAGCGTTCTGACGTTGATGTGCGCAAAAAAGAAGGCTTAGCGCCGGTCACAGGCTGGCTGCACGCGCCACGAGACAGCGGCGAAGTGATCATTTTAGAGCACGGCATGAAAATTCTGGTGGATGTGATTAATGGCCACAAAACCGGCTTTTATCTTGACCAGCGTGACAGCCGTGCGGCTGCGGCACGCTATGCAAAAGACAAAACCGTGCTCAATTGCTTCAGCTATACCGGCACTTTTGCTGTTGCAGCGGTCGCGGGCGGTGCCAGTCATGTCACTAATGCCGATATGTCAGAACTGGCGTTACAGACGGCGCAGCGCAACGCTGAACTCAATCAGCTGGACCTTAGCAAATTCGATTTTACCAAGGCCGACGTCTTTAAGCTGCTGCGCCAATATAAAGAGCAAGGCCGCGAGTTTGACATGGTGATCCTCGACCCGCCGAAGTTTGCCGAAAGCAAAGCGCAGCTAATGGGTGCCTGCCGCGGCTACAAAGACATCAACCGGGTCGCCATGCAAATTGTGAAAAAAGGCGGCTGGCTTTTGACCTTTTCCTGCTCAGGTTTAATGGAAGACAGTCTGTTCCAGAAAATCGTTGCCGATGCGGCGCTGGATGCCGGCCGCGATTGTCTGTTTATCGAGAAGCTGAGTCAGGCCAAAGACCACCCTATCGCCAGCTTTTACCCGGAAGGCCATTACCTGAAAGGCTGGGTTTGCCTGATCCGCTAACGCAAATTCGCACTATAAAGCCCTGTATCCACAGGGCTTTTTTATCCCTAAATGAACTTTACCGGCAAAATTTGCTCCAATTCGGCGAATGCACAGCTAGAGGCAGTAAAAACACTTGGACCTGTTTTGCCAGTCAAGTATGCTGCTGGGCGCAAAGCCACACAATTCCCCTTGTTTTTAAACGGAGTTTGTCATGAAGAAATTAATGCTCGCCCTGGCGCTTGCCGCCGGTTCTGCTCAGGCCGCCTGGCAGCTGGACGCACAGCAGTCGTCACTGCATTTTGTCACTGTAAAAAATGATGTGGTGGCCGAGACGCACAGTTTTAAACAACTGCAGGGTCAATGGGCCGACAATGGCCAGTTTAATGTGGAGATCCCGGTGCAAGGCCTGGATACGCTAATCCCAATCCGCAACGAACGCATGCTGGAGCACCTGTTTAATGCCAAACAGTTCCCGGCAATTAAAGCCGCAGGCGCTTTGGATACCGCAAAGATCACGGCACTGAAAACCGGCGCTGTGCACCAGGAGAAAGTCGAACTGAGCCTGACCTTATTAGATCAGACGCAAAAAGTCACAGTGGATTTAAGCGTGGTGAAACTGGCTGACAACAGAGTTTTGGCTTATACCAAAGCGCCGGTGCTGGTCAAAGCCACCGACTTTAAACTGGATGGCGGCGTGAAAAAACTGCAGGAAATCGCCAAGTTAAACCGGATTGAGTTAGTGGTGCCGGTTAGCTTTGATGTTCAGTTCAGCCGTTAAATCCGGCAAGGAAAAAAGGGAGCGACCGCTCCCTTTTTTTCAAATGCAATAGCTTAAAACAACAAGTGCGCCATACCGGCAATCACCGGCAAGGTGATTAAGGTCCGCAGGATAAAGAGTAGAAACAAATCCCATAGAGTGACCGGAATTTTACTGCCAAGCAATAAAGCGCCGACTTCCGACATATAAATCAGTTGGGTCACTGACAGCGCTGCAATGACAAACCGTGTCATTTCACTGGGCACTTCGCTGACGAGGATTGACGGCACAAACATATCGGCAAAACCAACCATCACCGACTTTGACGCCTGCTCTGCAAATGGGATTTGCAGCAGTTCCAGCAGAGGTACAAAAGGCGCACCAAGAATACTGAACAGCGGAGTATATTCGGCAATGATCAGCGCCGTGGTGCCAACCGCCATAATCACCGGCAATACACCAAACAGCATATCAATGACTGCCTCAACGCCTTCGCGCAGTGTGGCTTTGACGCCTGTGGCCTGACTGGCCCGATGCAGACCGTGTGCTAAGGCCCGGCCAAACACCGATTTTTGCGAAAACTGCCCGCCTTCGGCGCGCATATGATCATAACCGTCAATATAAGTGTCTGGTTTATTCCGCAGCGGCGGCAGAAATGGCAACACAATAGCTGCAACCAGGCCCGCAGCACAAATAGTGGCGTAAAACGGCAGAAACAAATGTTCTAATCTCACCTGCCCGAGCACAACAATACAAAAAGTGATAGAAACTGCAGAGAAAGTTGTGCCAATCACCGCAGCTTCCCGCGCAGTATAAAACCCGGATTCGTACTGCTTGCTGGTCAACAAAATGCCAACGCTGCCATCGCCAATCCAGGAGGCGATACAATCCACCGCAGAGCGACCAGGTAATCGGAAAATCGGCCGCATCACTTTGGTCATCAGGGTGCCAATCACTTCCAGCAGGCCAAAATTTAACAACAGCGGCAGTAACAGACCAGCAAACACAAACACCGACAGCAACACCGGCAGTAAATCATTCAGTACTAAAGCGCCGGTGGCTTTACCCGTGACAAACTCCGGGCCAATACCAGTCAGCACCAATAACAAAAACACTGCACCCAACAAACGGACCAGCACCCAGCCCCAGCCGGGGCTAAACAACTTGCCGGCATAACTGCCAGGCGCAATCACTTGTGGTTTGAATACTTTGACGCCGAGTGTAATTAACGCCGATACCGAGACAATCAACGCCAACAGATACGGCATCCAAGTGCCAACGACCGTTTTTAATGCATTCGCCATCACAGCGACCGGAATGGTCAGGCCTTTTTCTGCCGGGATCGGCGTCATGAATAAAAAAACGCCCAATAACGACGGCACTAACAGCGTCAGCCAGTTGCGTAGCGTAGAGTAATTTTCAGATGCAGGCATGATGAGGTATCGGTAGTTAACATTAAACGGCGGCACAGCCTAATCAAAAGTGCTGCAACTGTCACGGTACAATCCGCACTTAGTGTCAGACCGGTGAAAAATCCAGCAGCACGGCTACCGCGCCGCTCATACCAGGCTTAATTCAGTTCGATAAAAATCAAGCCAAGTTGATACAGATCTTCAGCTTCCTGGCTGCAGCGGACAACTTTAGCATGCGCGTCCAATGGCACCACTGAGCTATTGGTGGATTCAAGACGCAAGTGAATCAGAGTGCCCATTTCCAGTGGTTCGTCTACTTCCACGGCCATGCCGGTTGCACTCAGATCGCGACAGATGCCACTGAATACACGCCCCGACTCCGGATCGTTAATCATCATCTGAACTTCGGCGTTCACCATCATCCGGAAGTAATTACGTTTATCGTTTCTGTTCAGCATGGCAACTCTCAAATAACCTGAAGCAAATTGTTATAAAGCTTTCTACCTGACCTGTAAAGTCTGGCCTGTAAAGTCACGGCGTCAGCACCAGCCGGCGAGCTGTTCAATCTGCCAACTGATTTCCCGTGCCGAAAAAGGCTTAGCAATAAGCCCAAGCGCTCCTGCAGACGTGGCAGCTCTGACATCCGCCGGCGAGTCCAGCCCGGACAACATAATCACCGGAATATCTGCAGTCAGCGGATTGTGTTTCAGCAAAATACAAAGGTCGATGCCACTGAGCCCTGGCATCAGAATATCCAATAGGATTAGGTCTGGTTTTTCATCGTGGATCTGCGTCAGCGCCGCCTGGCCAAGTGCGACATACTTGAGCTGATAATGCGGCGGTGGCAGTGCTAACTGCAATAAATCGAAGTTAAAAGCCTCATCGTCAACTAACAACACTTTTTTCGTAATTGCGCCCACTACTGCCTGCTCCATTGCAACTTCCTTTATTGCGCTGCTGAAAAAGTTGTAGCTGAAATTAGTTACGCCGACAAGCGGTCGCTTTACTTCAGCTCCTGCACGGCCAGCAGCACCCGCTTGGCGGAAATGGGATATGGCGTCCCCAGCTGCTGGGCAAATAACGATACTTTCAACTCTTCCAGCATCCAGCGGATCTCGCGAACCGGCTCCGGCAGCACTTTACCGGCAAACTTGCCAAGCAGTTGCTGATAGGCGTCGGCGGCTTTTTGATACTCGTGCATTTGCAGCCTGTCGCGCTGCGGATCTACGGGCAGTTTTTCCAATCGTTTCTGCAATGCCAGCAAATACCGTTTGATGTCATCGAGACGGCCAGCGCCAAATTCGCTGACAAAACCTTTAAACAACAGTGCATCCAGCTGCTGCTTGATGTCCGCATTGGCATAAGCCAGCGCTAGATCCATCCGGCCACGCAATTTTTTGCTGATCTCATGTCCAACTGTCAGAATTTGCTCCACCTGCAGCGCTACAGCAAGCACAGTATCGCCAAGCTCAGCGCGGACCGCGTCCCGCAGCTGCAAAAACTCCTGCTGATTATGCGGCCAGGACTGTTGGCTAATCAGATGGTCAATCCCCGCTGCGATGCAGTCATCGATCAGCTCCAGCACTTTGCCAAAGGGATTAAAATACAGCCCCAGCTTCGCTTTGTTCGGCAGATGGTCCTGCAAGTATTTAACCGGTGAAGGCAGGTTCAACAGCATTAAACGCCGTAAACCCAAACGAGACTGCGCTGCCGCTTGCTCCGGGCTGTCCAGCAACTGAATAGCGACACTGTTTTTTTGGTCAACCAAAGCCGGAAAAGCTTTAATTTCATAACCTGACTGAATACGGATATATTCACGTGGTAATTCACCAAAACTCCAGTCGATCAGGTCCTGTTGTTCAATGCCCTTTTCGGCGACCTGACTTAAAGTTTCCTGAACCTGCCCTTGCAGCTTTTGTTTCAAAAGCGCCAGCGAACGATGCTGCGCTATCACGGCCCCTTTGTCGTCTGTGACTTTAAAATTCATCTTTAAATGCGCCGGCAGCTCGGTCAGCTCCCAGGCGTCATCCGGAATAGTTACACCACTCATCCGCTTCAGGCGCTGGGTTACTACCGATAACAATGGACCGTCGTCCGGCTGAATGGATTGCAACAAGGCATCAGCATAATTAGGCGCCGGCACAAAATTGCGTCGGTACACTTTCGGTAGACATTTTATCAGCGACACTAACAATTCATGGCGCAGGCCAGGAATAAGCCAGTCAAAGCCTTGTTCTTCGACCTGATTCAGCAGCGCCAGCGGAATACACAGGCTAACACCGTCGTCCGGCGCACCAGGCGAAAAATGGTATTCCAGCGGCAGACGCAAATTGCCCTGACGCCAGAATTCCGGGTAGCTATCGTCGGTGATATGCCCGGCTTCGTGACGCTTCAGCATGTCCGGGTCAAAGTTCAGATAACTGGCGTCCTGTTGCTTCTGCTTTTTCCACCAGGTCTGAAAATCAATGCGGTTATTGGCGTGCACCGGCACTTTTTCTGCATAAAACGCCACCAGCGTTTCTTCGTCGACCAGAATGTCACGCCGGCGTGATTTGTCTTCTAAATCAGTGACCGCATCAATCAACCGTGCGTTATGCGCGAGGAACGGTTCATTTAAGCCAAGTTCCTGATTCACCAGCGCTTCGCGGATAAAAATTTTATGGCACAGTTCCGGTTCAATTTTGCTGTATTGCACGGCTCTTTTACCGACAATGATCAGGCCATACAAGGTCACCTGTTCAAAGGCAATCACAGCACCGCGCTTTTTCTCCCAGTGCGGTTCACTATAGCTACGGCTGACCAGATGCTGTGCCAGCGGTTCGACCCATTCAGGTTCAATTTTCGCCACAGTACGTGCATACAATTTACTGGTTTCGACCAGCTCGGCGGTCATCACCCACTTGGGTTTGCGCTTAAACAAATGACTGCCGGGAAATACATAAAAGCGGCTTTGCCGCGCGCCGAGATAATCCGCTTCGCTGTCTTTGCTGCCAATTTGACCGAGTAAACCAGTCAGAATGGCCGTATGGACCGACTGATAATCTGCTGCAGTGGTGTTTTTAACAAGGCCTAATTCTTCGGCGACCTGGGAGAGTTGCGCATACAAATCCTGCCATTCCCGCACGCGCAGATAATTCAGCAGCTCTTGCTTACACAAACGGCGGAACTGATTATTGCTTTGAGTCTCTTGTTGTTCCTGCAAATACCGCCACAGTTTCAGCCAGCTGGCAAAATCGGAATCGGGGTCGGCAAAACG
>Ga0247724_1000282_pt1 | contig 12871 bp, 12 predicted proteins | sample OKSTACKMC2E_FD_182776 | JGI IMG/M metagenome (GOLD analysis project Ga0247724, IMG submission 182776) | Subsurface sediment microbial communities from gas well in Oklahoma, United States - OK STACK MC-2-E | ecosystem: Environmental > Terrestrial > Deep subsurface > Rock core/Sediment | place... | reverse complement strand
AGTTTCCACCTGGTCAAACAACTGAGCCATCTTCTCTGCACCCGCGCCATACATCAGTGCGGCATTGAGCCTAGGACTCAGCCGCACACCGATCAAAGGTGCCCGGTTGCGAAAGGTGATATCGCAGTAACCTTCGCGGCGCGACAGGTCAACTAGGCGTCGCATGTTGTGCTGTAGCGGTGTGATATTCTCTTCCGTCATCGCGAACTCCTCACTCAATCAGACGTCTCGGAGAGACTTGGCCTGCCCTGACCAGAATACCAGCAGACTGCCATGGTGCTCGTGGAAGACGGTTAAGCCCAGGCACATGTCTGGTCAGATGAAGTGCAAACGGGTGGTCAACTCGGTGCAATTACCCACCATCAGTTCGTGTGCACCAGACGAAGATGTCTGGCGGTATTTCTCCGCATTGGCTCAAGGCCAATAACAAGATCGAGCACTTCGAGAATGTGCGCCCTGTTCGGAAGATCTGCTCCGCCCCCCTGAGCGGCCGCCAGAAACTCTCGAGTCGCTGGTAGTGCCAGGGTTACCGGATCGGCGTAGCGCGGTCCGTCGAGGTCGGCCAATCGAGTCCGTTCCCCAATTGAACGGTGCTGCACAGTTAGGCCGTGAGAAAACGCAATGGTAGTAAGTTGAGTGTTATGTTCTTAGAGCAAGCTCTTCTACTACGCCGCTGCCTTGGTCACGTGATCTACTCTGAGATACCTGAACACCATGCCTGCTGATCAAGCTTTACTGGATGCTGTGGACACCCTTTGGCAAATCCGGCCGCCAGGTCCGGAGAACCTTTGGTCTTCAACAGCATTCGTCGAGCTTAAGACACTGCTTGTTCAGCGGTATGCAAATGGGCGGGCTACATTCGGGATGGAGGTTGCACTTGGGAACGTGTTGAGATCGCTAGGTATTCCGTGCCTTCAATCAAGAAGAATTTGCTACCAGCCCTTGGGATTGCATGAGGTGGCATCAGCGATAGCCCTTCAGTTCGAAAGAACGACTGTGCGCCGGCGATATCTGTGTCCGCTGGACCTAGCGGAAGACATACCCTTTCTTCACTTTGGTTGTGCGAAGGTGGGTCGTTTTTCCGCCCATGAACTGGACGATCTGTTCGACGCACCTCGACTAGCAAGACACTTTCCTGATATTTCCCTAGATACCCCCAAGCTCTCCCAGTTTCACTGGCTGGTTGTAGACGAAGACGTGGATTCATTGGCGAGTCCGGCTAGCCGAGCATTACCATTTCTGGAAATGAACCTCAGTGCGGATCTAGGGGAAATCAATCCTTATGGAGGCCGCTTTCCACCAGCTGTTGAGTCCGCATTGTTCTTTATGCTGTTGGCACCTTGGGAGCAATGGGCTGAGATGAAGTCGGTCGATTGGCGTGGATTTCGGCTGCCGTGGATATACACCCAAAGCGATGATCTTTGTGTGGCTCCAGCGATACCGCCAGATCCAAGCGCGTTGTCTTGGGTACCGCGAACCTATACAGATAAGTGGGGTGAGCCGATTGAGCTTGAGGAGCCACAAGCCCTGCCCCTTGATGCCGATGCTGTGTTGGGGATCCAAGAGCTAACTGATAGCAAGTGGATTGCTCTTCAGGAGGCGAAGAAATCAGAACTGTTCGAAACACCGGTAGAGCACTTCCTTGTTCGCGCATTTTTAGCGGAAGGAATTGATGAGGTGCTTGCTCACCTGACGGTGGTTGAGGCTGCATTAGGATTGGAGGCCGACCATAGGCGCAAGCTGCGTACGTCTAAAGAACACTCCAAACTCTCTTCCACGCAAAGAGTCGCAGCCAGACTGAGTGCTGCTCTAATGGACGTAAAAGCAGCACAGGACTATCAGGATCTATTTGACGTGAGGAGCAGGTTTGTTCACGGCCGTGCCGGGCTTAAACCAATCTCTACTGAGCATCGAGTTCTTGCCCGCAGCCTGGCGCGAAGGGCGGCAGCATCATTGGTAGGTTTGGCAAGCGGAGGGGCATCTCGCGATGTGACCATGGCACAGCTCCTCAATCATGGCGTGCATAATCTCTAATGACTTTGACGCGTGCTGTAGAGCAGCAATTGAATTGCTAGAAAATGAAGCCCTTCTGAGGCCTATCGCCTGTGAAAGGCAAGAAGTAAAGTGATAACGAAAGTCCAACCTTCGAGACCCCAAGGCTGACCCATGTCTAAACTTGCTGAATTCAAAGCCCTTGAAGCTCAACTTGCTGCCCAGCTAAAGCAGCTAGATGAGATGAAAAATGATGATGCGCTGAAGCGAGAAATTGAGTTCGAATCTAAGCTTCGTGGGCTCTTGGCTGAATACAGTTTCAGCTTGAGGAACATCATTGACCTTCTCGATCCGAAAGCCCGTGTTAAGGGAGCGGTTCCAGCTGAGGCAGCTCAGGGGCAGCGTCGTAAGCGGAAGCTGAAGGTGTACAAAAATCCGCAAACAGGAGAGGTTGTAGAAACCAAGGGCGGTAATCACAAAATTTTGAAAGCATGGAAAGAGCAATACGGTTCGGAAAAAGTTGAGAGTTGGCAGCAGTAGTAAAAGCATCCTCGGTGCACCAAGAAGCCAGGCTGTGCCTGGCTTTTTTATGGAGATGCTTATGAGTCTCTCCTTGAATAAATAGGCTAGCAAGGAGCAGTGGTGGCTAGGGACTTTGAAATTGGGGAAAAAGTATTTGTGCCAAGCTCTAGAATTACGGAGCTTGAAGCATACCCTACGGCATTTTATGAAACACGTGTAGCCGATGTGGCTAATAGAAGTATTAAAGTAAATGTTCCTGGGCAAGGCATATCTGACTGGATTGGTGTAGGTTTGTGCCATAGAAATGTGGCCATTCTGGTCATCTCCATCGGTGACCTTGAAACTGAATCAACGCTCCTAGATCCCCTCGCCAAATCGGTACTTCAATTCTGCCGGCTTTTGGTCCCTGATGATTATCTTAGATTCTATAAAATCCGCTCGATTGCAGAGCTTTCTGGAATCTGGCGGAGAGAGCAGGCAGCCTTTTCTCATGTTGTATTGATTGGTCATGGAAGTGCAACAGGGGTAAAATTTTATAACGATGGTTGGGTAAGGCCCGATGCGCTAGAAGTTGCGCTTAGGGTTCGCCCGGCTGTAAAGAAGGTATTCATTTCTTTGTGCTGTGAAACAGGGAAAAATAGCTTCTCGATCGATTTTTCAAACATGACAACTTGCAGCCACCTCATAGCTCCATTTCATGCTGTTCATGGTGCTGCTGCCTCTCAATTCGCACAAACATTTTTGACCTACCACTTACTGGAAGGTGAATCCGTTGGCGTAGCAATGAGGCATGCATCAGAGAGCGTTCCTGGTAGCAAAAAATTCAGGCTATGGGAGAAGGGAGTCCTAAAAGCAGGGCCTAGGAGATGATTATTGCTAGCCGAGTAGTGGTGATGGGTTATCACCTGTCAGTTGACGGCTCTAGGCTCGATTTACGCTTGACGTAAATCGAGCCTAGAGCTAGCGTCGCACCCACTAAATTATGAAGTCGTATGAGGGTCGCACTAACTATGGCTATTGAGCATCCTGGGTATGCACTCCGTCTTAGGCTTGGCGAGATGGGTATATCCCCTACGGAGCTTGCTCGGCAGCTGCAGGTTCCAGCGAACCGCATTACTCAAATCGTGAATGGTCAACGAAGCGTAACCGGTGATTCTGCGCTTAGGCTTGCGCATTGGTTCGGTGACAAACCGGAGTTTTGGATGGATCTCCAGTCGCGATTTGATATTTCTGTGGCCGAAGCTCAGGCCGGCGGCCTGATTAACTCGCTACCCACGTACGCAGACCTAGTCGCATGAAGTATGCATACGAGGATCTCAGCGAAGACCAGTTCGAGAGGCTTGTTGTATTGCTTTGCCAGCGTTTGCTAGGGATGCGTACTCAAGGTTTCGCAAAGGGGCCCGATGGGGGGCGGGATGCGAAATTTATGGGGACCGCACAAATGTTGCCCAGCGAGCGTTCTCCTTGGCAAGGTACTGTAATTGTTCAGGCCAAGCATACAAATGGATATAACCGAAGTTTTTCTGAGCTGGATTTTTATAATCCGAAGTCAGAGAACACGGTTATAGGAAAAGAGATTCCTCGCATTGTAAAGCTTCGCGAAGCTAAGAAGATTGACCACTATTTGCTGTTTGCAAACCGTAGATTAACTGGTAATGCAGAGAGTGAAATATGTGCTCATCTCTCTGCCGCCTGTGGTATCCCCGAATCGTCAATTATGTTATGCGGACTGGAGCAGTTAGAGACATGGCTTAAAGTATTCCCAGATATTCCTGGTCTGGCGAATCTTGATCCTCTCGACTCTCCGCTAATTGTCAGTCCCGACGACCTTTCAGAGGTTGTACAAGCATTTGCTCGACATCTCGATGGTGCAGCAAAGGTAATAGATGTTCCGCCGACACCACGTACGCCATACGAAATTAAGAATGCGCTCAATAATATGAGCGCTGATTATGCGAAAAGTTTGCGAAAGCTGTATTTGAAGGATACGGCACAGGTCCAAGAGTTCCTTGCCGCTCCGCAGAATGAAGAGCTGCAGCGCTTATATGAATCAGTGGTTGAAGAGTTTCAGCTGAAAATAATTGCTAAACGCAAGGATTATCAGGCTTTTGATGATATAATTAATTATTTAGTTGATTTGCTACTGGCGCGCGATCCGTTGTTGCGAGCCAACAGACGACTTACTCGGATAATGATTTTTTATATGTACTGGAACTGCGACATTGGTGAGGGTGATGATGCTCAGGCCGTCTAAACATTCGCACCCAGATCGTACGATTTTAAATATGGCCATGATTTTGCTGGCACGCATTATGTCGCGGCGGCTTGAGGGTTACAGCCCATTACGGCTTTATGCTAAAAAATCTGTGGCTGGCGGAGATGTGCTTTTTCTACCAGCCCTCAATTTTCTGTTTCTCTTAGGGCTTATAGAGTATCGCCCTAAGACCGACTCAATTGAATATGTGGGGCCAAATGAATCTCAGTAAGCTCTACAGTAATAAGCCAGATCTTTTTGTTCCAATTGATTTCCGACCAGGTCTTAACGTAGTGCTGGCTGAGATTCGATTGGCAGAAAATCGAGATAAAGATACTCACAACCTTGGTAAGACTACCTTAGGTCGCTTGATTGACTTCTGTTTCTTGTCGAGCCGAGATCCAAAGTTTTTTTTGTTTAAGCATGAAGATTTATTTCGAGATTTTGAGTTCTACCTTGAGATAGAGCTGGCGGACTCTTCGTTCGTAACTATTCGGCGGGGGGTTTCAGAAGCTAGCAAAATAAACTTTAAAAAACATGATGCTGCTCATCAGGACTTTACTGAGTTAGCTGAGGCTGATTGGGACCATTCTAATTTGCCCTTTGAGCGAGCACGAGGAATGCTCGATAGCTTGCTAGACTGGAGAAAGGTCTCACCATGGGACTATCGAAAAGGACTGGGGTATCAGCTTCGAAGCCAAGATGATTTTCAGGATGTATTTCAGCTGCACCGCTTCGGTGCGGGCAAGCATAAAGATTGGAAGCCTTATTTAGCTCATATCTTAGGGTTTGATTTCGCATTAATTGACAAGCACTACGCCAAGCAGGATGAGCTCGAAGAGAAGAAAGCAATCGCGGAGACAATCCGGGCTGAGCTAGGCGGTTCTGTTGATGACATAAGTAAGATTGAGGGGCTCCTGCATCTGAAGCAGAAAGATGCTGAGAAAAAGCAAAAGTTGCTTGATGCATTTGATTTTCGACAACAGGACAAAGAGCGCACCAAGCAGTTGGTTGAGGATATTGATAGTCGTATCAGTGCATTAAATTCGCGCCGCTATTATCTGAACCAGACCAAGAAGAAGATTGGATCCTCGCTAGAGGAAGACAAAATTCTTTTTAGTACCGAAGAAGCTTCTAGGCTCTTTGGAGAGGCAGGGATTCTTTTTTCAGGTCAAATCAAGAAAGATTTTGATCAGCTGATTGCTTTCAATCGTGCCATAACGGAAGAGCGCCGCGGTTATCTGCAGGAAGAGCGAGCTGAGATTGAGGCAGAACTAAAAACTGTCAACTCAGATTTGAATAAGCTTGGAAAGCGCCGGTCAGAAATGTTGGAGTTTCTGAGTAGTACGGATGTTTTTGCAAAATATAAGCAAGTTACAGACGACTTGGTTGGCTTGCGAGCAGATTTAACGACTTTAGAACGTCAGCGCGGTTTTCTCAGGAGATTGCAAAGTCTTAGGACAGAAATTCGAACACTTACAGAGGAATGCGTTCACCTTCAGGCTCAGATTGAGCTGAATGTGGAATCACAGAGTGCAGATGCAGGAAGTATATTCTCAGTAATTCGGCTCTATTTTAGTGAGATTGTTGAGGAAGTTATCTCTCATAAGGCGCTGCTCAGTGTTCACGTCAACCGAAGTGGCCACTTGGAGTTTAAGGCTGAAATCCTCGATGATGTTGGTAGTGCTACGAGCGCTGGGCTCGGTCATACGTATCTTAAGCTACTCTGTATTGCTCTCGACTTAGCGGTTGTTCGAGCGCACCTTGATGACAAATTCCCAAGATTTGTTTATCACGATGGTGTATTCGAGTCTCTTGATAATCGGAAGAAAAGCAACTTACTTGGTGTAATCAGAGAGTATGCCGGTCTTGGCGTGCAGTCGATTATTACTTTGATCGATTCGGACATGCCCCCAAGAGGGGAAGCAGACACGCCAGTATTCGCTTCTGACGAAATTGTCGTGTTGCTACACGATGAGGGCCCTGAAGGGCGTCTTTTCCGGATGCGCTCGTGGTGAAAATGGTTGATCCAGAAACATACGATCCACTCTCTTGATCCAACAAGTTTTTAGACCAGAAGGACCTCCGGGCGTGGCGCGCTCGCTACCGGAACCACGACAGTTCCAACGGCGTTGCTGAGCAGGGGGATGCGATTGTTGGCCGGAAAGGCATAATACCACCCCTCCAAATCCGCTCTTTTTAACGCGACTCCTTCTCCTCCCTGCATCACCCGTTTGAAGATCGCAACTCTGTGACAAACTTTATTTCGCGCAATCCGATCTGGTTTTGATGAATGGCTGGTGTTGTGACAAAGCCATTTTGCTTTAGATCCAAATTTGATTCCCAAGAGCCCCCGAAAAATGGGCATGGTTGTGACAAACATTATTTTTTGATCACAAGCGGGCCGATGGCCCGCTTTTTCTTTGTCGATTAAGGAAGTGGAGGAGCTTCGTACTCCAGCATCTCCAGATCCGTCTTGCCCTGGTAGGTCACACGGAATACGTGATCCTCGATGCCCGTATCGGCGATGCTCTCCAGCAGGCTGTAGCCGCCGAACTCGGGGGTTATCTCATACAGCGGTTTATCGCTTGCCTCGAACATCCGATAGAAGCGCACCGAGCTGTCGCCCAGGCTCATCAGCACTTCCCGCTCGCTATCGGCGATTTCCACCAACGGAAACGGCCCGCCCAGAGAGCCACCCAGCTTGTAGGCGTAAGTTGCCGAGCAGGCAGTTCCGCAACCGAAGGTGAGCAGGAAGATGCCGGACTCATGGCTTGCGTGACTTGGTGGTGACGGAAACTGCAGTACTTGTTCCGTAGTGGCGCCATCCGTCAGCGAGACTTCACAGGCGCTTTTTCTGCAATCCGATTCGACCTGCCACTGGCTGCCGGATATGCCCAGCAACTCAGCCTGGCAAAGTCCTGCCGACAGTCCCAGTAGAAGCGTTGCGAGGGCCTGAACTAGCGGATGCATCAACCAATCCCTAGCTTGTTGCCGACCATATCTCCAGCTGTTTCGAGCCAATCCGGAGACTTGGCTTTGTCAGGCTGATCCGTGTCGCCCAACTGACCGGCAAGCATATCGATCAACCCCATCGGATTGCCTTCCTTGGCATCGGCAACCGCCTTGGCTGCCTGTGCGGCCTGGAAGATTTTCTTCAGCTCGGGCGTTGTAGCCGTCTGTTCAGTGAGTGGTTGCGGTAGAGGCATTGCCTGGACCTGACGCAGGACGGCGCCGGGTTCACGGGTGTAAGCGCGCAGGTGGTCGATGCCTTCCATCATCGGATAGGCGATACCGGTGAGTGGGTCGAAGGCGCTGACCTGCGGCAGGCTCTGGGAATCCGGCATCGGCAGCTTGCCGCGAAGCACTGGTACGCCCAGTGTCGGCAGAATCAGACCGAGCAAGTAGCGAGGATCGCGGCGTTTGACGGCCAGACCGATGCTGCCGACGGCGATGGCCAGACCGATGACTCGGCCGGCGGTCAGCAGCGGGGTCATGGACTTGTTCGACTCCTGGTCGAAGTGCACCAGGCGGTAGCGGAAGTAGTCGGTCCATACCTCTCTGGGGGCAAAGCCGGAGCTATTCATGAACCAGGCTCGGGAGTCGTGGACATGATCATCGAACAGGGCGACGAGAGATTCATAGCCAGGAGCGACTTTCCCTTTATCCACAAAGAGCTTGTGATACCAGGCCGTGCCGTCGGTATGGATACTCTTGAACTGAGTGGCTTCGTCTTCTTCGTTGATCAGATAGATCACACCGGAAAGTGAGTCGATTACGCCGGAAAGGAAGCCTCGATCATCCTCCACGGGCTTCCAGTCGCCGCGGTAGTCGCGGGAAAACTCGGCGGCGGCTCCCTGGAGCTGGCGGTTATCCAGGGTGGGTTCGTAGGCCTTCTCGATTTCCAGCTTCTGATATTCCCCAAGGCCACCGATGGTGCGGATGTCCTCATCGAACTTCGAGTAACCCGGGCAATCATCTTCCGTGAGAGTGCGGTTGGCCTTAAGGCGACGTTCGCAGCTGACAAATGTCTCGCCGTTTCGCTCGCGTTTCTTCTCATCGAGCTTATGCGCGTGCAAGCGTGTGCGGGCATCCCAAACGGCTTCTGATTCGTCCGGTTGCCTCTTTACATTCTCGTAGAAGCTGCTGCCGTTCAGGCCATTGTGGTAGCGATCAATGCGCCAACCGGTGATCAGCTCGGTCTCTCGCTCGACAATTTCCTCCAGGGGCGCCTCCTTGCCTGCCTTAACCGCCTCGGCCCGCCAGGCATTGAAGCGCTCAATAAGGACGGGAGAGATAGAAAACTCCCGGTTACTAATGTCTAGCATGGCCAGATTTGGTTCTCGATCCGAGGCATCCTTCGAGATCATCTCTTTAGGTACCAGTAGAGGCGCGCCAGAGGCGAAGGCTTCTCTATACATGTGATGAAGAGTGATCTGGGATAAAAGCAGCTCTTCCTGCATGGCCTTGCCCTGATCTTTAGCGGGATAGCCTCCACCGACATCCGAGTGCATGCCTGGATAGACATACTCGACGCTGTTTGCCCGATAACAGGATGGTTGACTCTTGTCCGGCTCTCCATCTTCACCGCGTGGCCGTCGACGTATCGAGTCCAGCGGGAAACTGGCGCGCTGCTCGTGGGCCGAGACCAGGTGCACGCAGCGATTGAGAAAGCGTTGGTCTTCTGGAAGGCGGGTGTCCTCGTCTGGTAGACGCATGGTGCCATCGGCCCAGCTCATATGGCCGGCGGCGAATGGAAAGCTGTCCGCCAGCCCGACCGCCGCCACAGTATCGAAGATGCCGAGAAATTCGATGGAGATCGGCAAGCCGGCAAAACGGTATTCCTGCTCGCCACTGGCGCCAGGCCTACGTACCAGTTCCAGCAGCCAGTTACAGAAGGTTCGTGCCTCGGCGGCGCCTCGGGAAAAACCATAGACATACAGACGCAGGGAGAGAATCTCAGGCTTCTTCTGCTGCTCCTTGCGAGCCTGTAGCGTGGCTTCGAGTTGGTCGATCAAAGGCCGTAGAGCCTGTTCGCGATTACGTTTGCCATTACTGATCAGCTCAGGGGTTAACAGAGCGGTGCTCATTTCGGAGACCAATCTACGGACTTCAGGCACTGCCACTTTCGACCCACTGAGCACTTGGCGTAAGGCGTCGATAATCTGGATAAGCCCCCAATTGATACGGCTTTCCCCTCCAGCGGCCCCAATCAGGCCGAGCTGCCTGGGTTCATGCTCTTCGATATCCGGGAAGACTGTACCGACCCCGGGGCAGTAATAGCGGAAGTGGCTTTGTGTCCCCTTTTGCGCGGAATGATCCAAGGTCGCATGGTACAAGCGGGCGATATTGCTGGTGCTGAGTGGCTCGCCCTCGTCCGCGTGCATATTGTTGTTAGTGCCATCGAAGAACAGCGAAAGATGCAGGGACTGGCAGCAGGTTTCGCTGCTAATGGCTCCTCCTGTCTGCAACGACTTTTGTCTGGCATGCGAGATGTGTCGATTTTCATCTCTCTCTCGCTTGCTCAGATTGTTCATTACGGCCTGCGGAGATTCGGGTAGACCGTTTTTGAATGATGGGGCGATCAATGCATTGGCCTTGCCGGCACTTCCCTGTGTCATGGCGTTGGGCATTTCTTGGGCTCCTTGAGCTGGAACAGTTCCTTGTAGGGGTAATCGGGATGTTGAGGAGTCAGGCAGGTTGTATCGACCTGAACTTGGTCACAAGGTAAGAAGTGAACTTGAATGGCACAGAACTCTGGGCCGTACTGAGGAATTTCGACTACTGCACGATGCTGAGTCCAAGTCTTGATCTCTTCCCTCATCCTGGCGTGCCAAGCCTCAGAGTCGCGCTTTTCTGGCCATTCACTGCTGCTGTATGGATCTGCGTCTTTCTCCCACACCACCTCGGCAGTCAGGCCTGGGCGCCATTCTTCAGGGAGCAGCCCACAGCAGTTTTGTGCTCCCCCACCTTGATGCGGTCCTATATTTGGGCCGCCAGCGCCGTTAACACTGAAGCTATTAATGGCGGCTGAGGTGTGGTTGTAGCCCATCACTGGCGCAGCCAGCATCTTGGGCTTGGCAGGGCCGCAGCCGGCGAGCAATAACGCGCAGATAGCGCCACAGCTAAGCCAGGTTTTCATGAGGCAGGGCATTCCTTGGGCTCCTTGAGTTGGAACAGTTCCTTGTAGGGGTAGTCGGGGTGTTGTGGGGTGAAACAGGTGGTATTGACCTGCACCTGATCGCAGGGCAGGAAATGCACCTGGTATCCGCAACTGTTCTCGTAGCGAGGGATTGCGACCTTGGCACGGTGGCGGGTGTAGTGGCGCTCATGCTCTTCCATCCGTTTGCGCCAGGCGTCTGAAAACAGGGGATCAGGCCAGTTCACACGAGGGTTTGGGTCTTTTTCCCACTCCACTACGGCGGTTAGGCCTGGACGCCACTGGGCGGGTAATACGCCACAGCAAACCTGTCCACCACCGCCCTGATGAGGACCCAGATTGGGGCCTCCGGCACCATTCACACTGAAACTATTGATCGCGGCAGAAGTGTGGTTGTAGCCCGTGACCGGAGCAGCCAGCATCTTAGGTTTGGCGGGGGAGCAGCCCGCCAGCACCAGAACGCTAGCGCAGAGCAGCCAGCCCGAACGACGGTTCATGCGCGCTGGACCTTTGGTGATATCGACGAGTTACGAGCCAACCATTCGCGTACATGAGCCCTGCGCTGGTCGATATCCACAACGCCCTGCTGGTTGGCATCAAGATAGGCACGTACGAAGTGCTGCTGCAGAGTTTCCCGATTGGGTAGGCCATATTCTTGGTGCTGCGCGCAGGTGAGTGCGCGGTAGTCCTCGGCGTCCATCCAGGCGATCAGTTCGGCAACCTGTTCATTGCTCAATTCCAGTGTGGGCAAGGTTTGAGGCAGCTCGCTGGGGTGAGCCGGCTGGCCAGCCAATTGGCTGGGCTGGTCATCGCGATCCAGCCAATGCCAGGTGCTGACCGGGGCATGGAACCAGCGACCTTGCTGGGGCGTAAGGGTTTCGCTGACGGCAAGGAACAGTCGTGGGTCCCAATAGCGCAACAATCCGCCGCTGCGCCCCTGATTCCATTTGGCCTGGGTGCAATGGCGAAGATGCTCCGATAACTCGGTGAAGGACCAATTGCTTAGCAAGGCCAGCAGGCGTGGTTCGTGTTTCAGTGAGTCGAGGATCTTCTGCAGCCAGAGCCGATGTTCCTGATCGGACCATTGCAAACGCAGCAGCACAGGACCCTGCTTGGCGATGTCCTGTTCGGGGGTTCCGTCGAGCAGCAGGGCAATGCCGGGTTCGTTCTTCAGATCGGCCAGGCTCTGCCAGAGCGGGTATCTCAGTCCCGTTGTATCGAGCAGCAGGTCGATATGGGCGAGCCGATGGCCGAGGGCCTGCTCCTGCAGGATGGCTAGCCAGGTGGAAGCATGGGGTGGCATGAGTCGTCCTTGATATCTAACGTATCAGCGCGGCACCAGGGCCTGGGCCTTGCGTTGGGCAATGTGCAGACATTCCTCGCACACCGCCGGTTGCGGCTTGTTTTCGCAATTGCTGAGCGGGTTGAGCCAGGCCTGATCCAACAAATTCCCCGCCTTGTCTTTGTCCGCCATCCCCGGCTGCAACGGCTGTTTGATGGCGATCCCGCTACCCGAACCCGGCGCGCCGCCGGCGTTGAGTTTGGCCAGGGGGCCGACCAGAGTGATGCCGCTGGGGTCGAGTTTGATGAAGCTGCCGCCGGCCTTGAGAGTGAGTTCGACGCCTGCCTCGATGACCATCTTCTGCCCGGCCTTGAGGTGGATCTCGCGACCGGCCTTGGTCAGCTGGGCGGTGCCGAGCTTGATGTGCTGGTTCTGGGCGATGGTCAGGTGGTCTTCGGCCTTCACCTCCACTTTGCGCTCGGCGTGGGTGGTGTGGTGTTCCTCTGCTTTCAACTCGGTGTAGCTGTTGGCCTCGACGGTGTCGTGGCGTTCGTGGCCGATGCGGATCTTCTGGTCGTGTTCGACGTTCTCGTCCCAGTCCTTCTGGGCATGGATGTAGATCTGCTCCTGGCCCTTGCGATCTTCGATGCGCAGCTCGTTG
>Ga0247724_1000281_pt1 | contig 12878 bp, 17 predicted proteins | sample OKSTACKMC2E_FD_182776 | JGI IMG/M metagenome (GOLD analysis project Ga0247724, IMG submission 182776) | Subsurface sediment microbial communities from gas well in Oklahoma, United States - OK STACK MC-2-E | ecosystem: Environmental > Terrestrial > Deep subsurface > Rock core/Sediment | place... | reverse complement strand
TCCACTCAATCAGGTCGCGACGCAGCGTGCTTTTACCTGAGCCAGATTCACCAACCACTGCCATAAAACCACCGTGGCGGGCTGTCATGCGCATGGCTTCACGCACATAGCGGATCTCAGGGGTTAAAAACACTTCGTCACTACTGCGCACTTCATCAAATGGGTTGCGCGGTAAATTGAAGGTACGTTTAGCGGCTGGCGTTAACTGGTGTTTGCGTAGTAACATTAGTTGGTCCTCCAAGGACGTTTGCGTTGACTGGCCGGGGCTGTTCGCGGCAGCTCCGGTCTCTTCTTCAAATGCCTGGTCAATGTCGTTCTGGGCTATTCCCAGGCTGACCAGCCACGTTGTGATACTTGTCTTAATTTCTTCCTGGTCCATGCTGCGTGGAAACTGATGATGGTTAATCAGTTGCGCCACGGCGGCCGGGCTTAAATCCAGGTGTCGGGCCAGTTCGGCCTGGCTGGCTTTGTGGTCCAGCAAAATTTGTTTCAGCTTCAGCATTATTCGTTCCCTACCACCCGCAGCTTGGCCACAGGTTTAGTCAGTTGTTGGGCGATAGCATCCAGCTGATCTTCGGTGGTTCCTTCCGGATAACGTTGTTGCAGCCAAGCAAAATGCTCAGGCGTCCAGCTGGACCCCATCACCTTGTGCAGGCGCATTGCCAGCTCAACCGTGCTGAGCTGCAGGTGTTCAACCTGCGGTGCCTGCAGGTTGTGTGCAGTACCGCGGCGCGGCATAAATGTTGGCAGTTCGGCATCTTCCAGCGCTTTATAAGGGTTGAACTTGCCACCCAATGGCAACTGTTTGGCCTTGCGGGCCGCTTCGGCTTCAGTCGCTGTGCTGGTGCCGGTCATTAGCCGCTCAATCTCAGCTTTGGTTTGCTGCGCTGGCGTGGCTGCATGTTGGCTGAACCCTTCGCCAAAAACCTGCGCCCCCACAGAGAACCCAAACTCGCCTTTAATGACTTGCGGGATCACGTGATACACCTCGCGCCCGTCAATGTCTTGGCTAACCAGTTGCGCCGCTTCCGAGCGCCAAGGGTTGCGCGTGATCAACACTTGCTGGCCAACCAACAAGCCCGGAACTTGGCTGACGTCATATTCCACTCCACCAAAATTGACGCGCAGCTTTGGTGTGACTTTGCGCTCTACCGGTGCCGACACGGCCAGCTCGCGGCAAACCTCCAGCGGCGGTGCTTTAATGAGCTGCGCTTCATTAATCTTTAACCACACAGTCGTCCGGCTTTCTTTGGTGCGGCTATGTTCGGCCTTGGCGTTAAACACGCCACGCCATTGAGCGGCCAACGCATTTAGTGCTGCCAAATCTGCGACTGGCCGAAAGCGCAGGCCGCTTTCAAACTTCCGTTCAATAATGTTCCGGGCGTTCTCTACCTGACCTGTCGCTTGCGCGTTACCGGCTTCGTGGGCGATGGCCTTTATGCCCAGGGCGCGACACAGGTTTTTAGTCATGTAACTGGTGTTGGCGCTGCCGGGGTCCATATACAAAATCTTCGGCACACCGTGCATTAGGTCGGCACCGCCGCGTTCCTGCATGGCATTGATCAGCACGCTGCACAGGTTTTCACCGCTTTCAGCGCCCATCACGTATTCCACGTAAATCCAGCCGCTGGCATGGTCAGTAATTTCATACGACCAGACCCGGTCAGCCATCACGCGTGCGACGTTGGCTGGCTTGTTTTTGTAAAACTCTTTTTGGTCCATCACATGCAGGCCGTTCGGCCCTTTGCCAGGTTTGAGGTAATACAACACGCACAAGCTGGCATCGATTTGCCACACATGGTTCGGGTGCAAACTGGCCATTTCCACATGCGGATCCGGCTGCATTAACTGACCTGGGTGTACGCCGTAAAAGCGCATGGCACGGGCAATGGCGTCATCACTGAGCAGTGTCACTTCACCGGTATTTGTATCGATGCGCTCAGCCCGAATCAGCCCGTTCTGGCGTAAGTGCGCCACCACATCGGTCAGGCTGTACAAAAGCTTGCCGTGCCGACGATCCGTTTCCATGATCACCCCTGAAATCACCAGTGCTTCTTCGCGGGTCAGGCTGTGCTGGCCGGCATCCGCCCGGCGTTTGCGAGGCTCAGCCTTCACTGTTAACTTGTCCAAATGGCGGTAAATGGTCTGTGTTGACAAATTCAGCTCCATCGCCGCTGCTTGCACCAAGGGCTGTTTTTGGCCGTGGCCAGCCAGGCGAACAGCTCTGGCCAGCGCGGCAATGCGCTCCACGACAACCGGGCTCATGGTTACTGCTCCCGTTGGGCTTTTTGTAAGGCCACCAAAGCTTCCGCCTCAGCCAAGGCTTCTGGCGACATCCAGTCGGGTTCTGTGCCGGTATAAATGTCATCCAGCGCGTGTTGCTCTTTAAACAGCGCCAACTGCCGCTCAATGTAGGTCACCATGTTGGCCAAATATGAGCGCTGGTCCGTCACTGTTTTTTCACCATGCTCAACCAACGCCAGCGCCGCGGCTTGCAGTTTGGTTTTAATCAGGCTGTCCAGTTCCACAACAGTGGCGGACGCTTCGGTGCGCAGTTGCAACTCGGCTTCATCTGGTGTTTGCATCTCAATGCGCCGCCGGGCCTTTTCCAAATCCAGTTTGGTGCGGTCTAGTTCGGTACGGGTTTTACTCAGTAGCTCGCCTTGGGCGTCGTAATCCGCCATAGCTTCATCGCGTTCAGCTTTGAGCTGTTCCTTTTCCTTGCTGTGCTTGCTGATAATTTCTTCGGCCAGTTCGACAAAGCCTTCTTTGTCACCGGCTTTGGCGACTTCAATCAGGGCTTGTTTCTGGTCTTCCGGCAGTTTGCGGTACTGGCGCATTTCGCGATAACCAATGCCCATAGCGGTCAAATTGTTCAGGGCCGCTTCGCCGAAACTTTCCAAGTTGACCAAGTCTTCGTTGACTTTGCTGTACGACATCCCCAGCGCCTGGCAGAATCCTTCAAAAGTTCCGACGTCGGAGATTTCTGTACCGTCCGGCGCATACCCCTTTTTGCCCTTCAAAGCCCGATACAGCTTGGTTTCTTTGATATATTTGAGTTTTGTTAAACTTACGACGTCGGAGAATTTTGCTAAGGCGTTAGCCATTTGCACTTGGCCTAAAATTTGGTTCGCTAGGTCTCGCTCTTCGTTCTGCTGTGCCAGTAATGCCGCCGTATTCTGCAGGCTGAGCACTTTATCCCCATCCAGTTCCATATCCAGTTGCACTTCTTCTTTTTGTACTTTGTCGACCATGTGATTTACTCCGTCACTCAACCAAAAAATTTAAGGAATCATCTATGCCTAACCGCGCGCAGGCTGGTTATGACCATCTGATGCCGTCGCTAAAGGTGCTTCAGCGGTGGCGGACCTACCTTGCTCAGCAAGGTCAGCCAACTGATAAACAGTCCTGACACCGATTTGGTATTTGTTGGAAACCAGCCAGACATCACCAGCAACCAGGTAATCTTTAAACGCAGCCAAAGCGACGGCCAGCGGAATATTCTGAATGTCGTACTTAATCGGTGTCATGGTTCTTCCTTACAGGCTGCCAGCGTTGACACGCTGAGTCAGTTCATGAATTCGATTACTGGCACGGTTCATTTCCGTGGCATGGGCTTGAGCTATCTGCAGCATGCCAACGCCGAGCGCAAACCGGCCGGTGTCCAGCTTGGTGGCAATGCCAGCTTCAATCAGGGTGTTCAGGCAGCGATTGATTGTCGGTGGCTTTTCATTCAGCGCCTTGGCCAGTTCGCCATTGCTCAGGCCCGCCAGGCTGTGGCCCTTCAGGGCTTTCATCACGTTCAGTACCGTCAGGGCGCTGTTGATGATCCGGGTCTGGTCAGTCATGCGGGTGTCGTCTTTCATTGCATCGTCCTGTAAAGTTGGTGTTTTCATTCAATTCCTGGGAAGGTGCTTATGAGTCACGAAATTGAAAAAATTGCCCCAGAGTTGCTTGCAGATTTGCAACAGCGCTTGCTGCAAGCTGAAGGTCATATTCAAGCTTTAACGCAAGTTGTGAAGCACTTAACTGCTGCGCTTGAAGTGCATCATGGCCTTGATGCAGAGGGCCTTGCGCAGAGCTTGCAGACGTTGCCTTGGCCAGATGGACCGCATAAGCCTGCTGCGCAACAGATGGTGCAACAGTTGGCGGCTGAGCTGGCTGATGCACGCCAGTACAGGTTGTACAAGCTGCTGCATGACAAATACGGGCTGGATGTTGACCTAGAGGGCGCGCGTTAATGGGGAAACCATACCCGTTGCGCAGCTCTACTGCTGTGGCACCCAGATGAAGGACTGTCTCTGTAAAGCTCTGGATTGATGCCCTATTGGCGTGATTGCCTTGCTGGCGTATGCGTAATCCGTTCTCGGTAAGTTCAGCGTCTACCAGTTCGCCTGCCGTTATGCCCGGTACCTGGCTTACGTCGTATTCCTGGCCAGCCATGTAAATGCTCAGGCTGGGTGTCACCTTGCGTTGTAACATCATGCTGCAGCCCCTCTTGAACGTTGCTCTGCCATTTCAGCTTTGCTTCGGCGTAACCGCACCTGATCCGGCCACAACTCCTTCACAGGCTTGCCAATAATTTCGCTGATGCGCTTTTGAATGCGATCACTGCGGATATAGCCGGTAATGGCCTGATGGATGGATGACGACGCTACACCCAGCTCGTCGGCTAAAACGGCTTGGGTAAAGCCTTTGATGCGCAATGCGGCTTTGATTTCTTCCGGGTGCATGTTCTGCTATCCTCCGATAATGATTGCGTTATAAAGTGCTTGTTGCAGTTGGCGCTGCTTTAGGTTTTATTATGGTACGGATATCCGTACCTGTCAAATTTATTTGGTACGGAAAATCAGATGTCTACTATTGGCGAAAGAATCAAGGAAGAAAGGGAGCGGTTAGGAATGACCATCCCTGAATTTGCTGAGGTTGTCGGAGCAAAGAAAAACACGATTATCGATTGGCAAAAAGATGTTTCCAGCCCGCCTGCTGCAAAGCTTGCAGCTTTAGCAACGGTTGGCGCTGACCTTTTGTATATCCTCACGGGGACTCGAACAAAAGTCCATCTGGCTTTGGCTGCTGTTAAAACAGCAACAGAGGCTGGTATGGCGGTCGAGGCTATTACCGGCAATCGTGAAGATGCCCTAGCCGTTCAGGAAGCGATCGTCTCGCAAAGTATCTTAAAACCCGATGAGGCCGCACTGCTGGATAACTACCGCAACAGTCCACCTGAAGGTAAACGCGCCATCAGCACAACCAGCGCTGCGTTCGCGCAACAGGCAACCACTCAAAAGGTAAGTGGCGACGAGTAAAGGGAATCAAAAATGTCAGAACCAATCGAAAAAAAACAAATAGATTTGCCAGGCGAAGGTTCAAGTGAATTTCTAAAAATAGTCGCATGGATTTATCTGGTGGTCAGTATTCTTGGCGGATTGAATTTTATTGTGTCGGGGTCTGCTGATCGCGGAGATTATGGTTCTGAGCCAAACCAAGTAATGATTAATTGGGGTATCGGTATTATCTTCTCAGGCCTGATTTTTATGGCATTTTGCCAAGTGCTTGCTGCGATCAATTCGAACATCAGGACTATTGCCCAAAACACCTTAAGAACTTCGACAACAAGTGAGAAGGAATGATGGAATTCCCTACACTAAGTGGTGCCATTGAAACGATTAAAACTGTTGCCAAGGGCGTAAAGGAATTAGCTGATCTGCAAGAAAACATTCAAACCAGGCAGCAAGCAATGGAGCTATTTAACAGTATTATTTCGGTGCAACACGATGTGATATTGCTCCAGTCTGCGTTGGCGTCGGTCCAAAGCACTCTGGATACGCTCGCAGCAGAAAACAAACAACTTATCGCCTGGGGCGAAGAAAAGAAGCGCTACGAACTTTGCGAGCTTTCTTCTGGCATTTTTGTCTATCGTAACGCCCAAGCTCATCAGCGGCCGGGCGAACCAGTCCATTACCTTTGTGCAAATTGCTATAAGGATAACGTCAAGTCGATCTTGCAATCGAATGGTTACATTGGTGTCGAACGGGTCTTTTGTTGTCATGCGTGCAGCTCCAGTGTGAAGTTTCGTCACCCTGATGATCATGATAAGTTCTCGGTCATGACGACAGGTCAGCGAAGGGACTTCAGTGCTTTTTAATGATGCGCTCTTACCCTGGCGCGGGGCCGGTCTGCATGCGAACTTCCGTTGTCTCCAGCGGCAGCCTGAACCGCATCTTAGTAGCTTGGAGCTGCCAGATATTTTGCCCCCGTTCAAATTACTAAAAGCCAAATAAAAGGCATCTTCGGTAGTGATCTTTCTGTCACCTCTGAGGATGCAAAATGCAACTGTTACCCCGCTGTTTTACCTGGATGCTGATCAGCATCTTGTTGCTGCTTTCTGTCAGCTTTACCAGCCCAACTGAGCTGCCTGTAATTCTGTATAAACTGTCTATGGTCACCACTGGTGCCGTGCTTGGCTATTGGATTGACCGCGCTTTGTTCCCTTATGACCGCCCACATTCCTATCTCGAATCCGGTGAAGACTTAATCCCACGCGGCATAGCCATGCTAAGGCGTGCCCTGGTTGTTATTGCCTGCGTTCTGGGCCTGACATTGGGGCTGTAGCGATGGGCAAACTCAAAACACGTAGTTTTGCCATGCCAGTTCTGGGTCTGCTGGTAGCACTTGCCTGCAGCTGGTCGTCGGCGTTCGCCTCTGAAATTCCGCGTGAAGCCAAAGTGCACCAGCGTTTATTGGTCCGCACGGCCAACTACAGCTGGGGTTTAGATGCCCCGGTTGCACTGTTTGCCGCGCAAGTGCACCAGGAATCCCGCTGGCGCTTTGATGCCCGGTCACCAGCCGGTGCAGAAGGTTTAGCGCAGTTCATGCCGCGCACCGCCATTTGGATGACAGAGGTCAATCGTGATCTGGTACCGGCGCAGCCATTCAATCCTGCCTGGGCGCTCCGGGCCATGGTGTTGTACGACGCCTGGTTATTTAAGCGGGTTGATGCGTCAAGCCCCTGTGAGCGCTGGGCCTTTACGCTGTCGGCTTACAACGGCGGTTTGGCATGGGTCAAACGGGACCAACAGGTTGCCGCTGCAGCAGGAGCTGATCCATCCATCTGGTTTGAGCAGGTAGAGCAATTTAACGCCGGACGTTCCAAAGCCGCATTCAAAGAAAACCGGCATTACCCGACCGTCATCATCAAGCGTTGGCAATCGCTTTATGCCAGTAACGGCTGGGGCCTGGGGGTTTGCTATGCCTTCTAATCAACCAAAGTGGGTGCTGGGCACCGCTGCTGGCCTGGTGTTGTTGGCCATAGCGCTTATCTGTCTGCGTGAATACAACCAGCAACTGGATAGCGCCAAATCTGATGGCGTCACTATTGCGAAAAATCAGTGCGCCGCAGACACCAACGCAGCCCTTTTACTCAGCACCCAAAAAGCCCTGGCAACTGTACAAAAGCAGCTCAAAGATGCTGACGATGCAGTGGTCACTTTACGCCAGCAAAAAGCAGCAACCGATAAGCAGCTAAAACAGCTGCAGGGAGAAATTAAATATGTCACCAGTACTTGGATCCCACCTGGCAAAGCACAGCCTGAGCCATTGCCTCATTGTGTCTATACCAATGGTTTTGTCCGCGTGTACAACCAGTCCATTGCCCCCAGTGCCGCCAACGTGCCCGCCTCTGCATATCCCGGCGGAGTTGCGGGAGCGGCCAAAACCGTCACCGCTGCTGACACCAGCCTGCACCCAAGCAACATCCAACAATCCGACATCCTGCAGCACGTCACCCAGTACGGCGCCCGCTGCAATGACCTCGAAAGCCAGCTGAATCAGCTGCTGGATTATCTGGAAAAACAACAATCAGCACAGGGAACTAATGGATGACGGTACAAGTTGATTTTTGGCAGCTGGTGCTGCTGTTAGTGGCGTTTCTGGGCAGCTGTATCGCAGCCTTTAAGTGGCTGTTGGGCTTGTTTCACGGGCACATGGACAAGGCATTTGGCGCGATTGATAAGCGGCTGGATGGTATCGAAGAAAACAGTAAGGAAGAAGCCAAGCAATGGCAGCGGGTAGAACGGGAGCTTATGGAACTCAAAGCGCATCTGCCTGATCACTACGTGCGCCGCGAAGACTACATCCGTGGCCAGACGGTGCTGGAAAACAAAATTGATAAGGTCGCAATGCAGTTAGAAAACATCCAACTGCGCACGCAATTACAACAAAATCAAGTGAGGCAGTCATGAGTATTGATATGGAAAAAATCCGGCGGGAAAACATGCGTTGGTTGATTTTACTGACGCTGAACAATGCTCGCCCACTTGGAGCTTATGAAAGTATCGCTTTGTCCGTGGCGCAAAGCGAATATCCAGATGCAACTGCACTGGAGCTGCGCCGTGAAGCAGACTATCTGGCAGACCGCAAAATGGTTGATGTAGTCAAAGAACCCAGTGGCCGCTGGCATCTGGACCTGACCCGTCTGGGTACAGATATCGTTGAGTACACTGTGGACTGCGCCCCTGGGATTGCCCGCCCAGTTAAGTACTGGTGATGCCATGGCCCGCAAATCATCATTGGATAAATTGCCTGATGTGATCCGCGCCTATATCCAGGGCAAGCTGGCTGACAACCGGCTGACCCTAGATGAACTGATCGCCGACCTACAGCGGGCCTTTCCAGAAGAGGCTGAGGCCGGAGAACTGCCAAGCCGCAGCGCTGTTGGTCGCTATGGTCAAAAACTGGAGCGCCGGTTAAGTGCTATCCGGGCCAGTACTGAAGCTGCCAAAATTATCCGTGCACAGACAGAAGACAAGGAAGATGCCCGGTCAGAAGCTCTGACCGCCATGATCCAGTCTGAACTGTTTGAAAGCATCATGAACCTGCAGGAAGCCAGCGACGAAGACATGACGCCAGCGCAGCGCATTAGTTTGCTGGCTGAAGCCGCCAAAAACATCGCGACGCTGACCCGGTCATCCGTAACCTTAAAACGGTACCAGGAAGAGGCAGAGGAAAAAGGCCGCAGACAGTTACTGGAAGAGCAGAAGGCCCGGCTGGCAGCAATGGAAACCAAAGGCGGAGTCACTGAAGAAACCCGCAATGCAATCCGGGAAGCACTGGGGATCCGCTCATGAGCAAATTCAAAGGCAATGCCAAGTGCATCCCATTGGACCCGGAAGGTATTTTTCTGCCTTACCAGTCCAAATGGATCATGGATAACAGCCGCCTCAAAGGTATGGAAAAAGCCCGTCAAATCGGGTTGTCCTGGTCAACTGCCTATGCTGCAGACGAACGCACTGCGGCTCAGGGTGCCCGCCATGACCAGTGGGTCAGCAGCCGCGACGATTTGCAAGCCAAGCTGTTTATCGAAGACTGTAAGATGTGGGCTGGCATTATGAATATGGCTGCCAGGGACTTGGGCGAAATCGTCATTGACGCCAAAAATAAGATCTCAGCTTATGTGTTGGAGTTCGCCAGTGGCCGCCGGATCCACAGCATGAGTTCTAACCCCGACGCGCAAGCGGGTAAGCGCGGTGGCCGTATCCTGGACGAATTTGCACTCAACAAAGACAACCGGCAGTTATGGGCCATTGCTTATCCGGGTATCACCTGGGGCGGCAGCCTTGAGTTAATTTCTACCCATCGCGGTAGCCACAATTTCTTTAATCAGTTGATCCGTGAAGTCCGCGAACACGGCAACCCGAAAGGGATCAGTCTTCACCGTGTCACCCTGCAGGACGCTTTGGACCAGGGCTTTTTGTTTAAGCTGCAGCAGATGCTGCCCGCTGACGACGAGCGCCAGGACATGGACGAAGCCAGATATTTTGACTACGTCCGGGCCGGCTGTGCCGACGAGGAAAGCTTTCAGCAGGAGTTTATGTGCAACCCCGCTGACGATGACGTGGCCTTTCTGGAATACGACCTCATTGCGTCTGCCGAATATCCGTCCACCGCGAACTGGCAAGCCATCGAAGGTGGCCGGCTCTTTGCCGGTATCGACATCGGCCGCAAAAGTGACTTAACCGTGTTGTGGATAGTAGAGCTGCTGGGCGACGTGTTGTACACCCGCCACATTGAGCGGCTGCAAAACATGCGCAAGTCCGAACAGGAAGCGATCATGTGGCCATGGCTGCAGCGCTGCGAGCGGATTTGCATCGACGCGACCGGCTTGGGGATTGGTTGGGCAGATGATGCGCAGGACTACTTTGGCAAACATCGGGTTGAGGCTGTTACCTTTACACCCAAAGTGAAGGAAGCATTGGCTTACCCCATCCGCGGCAAAATGGAAGACCGCCTGCTGCGCATTCCACATGACCCCAAGATCCGCGCCGACCTGCGTCAGGTGACAAAACAAGTCACAGCAGCAGGCAACATTCGCTTTGCCGCTGAGCGCACAGTCGACGGCCACGCCGACCACTTCTGGGCACTTGGTCTTGCAGTCCATGCCGCATCAACACCAGGCGTTTATCTGGACTTTCAATCAACCGGCCGCCGGCCAACTCTGAGCGCCCTGGGCGAGAACACCAGCGCCATTATCACCGAAACCGGCTTTGGTACCGTCGCCGGCCGCAATGACTTCCGAGGTTTTTAATGTCAAATAACGCACCCATCATGCAGGAAATCGCCACCACCGCCGATGGCCGCGACATCACCATTGGCTACGTCGACCCGCTGGCTGTGCAGCCAGTTCGCGATCCGGTACTGCAGTTACGCGGCGGCGGTGACTACCGCATTTATTCGGAGGTGCTGCGCGACGATCAGGTGAAAACTTGTTTCGGCCAGCGCCAGCTCGCTGTCATTGGCAAAAACTGGCAAGTCGATGCCGGCGGTACCAGTCGCCAGGATAAAAAGGCCGCCGACTTTATCCGCGAACAATTAAACAACGTGGGCTGGGACCGGGTCACCAATGGCATGCTGTTTGGCGTGTATTACGGCTTTGCGGTCAGCGAGGCCATTTATGAGCGCGACGGGGCCAATGTGGTATTGGCTGACATTAAGGTGCGTAACCGCCGCCGCTTTGGCTTCGACGGTATGGGCCGGCTTCGCATGAAAACCCACCAGCAACCGCTGGGCGAGCTACTGCCAGACCATAAGTTCTGGGCCTTTAATACCGGCTCAGATCATGACGACGACCCATACGGGACCGGCCTTGGCCACTGGCTGTACTGGCCGGCATTCTTTAAACGCAATGGGTTGAAGTACTGGCTGCTGTTTCTGGAGAAGTTTGGCCAGCCAACGGCCAAGGGCAAATACGGCCCTAACGCCAGCTCAGAAGAGAGAAGCAAACTGCTGCAGGCTCTGGCGGCCATTTCAACGGATTCAGGGATCGCAATCCCTGACGGCATGGAAATCGAACTGATTGAAGCGGCCCGTTCCGGTACTGCCGACTATGTGTCGTTATACGACCGGATGGATGCGGCAATAGCCAAGGTTGTCTTGGGCCAGACGGCCAGCACCCAGGGCACGCCGGGCCGGCTTGGCAATGACGACCTGCAGGGCGATGTCCGGCTGGACATCATCAAAGCGGATAGCGACCTGGTCTGTGAGTCATTCAACCGCAGCATCGTAAAGTGGCTGGTGGAATGGAATTTCCCTGGCGCCAAATTGCCCCGGGTTTTTCGTAACATCGAGCCGCCGGAAGATTTGGGTAGTCGTGCTGAGCGCGATACCAAGATCCTTACCCTGGGCTATAAACCGACCCTGCAGTACATCCAGCAGACCTATGGCGATGGCTTTGAAGAAAAGCAGCCTGAGCCAGTGCCGGCACAACTTGGTCAGGCTCCTGCAGGCCCGGCCTCAACAGAGCCTGCGAGCTTTGCCGCTGCCATCACGACTGGTTTCCAACCACCCAGCCAAATGCTGGAGCCAGCACGCAGTCTCGCAGAGCCAGCACTTGCAGAGTGGATTAACCAGGTGAAAGCGCTGGTCAACAAAGCCGATTCGTTAGAGCAGCTGCAAGACCAGCTGCTGGAACTGTATCCGGACTTGTCGCTGGAAGGCTTTGCTGCAGCGATGGCACAAGCCAACAGCGCCGCCCATTTAGCAGGTCGTATCGAGGTGCAGGAACAACATGGCCAGCAGTAATAGCAACGTCAGTTATGGCTCCGTCCCGTTTGAGCAGCAGATAGCTTTCTTCCGTCGCAAACTGAATATGCCGACCAATCATTGGGCAGACATATACAGCAAAGAGCACGACTGGGCGTTTATGGTGGCCGGTGCTAACCGCGACGCGTTGCTTGGCGACTTTCGCAGTGCCATTGAAAAGGTGATCGCCCAAGGCGGTACCCTGGAGCAGTTTCGTGATGACTTTGACAACATAGTTGCCAGCCACGGCTGGGACTACAAAGGCGGCCGCGAATGGCGCAGCCGGGTCATATACGAAACCAACCTGTTCAGCAGCTACAACGCCGGCCGCCAGGCACAGTTAAGTCAGTACACAAAAGACATTCCGTACTGGCGATATCGCCATAGTGATGCGGTAGAAAACCCACGCCATGAACATCTGGCTTGGGATGGCCTGACGCTGCCAGCATCAGATCCGTGGTGGAAAACCCACTATCCACCCAATGGCTGGGGCTGCCAGTGCTATGTCGAAGGTGTCACTGAAGATGACCTGCAGGCAGAAGGTAAACAGCCAGACACTGCGCCGCCGATAAACCTGCAGCCACAACGGGTGGGTCTGCGTCACCCGGACGGCCCGCGCACGGTGATGGTACCGGAAGGCATTGACCCCGGCTTTGAACATGCTCCCGGCCGCAGCCGGCTGGAAAGTATGGTACCGCCGGAGCGGCCAGAGCCGCCCATTAGTGGCAGCGCTGGTGGTTATGGTTTACCAAATCGGCGGGCCACCTCGCCGTTACCTGCGCCTCGCAAGGTCTCAGCCA
>Ga0247724_1000279_pt1 | contig 12921 bp, 28 predicted proteins | sample OKSTACKMC2E_FD_182776 | JGI IMG/M metagenome (GOLD analysis project Ga0247724, IMG submission 182776) | Subsurface sediment microbial communities from gas well in Oklahoma, United States - OK STACK MC-2-E | ecosystem: Environmental > Terrestrial > Deep subsurface > Rock core/Sediment | place... | reverse complement strand
GACTTAACACCTGAATTTGATAATGGTATTTCTGCAACTGACATTAGAAATGTTATTTTTATGAATGATGAAAGACATTTTAGTGTTATGTTTGAATCATTGTGTAAAAAACATTTATCTAATAATATTATTAATGATATAATTGAATTTAGAAAAACACAATTATTTAAAGATTTAATTGAAGAAAAAGTTTACTTCGAAAAAGAAGATGCTAAATTTGCAAATTACCCATATAAAGATACTTTAAAATTCAACTGCTCAGATGCAGTCGTTGTTTGTGATGGAAATGTACTACTAATAGAAAGAACACGAGCACCCGGAAAAGGTACTTGGGCATTACCAGGTGGTTTTGTTAATAAAAATGAAACTTATGAACAAGCTGCAATTAGAGAATTATTTGAGGAAACTTGTTTAAAAGTACCAGAGAAGGTTCTAAAGGGTTCATTAAAAAGAAGTAAAATTTTTGATAGTCCTAAAAGAAATGAAGGAATTCCTAGAATTACAAATGCATTCTATTTTGAGATTCAGCCAGATTATAAAAATGGTTACCCTAAATTACCAAAAGTAAAAGGTTCCGATGATGCGGTTAATGCTAAATGGTTCAGCTTAGCTGAAGTAAGACATATGACATTATTTGATGATCACGCAGACATAATTGATTATTTTACAAATTCATATTAATTTAAAGCTAAGTAGAAATACTTAGCTTTTTTAGTTTAGAAGAACTTTAAGTTCAAAAATTTCTTTAAATTCTTTTGTGTATAAATATTTTAAAAGGAAAAAATTATGATAAAATTTAGAGAATGGTTAGAAGAAAAAGAATTATTCGAAAGTATAAAACCAAAAGAGATAAAATACGGAATAAATTCAAAATTTAATAATGGGCAAATATATGAAGTTAATTCAAACTTTTTCATAACTTCATTTTTGTATGAAGACAAAATATATTTTGTCTTACTGAATAAAGGCGATGTTGCATTTCTATTTATGAAAGATTCAGAAATATTAAAAGATTATAGTTATAAAGATATATTATATGTATTAAAACAAAATGATGATAAAAATATATTTATAAAAGATGCTTTAAAAATTTTTAATTATGTTATATATGTCACTTTAGAGATATCTAAGAAATATAATATTAAGAACTTAAAATTTTATGGTGAAACACCTGAATTGGACAAATTATATACTAACATGGTAAAAAATAAATTTTTTATTGAAGAATTTAAAAAATTAGGTTACAAGTTTACAAAAATAAATGATTCTTATCATTTTGATAAGGATTAATTATGGCATATAGTGGTGAAATAGATAGAAAAACAGGTGAGAGAACTCCATATTATCAATTAATATTCAAATCATTCTGTCAATTTAGAGAAGTTGAATATGAAATAATACAAGAAAAAAATCAATTAAAAATAAAATTCATAAAATATCAATTTATTATTAAAAATAATGTCTTTAAATCAAATTATAATATGCATAATTCATATACAATTTTACCTCTTTTTCTATATATAGTTAATGATTTATTAGAAAAAAATATTATAGAATACATTGAAATTAAAGACAAATATATTACTATTTTAGATAGAGAATATTGTAAAGATTTTATTATAGAACAAGGTATTAATGTTAATAAACAAGATGAAGTTTATATTTTAAGTAAAAGCTAGATATTTTTATCTAGCTTTTTTAGTTTAGAAGACAAATTTAAAGAATTTAAAAGATTTTTTGAACTTAAAATTTAAAACAAGATCTATAACTAAACGTATATCTATTTGCTTTTTAAGTTCAAAAAATTCTTTAAATTTTAAAAATTAAAATTTTAATTTATCTTTAAAATGTTTTAGTATATAATTATGTATTTAAAATTAAGGAAAAATATGCCAAAAGCAATAAAAGGTGATTATAATATATCTACTGATTTAAGAACTTTAAATCAAGATGAAATGAAAAACTATATTTTTATAGATAAGATAGGAGTTTTTGAATTATATAATAGAATTAATACAGAAATTAAATTGATTAATAATTGTGATTATATTCTTGGTTACTACGCACTAAATAATAGATTTAAGAAAGTTGCTAAAATTTATTTTAATAAAATAGATAATTATTATGAAGTTGATACTATTTATGTCTCAAAAGATTTTAGAGGTTCTGGAATAGCATCTAAATTATATACTTATTTTGCTAAAAATCTAAATTATAGTATCTTAAGTTCTGATATGCAAAGATTTGGAGCAAGAAGACTTTGGAGTAAATTATCTAAAAATCCAAATTTAACTATTGATGTTATTGATTTTAATAATAAAGAAATACTTGAGAATAATATAATTATTAATCACGGAACAACAGATGAAGAATTTGATAATAGATTTTGGTCTTATAATAATGATAAGAAAAATATTAGATTTATCTTAAAAAGCTTAAATGCTAAAATTTAAAGAATTTTTTGAACTTAAAATTTAAAACTTTAATTTATCTTTAAATTGTTTTAGTATATAATAAAATAAAAAGCAAAAGAGTAAATATGAAATACAAATATTTGGAAATTGGTAATAAACACCTAAATTGTGAAATTAGAAAGGTTATAGAAAAAGAATATTCAAGTCCTAAATTAATTAATTTTATATCATTTAAAGATAAAAATATTGAACATATTAAAGTTTATTTTAAAAATGAATTACATTCAGTGGTTTCTATAAAAATAGACGAACCATTTGCTACAATTTTAGGTATTTCAAAAGTTTTAGAAGTAAAGGAATAGATATGTACTTAGAAAATATACCAACCGAGTGTAAAAAATTCGGGATAAATAAATTACTTGTAACCAGAGGTTTGACAATAGATTGGAAACATAGAGATACCGAAATTCACTTAAGAACACCTGAATTATTGGATAATATTTCAGAAGATTTTTCAATTTCTGATGTCTATAAATGCCGTTCGCAACAATTAAGATATATTTATCATATTTCAAGAAGTACAATGAAAAATACAAATCCAAATGAATTAACAAATTCTTTTAGTAATATGAGCATAAATATGCTTTTCGAACTTGAAGCATCATTTTTTATTGATTTTGAATTAATAAGAAATCATATAGAACTAATACCAAATAATATTTTAAAAGAATCGTTTGTATTTTCATTAAATATAAATCAGCGAGAAATAATTAAATATTTTGTGAAGCATAATATTGATATCCCAAAAAGAATAGATAGATTAAATAAAAAAGAACTTTTTAATGAAATGCATAAAAATATTAGTACTGTTCTATATAAAGAAAACACATTCTCAAAGGAAGATGAAATTACTTTTTGGATAAGTAATTTTCATTTATATTCATATATTGAAGGAAATAATGGATTAAAAAGTATCAAATTCAAATCAGATAAATATCTATCAAAAATAAAAAAATTATAAAAATTTAATTAATCTTTAATATTCTTTAGTATATAATAAAATAAAAAGGAAAATAAATGTCATTGGCATCTCATAGAAATTATTTAATAGATGAAATTATTAAGAATAGTAACATTGAAGTCAAAAGGGATTTTTTAAGAAAATTTAAAGTTCAAGTTCTTCAATTAATGCTACAAAATTTAACTGAAAGGAATTCAAGTGCCGAAAATGCAGAATATATTATTAAGTCGTGCTAAAGTTCTAGGAGAAAAAAGATATGTTATTGGGAATTATCTAAAAGAATATTTCCACCCAGCGCTTTTAAAAAGATTTCAACACGTTATTTTTACACCAAGTACGGAATTTGAAGAAATAGATGAAAATACATTAGCAATCTCAATTAATAATGGTGTAATGTTTTATGCATTGAATATAACTGGGAAGGGCGGTGATGTATTTTTAGATGACGATTTTGATCATTATTATGCAATTTTGTATGAAGGAGAATTTCAATTTAGATATATTTATAACAATAAAGTTGGTGCTAGATTTGTACCAGGAAATTTAGAACTTAATAAAATTGGAATAAATGAATGAAATATATATTTACATTAAAAGATGGGAACACAATAATTAATTATAATGAAAATTTTGAATGGAAAGATCAAAATCTAATGCTTTTTCAATGGCTTGAAAATAATTATGCTTGTGATTGTAATAGAAGATTATTTATGTATAATGATTTTGAAGCAACTTGTGGTGATGAAGTGGAATTATTAAAAATTACAGATATTAAGGGAAGAATTATATATGAAAAATAAATTTAATATGCTTTGGAATAAAATAAATCCCTTAGATTATGAAAAGAATCCAATTGGAGCATTAAAGTTGGAAATTTTCTTTTGGTTATCATTGATTTATATAACATCAACATATACAACACTATTTGAAGCACTTTATGTGTTAGAATTTGCGAATTACTATATTCCAAATTGGATAATAATTTTATTGGTTATTATTTCTTGGTGTAGAATAGCAATTAAACTTAATGTTTTTATAGAAAAGGATAAAGATGAAAAATAAACAAAATAATAAACTTAATATAAAAGATATAATTTTTAATTTTATATCAAAATATCAAATAATCGTATATTTAATATTATTTTCCGTATTTGTTTTTCTAGGGTTTAAATACAGTTTATGGCTCACATTTGGTTATATATTTATTATGGCATTTATCATCTTATGGAATGCCGAATATTCATCCAATGATTCAGTATTCTTATCTAGTTTTGTGCTACCATTAATTATTTGGGCAGTACTAATTGTTATTTATGCCGCAACACTTGAATATAATTCCCAAGAAGTAAAAATAATAGAAAGAAATATTAAACTCTTACATGATGAAAAAATATTATTCGATGATATGACAATATTAAATGATAAAGAATTATACTATAAATGTTTACACTTTAATTGTACTAAAATAGTTCAAACAAAAACTATAAAATATAAAGAAGGGTATAATGACATTTTTAATAGCATAAACAATAAAACGGATATAGGATTTTAATTAATCTTTAATATTCTTTTGTATATAATAAATTATATAAATTAAAGGAAATTAAATGGATATAGATGATTTTACTTATTTGGATTATCATAAGTTGGTAACTGCTTTAAATAACCCAAAGTTCTTATTAGAACATTTCACAATAGATGAAATTCAAAAATTTAAAGAAAAAACGGTAATTGAAAAACTTAGAATTGTTAACAATAATCCAAGTATGCAACGAGCAGCCAGATTAGATTATGAAATTGAGAGAAGGGAATATTTATGAAAATATACGATGATTATGACAAAAATAAGTACATTGAAGATATTGGAGATTATATTATTGCAAAAGGTGGTGATGGAACTCTTATAAGAGCAATACACATGTTTGATCATTTAAACAAACCTTTTTTCGGGATTGCAGCAGGAACTGCAAATTTCTTGATGAATTCTGATTCTAAAATTGATTTATTTTCAGGAACAACTTTAGAATTTAATCTTATTAAAGTTCAAGTATTTTACACTGAAGAAATAGATGATGTATGTGGGTATACAACTGTCACAAGAGAAGAAACCGTTTACGCATTTAATGATGTAATAATTGGTGAATTTAATGCTTGGATTGATTTTCATTGTGAACATAAAGAAAATATTCTTGGTGATTTTAAAGGCGCTGGATTACTTATTAGTACAGCGCAAGGAAGTACAGGAGCAAATAAAAATAATCACGGAACAATTATTCCTTTAAGTTCTAAACATTGGGCAGTTTCTGGTGTTATGACAAATAGAAATATTAATTATGTTATAGAACCAAATGAACTTATAATAGAAACAAAAAGCAGAGGTAATGTCAAAATTAATGTTGATGGAAAGCACTTTGAAGCAGATAATGTTAAAAAAGTAGTTTTATCAAAATCAGAAATAACTGTTAAAGTTATTTTTAACAATTTAAAAGAATTTCAGGATAAAAGAAAATAAAATGAAAAATAAAGCACTACAAATTTTAACAGAAGAATATAATGAATTACAAAGAAAAATTCAAATTGGCAATTATTTGGGAGAGAAATCAATAATAATTAGAAGAGATAAATTGGGTGAAGCAATAAAGGAATTAGAAGAAATTTTGGAGTCAATAGAAAATGTTAACAAATGAAAAATTAAAAGAAATACTGCAAGATTTTGTACAAAATTCTAAAGAAAATGAAAGTTTATCTTTACCTGATATGATAGGTATTTGCGATTTTTGTGATGTTGTAAATGAATTGTACTACTCAGTTGATGATAATATAATGGAAAATTATATAGAACCATATATACAAGTTAGTTATATTGATTTAGATTTTGGTTTGCCATTTATGATTGATGGTACTAGATTCCAATTAAACGGCACGTTTAGATATGGTTATATGTATTTAACAAACTATGGGAAAGAAGAATGAATCAAAAGCAATTAACAAATAAAGAAAAATTAAAATTTATTAAAGAAGTAGTTAAATATAGAGCAGCTGGATTAATGTCTAGAGGTTGTGAATATGATTGGTTTTTTGATACTTATAGAGATTATAAAAATGTTGAAGCTATTAACTTCCCAAAATATGTTGTTTTTGCACCATCAGAAGAACAATTAAATCATTGGTCTGCTTGTATATTGAAAAGAGAAGATAATTTTGAAGCTAGATATTATGCGATAAGACCAAGTTTATATATAATTGATGAATGATTTGGTTTAGATGCTGCTTGGAGAAATGGTTATAAGAAAGAAACTCAATATAATTTGGTTCATAAAATTGTTGATGAAGATTATTACATTGATGATATGTACAAAATAGCAAAAATGTACTATGAAAATGATATTGAACCAGTTTTAAAACAAAGAGAATTAGAAGAACAGCAAAAATTTGAAAAAGAAAAATTCGCTAAATCATTCTTTAGGTTATAAATGATTTATTCGGGTTATGGTTATGATTTTTATGAAAATTTAGAAAAATTTTACAGTTCAAGATTAGACAGATTAAAAGAAATTCAATCTTTAGAGTTCAAAGAAAGATTTGATGCAGTTAAAGAAGATTTTGGATTTGCTCCAATGCTAGTAATAAAAGAATTTTTGTTACATAATACTTTATTAAAGGAAAAACATGGAAATTAGAACATTTATAGATGCTAAAATAAATAGAGAAAAAGCAGAAAAAATTCAAAAATAATTGATGGGAATTATAAAATTTTTATTAATGATAAAGAAGAATATAATTTATTAAATAAAGAAAGATTTAATTGTTTCTTATTAAAAGAATTACAAATACTAAATGATGAATTTAAAAATCTTTAAATTTTAATTTAGCTTTAATATTCTTTTGTATATAATTATAATATATAAATTAAAGGATATAAAAATGAAACTTATAAATTTTATTGCAGTTGTTTTCTCTACATTCTTCTTTGGTATGATATATGGTAATACTAATAACATCAGCGAATGGTTTACACCATCGGGTAGTATGTTTTTGATTATTATGTTTATGCTATTTATAATAAATTTTGGAATTATTACAAATTATTTAGTAAAAGATGACACAATAAAAGAGGAACAAAATGATAAAAATATCTAGAGCCCAATATAAAGTAACTAAACACGGTGAAAATTATAATCATGAAACAGAAATAAATGATTTTTATTGCAGATTGGAAGATATAAAATATATCGAAACTTCAAATTATAAGAATTCTAAATATAAAATAGCACTTAATTTTACTGTTGATTTGGCATCAAATGAAAACAAAGAATACAAAGAAATAACTCATATTTATGTTTTGGAATTACCTGAATCTTTAAAGCAACTTATAAAATCTTAACAAATGAAAATATATGTTTAATACAGAAGAAATATTAAAGCAATTAAATTTGATAATTAAAGGATATAAAAATGAAAAAAATTGAAGCTTATATTAGTACAAAAGGTATTCTTTATTTAGATAAAGAAAGTTGTGCAGCAGATGATAATTTAGTAAAATGCAAAATTTGTTCAGGTTCTGGGAAGGAATTATATGAACATGTAGAAATTATTCCATACCCTGCTGGACGCCCTGATAGTGGTTGGGTTGATGATAAAAGAATTGTTACAACAAAATCTAGAGAATGCACAAGATGCGAAGGTTTGGGATATGTTAAAGAAAATATTGAAGATAATATAGAATATCAAAAATATTTAGAACTTAAAAAGAAATTTGATAAAGGAATAAAATGAGTATTAAACTAAAAGATTATTTAGAGAACTTAAACAAAATGGTTGAGCAAAATCCAGAAATTTTAGAATTAGATGTTGTTTATGCAAAAGATGATGAAGGGAATTATTTTGAATACATTGGTTATATGCCGAGTTTAGGCAAATTCTGCAGAGAAGATTGTGAATTTATATCGGAAGAACAATTTAATGAATTTGATTTAGACGAAGAAGAAAAAATAGTTAATGCTATTTGCTTAAATTAAAGGGAACAAAATGATTTTACATATAGAAAGTAATTTATTATTAGAAAACGAAATGTTTGAAATGCAAGAAGATAAAAATTATTGTAAAGATATTCTAAATAGTTTTACAATATTTTATAAAGAAACACCTGATGGTATTTTAATTGAAGAACAGAAAATTCAATTAGATTATAAAAATATGAATGAATTATTTTATTATGTGTTATTTAAAGAAGAAATTATTGTAGATAATTCTTGTTTATGTGAAGAATTTAGATTTAGAATTAAAGGAACAAAATGAAAGAACTTAAAACAACAGAATTTAACCCATTTTTATATGAAGATAATAGATTTATGAAAATGTTGAACAATTACAATAAATTTGGAAATTTAGTTATTGGTGTAGACTTTGATTTCACATTAAATGATCCAGTAACAAAAGAAACTTATTTAGATATGGTTCTCTTAATAAAAGAATTAAATAATCTAAATTTTAAAATTTGTATTTGGACAGCAAATGAAGATAGAGAATATGTCGAAGATACTTGGGATGAGCATGGGTTAAAATGGGAATGTTATAATTATTCACCAATTAATCCCGGTTCTATGAAACCGCACTTCAATATTCTTTTAGATGATTCAGCGGGATTAGATGAATCAGTTCAACTTTGTTGGAGAATTATAAACTTTATAAAGGAACAAAAATGAAAAAACTAAAATTTAATGAAATAATTCAATCTTTAAGAGATAAAAATAAAGAATATCCAAAAAGAAAAGTATCTTTAGAAGAAACTTCAGGTATTCTTTTATATGATATTTATGAAATTTTACATAATAAAATTGAAAGAATGACACCTTATGATAGAAGAGACTCTGGATGGATAGAAGTATTTGAAGTTATTGAAGATAAAATGGATAAAATTGTTTCTTTATTAAAAGATATGAATACGGAAAGTTGGAATCTTGGATTAAATGACAAGCATGAAACTACTTTTGACAATGAAAACGGAACATACACATATAGAGGAATTAATTATACAGCTGAAGCAGAAAAAGATTTTGAAAGAGTATTTATGCCTTTACACAAACTAATTGATATATTTAAAGATAATGATGTTCAAGAAATTAAAATGAAATCTAAATTAAGCGGTGAATTATTTAAAATTATTGTGAACCGAAACGTTTTTATGATTGAAAAAATTTAAAGGTATAAAATGAAAAAATTTAAAATTAAAGAAAATTCAGAAGAAATCAAAATTAAGTTAAAAATTAATAAAAAAGACTTAAAGTTACTAAAAGATCTTCACGGTTTTTTTGGTTTAGAAGATTATGCGAATGATATAAAAGAACAAATTTTAAATAAATTAAAGGAAATAAAATGAAGAAAGAATTTAAAATTTAATTTAGCTTTAATATATACTATTATATAATAAAATAAAAAAGGGATATAATATGGGTAAATTTAGAGAATATCTAGCGGCACTAATGCTAAATGAAATGGCATTTAATAAAAAGAAAATGGAAGAAAAAATAAGTTCTTTAGAAAATCAAATTAATTTACATCTAATAAAACTATTAAGATATAAAGATGATACAAATAAACAAAAGCACATAAATGATATTATGACATGGTTAATTGATATACAAGATATGGATTTTGGTAAAGCTGGTAGAAAATTTTCAAAGGAACTTTATTTCAAATTATTATTTGAAGAACCTATAACGTCTGCAGATAATATTCAATATTTAAAAAATAAAGAAAAAGGTAAATTAAAATCATATTCTAATTTAGAAAAAATAAGAACAGAAAAAGAAGTAATGTATTTATTATGGAAAATACACAAACAAATTGCACTACATCTTAGTAGAAATGAAATTTTTGATTTTGAAACAGAATTAGAAAAATATTGAAAGGACTAAATGTGTTTGTTAAACTAGAAGATATTGAACCACAAATTTGGACAAAAGAAATGATATAAGAATTAAGTGTAGAGCAAGTGAAAATGCTTATGGGATTTGCTGAAACAATAGAAAAAGTAAAAAGAATTGCAAGAATGCACGGGTCACATCAAGCGGATGCATATGCTTTAAATTTACAAATGAAATTATAAAGAGGTGTAATGAATTTAAAGAAAATAAAAATAAAAAATTTTAAAAAGATAGGGCCTGAAGTAACATTTGATATTAAACCTGGATTAAATCTTATAAAAAGTGAAATAAATGGTACCGGTAAAACAACATTACTAAGTGCCATAACATTTCTATTGTGGAATAAAAATAGTGATACTAAGGGTAGCAGTAAATCAACATTAAGTACTACAGAACTTATAAATGATATAAACAAAAAAGAACTTCTTGTCGAAGGTTATTTTGATAATGGTTATGTTATAAGAAGAGGCTTAAAACCAAATGTATTTGAAATTCTAGATGAAAATGGAAATAATCTTGCAGATAGAAGTTCAAAAACAATAGATCAAAATTTTTTAGAAACAGAATTATTGGGTTATAATTATGAAACATTTATGAGTACAATTTTTCTAAATTCTAAACCAAATAGTATACCATTCATATATATGAGTAATACACAAAGAAAAGAATATATAGAAAAAATTTTAGATTTAAGAGTTATTTATTATTTGAATGAAAGTTTAAAAAGTAAAATATCAAATAATAAATCAGAAATCATAAATTGTACAAAAGCAATTGAATGGAATAAAGAAAATTTAGTACTTCTAAATACTGAATTGGAAAGACAAAAAATTGCTCAGGAAAATCAAAAATTAGAAATTCAACAATTTTTAATAAACAAAGAACAACAAATACAAACAAATATAAATTATATTCAAGATTTAAAAGAAAAAATAGAAGAAATCAAAATTAAAAACTGTGCACTACAAGATAATTTAAAAAATAACACATTCTCTGAAAAAATATATGAAAATATTAAATTAATAGAACAAGATATTTTGGATATTAGAACAAACAACGAATCTGAATTTGCTATTAAAGACTTAGAAAATACCAAAAATTTATCACTTCAAGAAATTAAAAAAATTAAAGAATCTTTAAATACAGATACTTCTAATATAAACAGTTTAAATGATAATTTAAGCAATTTAGAATTAGAACTAAAAGAAAAAGACGAAGAAGCGCTAAATAATGCTTTAATTCTAATTCAAAATAAAACACAAGAATTAAAAAATGAATTATTAAAGAAAGAAACCGAAAAAGAAATTCATTTTAAAAATAAAGATAATTATAGTGCTTGTGGAGAATGTCCAACACTAAGCAAAATAATTGGTTCTTTTAGTACAGAAGAACACAATGACATTATTTCTAAAAATAATTCACTTATTGAACAATTAAATGAAAAGCACCAATTGATTCAAACTAGAATATCTGATGTATCTTCTTTAAAAATTAATATTAATGAAATTAAAAATCAAATTTCAAATCTAAATTCAGAAATTAATTCTAAACAAAATTTAATAATTAAACATGAATCAGATATTAATAATATAGATTATAAAATAAAGGAATTTGAATTATCTAAACAAAAACAAATTGCAGATAAAGAAAATCAAATTATTAATCTTAAAAAAGACATTGAAAATATAAAAGAAAAAATTGATATTGCTGTAGAAAATAATAACAAAGAAATTTCTGATAAAGAAAATCAAATTATAAATATAGAATTATCAATACAAAATATAAAAGCACAAAATCCACCAGCATTAATTGAAATAAATGAAGAGCCCATCAAAGATTGCCAAAATAAAATTAATGATTTACAAAAACAATATGATGAATTAAATATTCAAAAAGTTGAACTAGATGAATTAAAAGAAAGTATTAATAGTAAAAATATTAAAGAACAAGCATTAAAATCATATATTCCTTTATTTGAAGAGAAAGTAAATTCATTAATTAGTAGATTTACAGAAGATGATATGTTCACAGTTAAAGCTAAATTAACTGATGATTTTGATATTGAATTTACAAAAAATGGAAAGCCTCTAAATATGTTTAGTTTAAGTGAAGGTCAAAAAGCAAGTATAACATTTGCATTTACATTTGCTTTTCAGTTCTTACTTGGTACTAAAAATCAAATAAAAGAAACTGCATTATTTATAGATGAAATTCTTGATATTGCTTTGAGTTCAGGTAGATTAAATACAATTATTGAATATCTTAAAGAGATTAGTTCAAATAAAACTGGGAACAAAAGCATTTATATAATTTCTCATAATCCTAATTTACAACTTGAACTTTTTGATAATATAATTGATGTAAGCATTGAAAATGGGTTCAGTAAATATACATTTAACAACAAAGGAAGCATATAATGACAGAAAAAATAGTACTAATAGGTGATGTTCACTTTGATGTTGCTAATGGGAATCAAACTGTTTTAGAAAATCAATTAAAATTTTTTAACGATCAAGTATTTCCTTATATGCAAGAGCGTAATCTAAAAACAATACTACAA
>Ga0247724_1000278_pt1 | contig 12934 bp, 6 predicted proteins | sample OKSTACKMC2E_FD_182776 | JGI IMG/M metagenome (GOLD analysis project Ga0247724, IMG submission 182776) | Subsurface sediment microbial communities from gas well in Oklahoma, United States - OK STACK MC-2-E | ecosystem: Environmental > Terrestrial > Deep subsurface > Rock core/Sediment | place... | reverse complement strand
GCTGAGCCGGTCACTGAAACCGCAGCAGCGGATGACGGCCCAAGCGAAGTACTGATCCTGTACGTACTGGTGCCGGAAGGACAGGATATTAACGGTGCCATGTTATTACCGAGCTTGCTGACGCTTGGCTTTAAATACGGCGAAATGAACATTTTCCACCGTCATCTGGATAACGCCGGCTCTGGTGGCGTGTTATTCAGCCTCGCCAATATGTTTAATCCGGGCACTTTTGATTTAGAAGAAATGGACAGATTGCAGACTCGTGGTCTGAGCCTGTTTATGACGTTGCCAGGGCCTGGTGAAGCACTGCAGAACTTTAATCTGATGCACAGCGCCGCCCGTAAACTAGCCGACGAATTTGGTGGTCAGGTGCTGGATAACACCCGCAGTGTGCTGACCGTGCAAACGACCCGGCACTATGTGGAGAAAATCCGCGAATTCCAACGTCAGCAACTGATCCGCGGCTGATAGCCCCGCTTATAAACATCGTTAAAACCGGCCATTTGCCGGTTTTTTTATATCCTGAAAAGGATGACACGGCGAAAATCTCGGAGCGAATTTTCGCCGGTTCACATGATGCTGTTTTTTCGTTGAGGTGTGTTCGGTTCTACTGGCGCATTTAACTTCGCACTTGTCAGGCAAATATCACAAAAATGTCACGCTGATATCCGGCAGATCTGTTCTTGCCGGCCATGGTTGTAACGCAGCTGCGGTGATGCGACTGCAACCACAGGTATAAATAATAAAATCAGGAACATGACATGAAAAAAACGCCCTTATACGGCGCGCTGACCAGCGCGCTTTTTTGTCTTACTGTGCAGGCTGAACCGGTATGGATCAGTGTCGAATCTCAGGTATTACAGGCGTTGCCTGAAGTGGCTGTGCTGCAACGCCAGCCCGTCCTCCTTGGGGAAGCGGTGCTGCAAAGTGGTTACCAGCAACCGGTGCTGGTACAGGTTGATAGCGCTGATTTGGCGGTGTTGTCGGAATATATCCATGCCGAGCAACACCGCTGCGGTGGTTACATCGCTTACGACAGCCTGGAGCAGGCCTTGCAGGCACTGACGCAGCCACTGCTGGCCGCCAGTTTCACCGCGCCGCCGCTGACACAAGGGACTTTGGTCAATAGCCAGCTGCCGCAGTTAAATCATGCGAATATTGCTCAATTTATCAGTGATTTAAGTCAGTTTACCAACAGATATTACACCACCAACGCCGGGGTGCAGGCGGCAGATTGGATAGCCACGCAGTGGCAGAATCTGAGCAATAACCACAGCTGGATCAAGGTCAGCCGGATCAGTCACAGCGGTTATCCACAGCGCTCCGTGTTGCTGGAGATGATCGGTAGTGAAAAACCAAACGACATTGTGGTGCTGGGCGGTCACCTCGACTCCATCAATAGCGGCGGTACCAGCGAAACGACCCGGGCTCCGGGCGCGGACGATGATGCATCAGGTATAGCCACACTCAGTGAAATTATCCGAGTGATCAGCAGCGCGGGCTTAAGACCCAAGCGCACGATCCGGTTTTATGGTTATGCTGCGGAAGAAGTCGGACTGCGTGGCAGCAGAGACATCGCCACCGCCGCGGCCAGTACAGCGCAGAACATTATCGCGGCGATGCAGCTGGATATGACCAACTTTAAAGGCTCAGCCGAAGATATAGTGTTGATGACCGACTACACCAACGCCAATCTGAACGGCTATTTGCAAAAATTGCTGAGTACTTACCAGCCGGCGCTGCGTCACAGCACTGATGTCTGCGGTTACGGCTGTTCCGACCACGCCTCCTGGCACAATGCCGGATTTGCCGCGTCGATGCCGTTTGAAGCGCGTTTTGCCGGCAGTAACAAAAAAATCCATACCAGCAATGACACCCTCGCCAATTCTGACCCGACGGCATTACATGCGCTGAAATTTGCCCGTTTGGGTTTGTCTTTTGTGCTGGAGCTGGGTAATGCTGTCGGCGGTACGCCTGGTGGAACCAGCGGTAGTTTCCCTAATTTGGCCGCAACCACCGGCAACTGGGTTTATAAGACCTTAGTACTACCGGCCGGACAAAGTCAGCTCAATATAAATATGAGCGGTGGCACCGGCGACGCGGATCTGTACCTGCGTTTGGGGAGCAATCCTACCACCAGCAGTTACCAGTGCCGGCCTTATAAAACCGGCAACAATGAAAACTGTGTGATAACAAACCCGAGCGCTGGCAGCTGGGTAGTCGGAGTGCGGGCATACAGCAGCTTTAGCGGGGTCAACGTCAACTGGCAAAGCAACTGAACACAACGCTGAGGTGTGTCATCAAAAACTGCTGAGGGTCTCAGCAGTTTTCCTTTCTGAGTGGTTGAGTCCAATTTGTTTCATCGCGATTTCCCCTTGTGCTTTGCACTTCTGAACAATATCGCCTCACAGGCGGGCTGCGCGGCTAAATCAATGCATTACAAAGCATGAAATGTTACTTACTAACATTGTGATGGTTGGGTTTTTTGTCCGTTTCAAAGCGGAAAATCATAAAATCGCGAGTTTATCCGTTAAAAAATGTGCAATTATAAATTTTTGTGGTAAAAAGTAACAACACAGCTAGGCATGTTGCGCATGCGAAAGGCTTTGTACAGGGAACGCAGGAACGACCTGGATGTGCTCAAAGCAGTAACGCGGCGTCCGGGTCAGATAAATTAAAACAAGCACAAATGAGATTTTGACTATGCCGCATTTACACAACAGTCACGACCAGCAGTACAGAATATCGAAGGCCAGACTGAGCCTGGCTATCTCCGCCGCTTTGTTGGGGCTGAGTCCTTTAGCGTTACAAGCTCAAGATTTGGCAAAAAATGACAGCGCTGTCACAACTAAAGAGAAAGCCAAAACTGAAACGGTCGAAGTGATCGAGATTAAAGGCATTCGCGGCAGTATTATGTCCGCACAGGATTTAAAACGCTTTGCTGATACCGTCAAAGACGTGATCACCGCCACTGATATCGGCGCATTGCCGGATAAATCGGTCACCGAAGCGCTGCAGCGTGTGCCTGGCGTGACCATTGAGCGTTTTGCTTCATCAGATGACCCGAAACACTATGCCGACGAAGGCACAGGGGTGTTAGTGCGTGGCCTGGACCGGGTGCGCTCTGAAGTCAATGGCCGCAGTGCCTTCAGCGCCAATCCGGCAGGCGGTTTGAGCTATGAGGATTTTCCGGCTGAGTTATTGGGTTCTGTCGAAGTGGTGAAAAACCAGACGGCAGACCTCATTTCCGGCGGCATCGCCGGTACCGTCAATCTGGTGACGCGTAAGCCGTTTGATTCAGAAAAACAAATGTTTGCCCTGAGTGGCAAAGCAAACTACGGCGATTATCGCGAAGAAGTCACACCGTCGTTGTCCGGTTTATTTTCTGACCAATGGCAAACCAACAATGGCCGCTTCGGCTTTTTAATTGCGGCCTCGACTTCTGAATATCAATCCCGCGGTGACGGCGTCGGTTTGGGTAATTTCCATTCGCGTGGCAGTGCATTTATTCCAACGACCGACCAATGGGGCGGTATTACCGGCGTCGATCCTAAATCACCGGTAGACGGCCCGGCATTACCGGGGCAACCGGCCGGTACAGTCTGGCATGTGCCAGTGGCTATCCATTTAAGCACTGCGGATAACGACCGCAAACGCACCGGCTTTACGTCATCGCTGCAATGGGCCAATAAAGACGACACAGTGGTCGCCACGCTGGAGCACATTAATTCGGATGCCTCACTGGAATGGAATGAGCGTCAAATCGGCCAGGCAGCGCAGGGCTTCCGTGGTTTTATGGGTTCGTCACAAAACTGGCGCGATGATAAAGCCAATGGCCGGCCGTTGACCACCGACAATGGCTTTGTCACTTCTGGTGTGGCTTTGGGGGTGAGCCCGGAGACACCGTTTTTCTACCGTAGCCGCTGGAACTACAACGAAAATACTGTCGAAGACACCTCGCTCAATCTGAAAATCAAAGCCACAGACCGCCTGACGCTGGAACTGGATTATCAGCATATTGATTCAGACAAAGTGGTGCACAACTACAGCATGTCCGGTCAGACCCGCGGTAACCACGTGCATGTGGTGTCACCGTATTTCCTCGACATGCGCGGCGAGCGGCCGACAGTCGAATTTTTAAGTAACAACATTCAGACCGCAGGCTGGTCACCAAACAACGACTGGAACGGCCCGGTGCCCAACCTGTTTTTAGGCAGCGGCATGGAGCAGGAAGAACACAACACTGCCAAAGCCGACAGCTTTCAGTTTGATGCAACTTATGAACTTGATGGCGTATTCTCCAGCATGAAGTTTGGCGGTTATTACTCAGATAAAGACCTGACGGTGCGCGACACTGCTTATGAAGGCTGGTCGGCAATTGGCACGCCTTGGGATATGGCAGACCGCAATGCCGCGGCGGCCGTGAATCAGCCGGGCTTATTTGAACGGGTCGATTTTTCAGATTATTACAACGGCCAGGTGTTAATTGGCGGCGTGAATAACTTCCTGTTCCCGAAAATGGATTTAGTGAAAAACTATGCCGCGTCTTTAAGGCAGGGCTGTAAAGAGGGCTGGCACAATGCCACGCTGAGTAAGGCTAATAATGGCGTCTGTACCGGCACTTATGTGCCTTATACCGACAAGCCAAACCGGGTCGAAGGGCCATTTGCCGCGCACAATATCAGCAAATCGAACGAACAACGCACCGAGTTTTATTTGCGTGGTGATTTTGAAATGCCGGAGCGTGATATTCCGGTCAAAGGCAATCTGGGCCTGCGCTTTGTCAGCTATCAGCTGGAATCCACCGGCGCTTTTGTTCAGCCAACTACAGCGAAACGTGGTAACCCGGGCACTTCCCTGAACACTGTGCTGCAGAAGCCGGAATATAAGCAGTACTACGATTTGGCGTCCGGTGAATCAGAGCTCAGTACAGTTGATGGCACTGACTACACCACTGTGTTGCCAAGCCTGAACCTGAGCTTTGAACTGAAAGATGATCTGGTGATGCGTTTTGGCGCCTCCCAGGGGCTGTTTTATCCAAGCCTGGTTGATGCGCGCAACATCAGCCTGCTGGATTTAGACTATACCCGCCGCTTAAAAACACCGGGGCAGGATCAGGATGAAACAAATAATCCGGTGGTCGGGCTTGATGATATCGAAGTCACAGCGCTGGCTGGTAACCCTTATTTGGAGCCGGAAGAGTCGATCAATCTGGATTTAACCACTGAGTGGTATTTCGCTAAGGCCGGTTTCGTCAATATTGGCCTGTTCCACAAAAAACTCGATAACATTATCCGTAACCGCCAGTTTGATTTGGACGTCACCTACAATGGCGTGAAATACGACGTGTCGGCTTATGGCCCGGCCAATACCGGCTCGGGCACTATCCGTGGTGCTGAACTGTCGTATTCGCAGTTTTACGACATGTTACCGGGCTTGTGGCGTGGTTTAGGCTTGCAGTTTAACTACACCTATATTGATCAGAGTGGCCTTGAAGATCCAAATGAGATCTCCAAAGGCACGCTGGGTTTTAAAGAGGATGGCAGCCGCGTTGACGATAACCGCAACACATTCCGCGTCTTCAGTGGTTTGCCGTTACAAGGTTATTCCGATCAGAACCTGAACATCGTTGGCATGTATGAGCTGGAAGCTGTTTCATTCCGCTTAGCTTACACCTGGCGTTCCGAGTACCTGCTGACGCTGCGTGAATCGGAAGAATATGTGCCGGCTTATGCCAAGGCTTCCGGCATGCTGGACGCCAGCTTCTACTACAGCATCAACGACAACTGGAAAGTCGGGATTGAAGGCAGCAATTTACTCAATGCCGAAACCAAAACCGAGTATCAGATGAACCAGGCCGGAGACAGGACTCAGGCGCTGAGTTTTATCACCGACCGGCGTTATGCGTTAAGCGTGCGCGCTGTGTTCTAACTTCAGCTCGTCTGATAACAGCCCCGGTTTGTGCCGGGGCTGTTTTTTTCGCCAGACAACACTGGACCGGCCTGTTCTTCGCTGGCTGGACCTTGCAAGGTGCCGGACAAATCCCCATGCTATAGCCCATCTAAGATTGACCACAGAGCCTGGCCCGATGTCCGATTTGCAAACCCGCATTGAAAACTTACGTCAAACGCTAAATCAGCATAATTATCAATATTATGTGCTGGATAACCCCAGCATTCCGGATGCGGATTATGACGCTTTGTACCGCGAGTTGCAGGCACTTGAAGCGCAGCATCCTGAACTCATCACCGCCGATTCGCCAACGCAGCGGGTCGGGGCGGCGCCACTGGATAAATTCGGTCAGGTCAGTCACCAAATTCCAATGTTGTCGTTAGACAATGCCTTTGAAGCTGCGGACTTTCAGGCGTTTTATCAGCGTATGGCTGACCGGCTTGATCAACAGATTGAATTCAGCTTTTGCGCCGAACCCAAGCTCGATGGCCTCGCTGTCAGTATCCGTTATGAAAATGGCCTGCTGGTACAGGCAGCGACGCGCGGCGACGGTTTTACCGGCGAAGACATTACCAGCAATATCAAAACCATCCGGGCTATTCCGCTGAAGCTACAGGGCGAGTATCCAGCGGTCTTGGAAGTACGAGGTGAAGTCTTTATGCCGCTGGCTGGTTTTGATGCGATGAATGAAAAAGCCCGCGCCAGCGGCGACAAAGTGTTTGCCAATCCGCGTAACGCCGCGGCCGGCAGCTTACGCCAGCTCGACCCACGGATCACCGCTAGTCGCCCTTTGAGTTTTTATGCTTATGCAGTAGGTGCTGTGACAGATCCAAACACGGTATTAGACAGCAAAAGCCACTATGCGCGGCTGCAGCAATTAAAAAGCTGGGGCTTGCCGGTGTGCCCGGAGATCCGCTTGCTGACAGGCGCTGCAGCAGCGCTTGCTTATCACGCCGATATTCTGGCGCGCCGCGCCGCGCTTGCATATGAAATCGACGGCGTGGTTTTGAAAGTCGACGATTTATTACAGCAGCAAAACCTCGGTTTTGTGTCGCGCGCGCCGCGCTGGGCTATTGCCTTTAAATTCCCCGCACAGGAAAAAACTACCCGCTTACTCGATGTCGAGTTTCAGGTCGGTCGCACCGGCTCAGTCACTCCAGTGGCGCGGCTGGAGCCGGTCAGTATCGGCGGCGTGACTGTGTCTAATGCCACTTTGCATAATCAGGATGAAATCAACCGGCTGGGCATTAAAATCGGCGATAGCGTGATTATCCGTCGTGCCGGTGATGTGATCCCGCAGGTGGTGGCCGTGGTGCTGGCTGAGCGGCCGGCAGATGCGCGTGACATTCTGTTTCCGACCGAATGCCCGGTTTGTGGCAGTGCCACAGAACGGGTGGAAGGCGAAGCTGTGACGCGTTGCACCGGTGGGTTGTTTTGTGGTGCACAGCGCAAAGAAGCGCTGAAGCACTTTGTCGCCCGCAAGGCGATGGATATTGAAGGATTAGGCGATAAGCTCATCGAACAGTTAGTTGATGAGCAGCTGGTGCAAAGCCCAGTCGATATCTACAAGCTGGATATGCCGGCACTGGTTGGCCTGGAGCGGATGGGGGAGAAGTCCGCACTGAAGCTACTGGCGGCCATCGAACAATCCAAACACAGCACTTTGCCGCGTTTTATTTATGCGCTTGGCATCCGCGAAGTGGGTGAAGCCACAGCACTGAACCTGGCGCAGCATTTCCGCAGTCTGGAGGCTTTACGCGAAGCGTCGCTGGAACAGTTGCTGGCGGTTGCCGATGTTGGTGCTGTCGTTGCCGGTCAAATTCTGCATTTCCTCGCCGAGCCGCATAATCAGGCGGTCATCGATGGGTTGATTGCAGTAGGCGTAAAGTGGCCGGACATTGCCGAAAAAGCCCAGACGGCGCAGCCATTGGCCGGGCAAACATTAGTGCTGACCGGTACTTTAATTGCGATGGGCCGCGACGAGGCCAAAGACAAGTTACAGCAATTAGGCGCTAAAGTGGCGGGGTCTGTGTCGGCGAAAACCAGCGCCGTGATTGCCGGTGATAATGCCGGCTCCAAGCTGGCCAAAGCAGAAGAGCTGGGCGTAGCGGTCTGGACTGAACAAAAGATGCTGGATTTATTTGCTGAGCACGGAATAAGCTAATGAAGCAATATCCGGATATTCCGCTGCTGGACCAGGATGGTTTGCATCGGATCCCACTGCGGTTTTATGCGTTACTGTTATTACTGCTCAGGCCTTATCTGTGCTGGATAGTCACGCTCGTGATGCCAGAAGCAGAGCGTAAAGCAGTGCTGAGTTTTTTTTATCCGCTCAGTGATGATTTTGTCCGGGCTGTGCTGATTGCCATTCCGGCTTTGTTGGTACTCGCTGCCGTCAGTCAGCGCGTGCCTTATGACAAAAAACTACGGCGTGGCCGGGCCAAAACATTCTGGTTTGGCGTGTGGCGGCAAAGCCGCTGGTTATTGCTTGGGGTCGCCTCAGTAGACCTCTATTGGACTATCAGTCACTTACCCGCTTATGTGGCGCTACGGGCACCAGGATTATTGTTTGTGGTGGCAGCTTTGGCGTTGAGTTGTTTGTATTTGTTACGCAGCCAGCAACTACGGCTGGTATTCAGTGAATGGCCGGAAGATAAAAAGGCCTGATTGGCACCGCCTTAGCACGACTGCATTGGCGGGAACGCCTCAGACTGCCAGCTGTTTTTGTTTTAGCTGATCAAAGCGGCGTTGTTGCTCTGGATTGAGTTTGCCCAGTTCAATAGCGCGTAGACAAGCTTGTTGCAGGCGGCTGCGTTTCACCGGGTCCATAGCGCTGGTAGGGGCGGTCAGCATGCTTTGTAATAAGTTCAGCGCGATACCGGCATTGCGCGGTAACAAACGGAAAGCGTGTTCAAAAGCGCCAAGGGCAGCTTGCCAGTTACCATGCTGATAATGCATAACGGCAATGTTATTGAGCTCGCGTGGCGCCGTAGTCAGTTCAGCGCGCTCTTGTTGCTCTTGCAGCAGATAAGTTTGCAAATAGGGATCAGCCTGCTGTTCACGGCAGAATTCGCCGATTTTCTCAAACCAGCGTTTAGAGGCCTGCGTCAGGCCCACTTCGTGTAAAGCTTTGGCGCGGTCTAATGCGTCTTCCAAGCTGGTGATATTCAGCGGCACTTCGTCCATGGTTTCGAGAATTTTCAGCGCTTTGTCTTTTTGGTCTTTCAGGTAATGCAACCGGGCCTGCAACACGGTTTGTTGCTCGTGCGTGTCCGATTGCGGGAAATTACTGCGCAGCTGATTCAGTGCTTCAGTCGCTTGTTTACTCAGTTTGTTGGTTTCGCCGTCTTCATCCATCGACACGGCAAAATCGATGCAGGCGCGAGCCATATTTAAATACAGATCCGGTTGTTCATACATCGAATGGCGGGCGAATTTCAGCAAATCCCGGGCCGATTTGTACTGGCGTTCATAGTCGTGATTGAGTCGCGACAATTGCTGTAATTTTTGCTGGCGGAACAAATTACGTGGCGCCAGTTCCACTGCCTGTTCCAGATGCATTTGTGCCTGCTCAAAACTGTGATTGCGAAATTCCAGTTCTGACTGAAACTCCAGCGCCACCAGCTTGGTATCTGTTTTGGCGGACATCCGTTCCAGCATCATGCCAACGGCATCAAAATCTTCACAGGCAAACAACGCACGCACCAGACCAATTTGTGCCCAGCCAAAGGGCTGCACGGCCTGCACCGATTGATAAAACTGTGCAGCGTCGCGAAAACGGCCGGTTTGTAATAATAAATCGCCTTTGAGTTTCAACAGCACGGGGATCAATTTGGTGGACGGTGGGCTGGCGAGCAACAAGTCCAGTTCCTGCAGTGCTTTTTCCGGGCGGTTTGCATCCAGATACTGGTGCAGCGGCCGCAGGTCCTGTTTGCGTTTCAGCACCCGCTCGATGCGGCTTTGCAAATCACCGATTGTATAGGGCTTGGCCAAAAACTCGTCCGGTTGCAACTCAATGACGGAATGGACTAACGACGGGTCAGTTTCGGCGCTGATAAAGATAAAACCGGTGTTATGGCTTTGTAGTTTGCGGGTCTTTAGTTCTTCATACAGCTGAAAACCATCTTTGCCCTGTTGCAGGTTAAAGGACAGGATGATCAGATCAAATTGTTGTTGCTGACACAGTTGCAGCGCAGTACTGGCGCGATCAGTCAGCTGTACACTGCCATAGCCCAGTTTTTCCAGCGCGAATTTCAGATAGTTCTGCGCCAAAGCCTGCTCATCGATCACCAGAATACGGATATCCCGGCTAAATGCCTGTTCCATCAATGCCTGTCTTTCTGTTACTTCAATCTGCCTGCTTTATCTGCCTACTATAGCAGGCGCTGAAATCGCAACAATACAAATCACAGCTTTCGGCGCAGCTTTTACAGAGTATTTACAGTCGGTTACAGCAGCGGCAGCTTGCTTTCTTTAGGCTGGTCGTCATCGTCAATCTTTGGAGAACCTCTGATGTCCCCGCATCGCTTTATCCCTGTGGCTGCTTGTTTATTGCTGGCGCTGACTGGTTGTAACAACGAGTTAATTTTGGCTGGTAACACCGATGTGGTTAGTTACAACTTTCAGCAAGGCGCCCAAAATTGGAGCGCAGGTTTTAGTGATTATCCGACCAATGATGCTGCTATTTATGAGCTCGACAGCGGCATCCGCAATTTGCCGACCGGCTTTCAGGGGAGTGGTTTTATGCTCAGTGGCCACAATCGCAGTGATGATCTTTTTATGTTTTTAAAAAGGAAAATCAGCGGGTTATCACCATCCAGCAAATACAAAGCCCAGCTTAAAGTCACCTTTCTCAGTAACGCCGGCGCCGGTTGTATGGGGATTGGCGGTGCGCCAGGTGAAGCGGTCTGGCTGAAGTTTGGTTATGCCGACAAAGAGCCCAAGCAAGAAGGTTTCACGCTGAATGTACCTAAAGGTGAGCAATCGCAGGATGGCGCTCAGGCCAAAGTACAGGGAGATGTTGCCGTGGCTGATGGCAAATGCGATGGCTCGGTGTACAAAGCAAAAACGTTGAACAACGCTGAAAAAACGCTGGATATCACCACGGCTGCAGATGGTTCGGTCTGGTTATTTGTAGGCACAGATTCAGGGTTTGAAGGTAAAACTACGTTGTATTACCAGAATATCGACCTGCGTTTTACGCCGAAGTAAAAGTTTGATGTGGTGCTTTTGCCCGTTAGTTGGTCACGCTGTCGGGCTTTTTTATCAGCGAATTAAAATGGAGTGGGTGAGGCGCAGGATCGCCCAAACAGCTTTAACATCGATACGAGAAGATATGGTGGATGCTACTGGGATCGAACCAGTGACCCTCGTGTGGATATAGGGAGCGGGTGAGGCGTAGAATCGCCCAAACAGCTTTAACATCGATACGAGAAGATATGGTGGATGCTACTGGGATCGAACCAGTGACCCTCGCCTTGTAAGGGCGATGCTCTCCCAGCTGAGCTAAGCATCCCGGGAATATCACAGAAGAATTGGTGGATGGTACTGGGATCGAACCAGTGACCCTCGCCTTGTAAGGGCGATGCTCTCCCAGCTGAGCTAACCATCCTGGGGTAAACTGTCGGTGGATATGGTGGATGGTACTGGGATCGAACCAGTGACCCTCGCCTTGTAAGGGCGATGCTCTCCCAGCTGAGCTAACCATCCCGGGATATCACACGACGACGTTATGGTGGATGCTACTGGGATCGAACCAGTGACCCTCGCCTTGTAAGGGCGATGCTCTCCCAGCTGAGCTAAGCATCCGTCCTAACGTTCGGCGGTCATTATAGGGTTCGGGCTTTTGGTGTCAATAATATTTTTAGATATTACAGCCGGATGCTGCAAAAGTAGTCGTTTTTGTTGGCGTTGCTGACGCCTTGTCCAAAAGTTGCCGACGAAATCGCCATTGTTATATCGCTGCGACCAAGCGGCCAAACGAGCGGCAGAATGGCAGACAAAACACCGCCACATTGCTACAATAGCGCCCATTTTTCGACAGACCTTCTGGAAGCCTTATGTCTACTGTGACCCGTTTTGCCCCAAGTCCTACCGGTTACCTGCATGTCGGCGGTGCCCGTACTGCGTTGTATAGCTGGCTTTATGCCAAAAAAACCGGTGGTAAGTTCATTCTGCGCATTGAAGATACCGATCTGGAACGCTCCACTCAGGCGTCCGTCGATGCCATTATGGACGGCATGAACTGGCTGGAACTGGACTGGGACGACGGCCCGTATTATCAGACCAAACGTTTTGATTTGTATAAAGAAGTCGTAGCTCAGCTGCTGGCCGAAGGTAAAGCCTATAAATGTTTCTGCACACCGGAAGAAGTGGACGCGATGCGCGAAGCGCAAATGGCCGCCGGCGAAAAACCAAAATACAACGGTATGTGGCGTGACCGCACCGATCATCCAACTGACAAACCTTATTGTATCCGTTTCAAAAACCCGCTGGATGGCGTGGTGGTCATTGATGACATGATCAAAGGCCGCATTGAAGTGGCGAATGCGGAGCTGGATGACCTGGTCATCGCCCGCAGCGACGGTACCCCAACTTATAACCTGACCGTCGTCGTCGACGACTGGAAAATGGGCGTGACTCACGTCATTCGTGGCGACGACCACGTCAATAACACACCACGTCAAATGAATATTCTGGCCGCTTTGGGCGCGACTTTACCGAAATACGCGCACGTGCCGATGATTCTGGGTGATGACGGCAAACGTCTGTCCAAGCGCCATGGCGCTGTCGGTGTGATGCAATATCGCGACAACGGTTTCCTGCCGGAAGCGCTGCTGAACTATCTGGTCCGCCTTGGCTGGTCGCATGGTGATCAGGAAATTTTCAGCCGCGATGAGCTGGTGGAACTGTTTGATTTATCCGCCTGTAACCGCGCACCATCGGCTTTTAATACCGAAAAACTGCTGTGGTTAAACCAGCA